>Ga0129302_1000992_pt1 | contig 21287 bp, 20 predicted proteins | sample BlaSprsedimmetaG_FD_94476 | JGI IMG/M metagenome (GOLD analysis project Ga0129302, IMG submission 94476) | Hot spring sediment bacterial and archeal communities from California, USA to study Microbial Dark Matter (Phase II) - Blank Spring... | ecosystem: Environmental > Aquatic > Thermal springs...
CGAGGCGGCACAGATCAAGAACACGCAGATCGCCGAGGAGCTGGAGCTGCCGCCGGTGAAGATCCACTGCTCGGTGCTGGCCGAGGATGCCATCAAGGCCGCCATCAACGACTTCAAGAGCAAACAGGGTGGTGCTGCGGAAGAAAAGCAGTCCGCCTGAGGCGAGATGACTATGTCCATTACGCTCAGCAACAAGGCCGCCGATCGTGTCAGGAGCTTCCTCGAGAAGCGGGGCAAGGGTGTCGGTCTGCGTCTCGGGGTGAAGACCACCGGGTGCTCCGGCATGGCCTATGTCATCGAGTTCGCCGACGAGGTGGGCGAGGGTGACACCGTGTTCGAGGACAACGGCGTGAAGGTGATCATCGACGCGAAGAGCCTCGTCTATCTCGACGGTACGGAACTCGATTACACCAAGGAAGGGCTGAACGAGGGCTTCAAGTTCAACAACCCCAACGAGAAGGATCGTTGCGGCTGCGGCGAGAGCTTCAACGTCTGATCACCCCGGAGAGGATCATGAACCTGGACTTCTCACAGAACCACTTCGAGCTCTTCGGCCTGCCGGTGGGCTTCGAGGTGGATGCGGGGGCGCTGGCCGACAGCTACCGCGCCCTGCAGGCCCAGCTGCACCCGGACCGCTTCGCCACGGCAGACGACAAGCAACGCCGGCTGTCGGTACAGGGCGCCTCCTGGGTCAATGAGGCCTACCAGACGCTGAAGGACCCGATGCGTCGGGCCCGCTACCTGCTCGAACTCAGGGGTGTGACCTTCAACGACGAGAGCGAGACCTCGTCCGACCCCGGGTTCCTGATGGAGCAGATGGAATTGCGTGAGGCCCTGGGCGAGGTGCGAGAGGCCGCGGACCCCATGGCGGCTCTCGACGAGGTCGGTGACCGCATCCTCGCGCTGGATCGCGCCCTGACCGACGGGTTCGAGCAGGCCTACGCCGGCGACGACCTGATGGCGGCCAAGGATGCCGTGCTGAAGATGAAGTTTTTCCGGCGCTTGCGCGAAGAGGTCGAGCGCCTCGAGGCCGAGCTCGAAGACGAGCTGGCCTGACACCACGACCAAACGGAATACTATGGCACTGTTGCAGATCTCCGAACCCGGCATGTCCACCGCGCCGCACGAGCATCGCCTCGCGGCGGGCATCGATCTGGGGACCACCAATTCACTGGTGGCGACCGTGCGCAGTGGCGTGGCGGAAACGCTGCCCGACGCCGACGGCCGGCATATCCTCCCGTCCGTGGTGCGCTACCAGGCCGAGGGCGAGCCGGTGGTGGGCCATGCGGCGAGAGACGCCGCGGCCAGCGATCCGCTGAACACCATCGCCTCGATCAAGCGCCTGATGGGGCGCGGCCAGGGCGACCTCAAGACAGTGGCCGGTCACGTGCCCTACGAGTTCGCCGAGACCGACTCGGCCGTGCCGCGGCTGAGGACGGCCGCCGGAGACGTCACCCCCATCGAGGTCTCGGCCGAGATCCTGCGCAGCCTGCGCGCCCGCGCAGAGGCCTCGCTGGGCGACGAGCTCGCCGGCGTGGTCATCACGGTGCCCGCCTATTTCGACGATGCGCAGCGACAGGCCACCAAGGACGCCGCGAAGCTCGCCGGCCTCAACGTGTTCCGTCTGCTCAACGAGCCCACCGCGGCCGCGGTCGCCTATGGGCTGGACCAGGGCGGGGAGGGCGTGATCGCCGTCTACGACCTGGGCGGCGGGACCTTCGATATCTCCATCCTGCGCCTGAACAAGGGCGTGTTCGAGGTGCTGGCCACCGGCGGCGACAGCGCGCTGGGCGGCGACGACTTCGACCAGGCCGTGGCCGAGTGGATCCTGGAGCAGTCCGGCATCGGCGAGGTCGACGATCACCGCCAGATGCGCCGCCTGATGCGCGCGGCCTGCGCCGCCAAGGAGGCGCTCACCGACGCCGAGCGTACCACCGTGCGCGTGGAGCGCGTGGATGGCAGCGACTGGGAGGGGGAGCTGACGCGCGGGACCTTCAAGGCCCTGGTCGAGCCGCTGGTGAAGAAGACGCTGTCCGCCTGCCGCCGCGCCCTGCGTGATGCGGGTGTGAGCAAGGACGAGGTCGAGAACGTGGTCATGGTCGGCGGCTCCACCCGCGTGCCGGTGGTGCGCGAGCGGGTGGGCGAGTTTTTCGGCCGCGAGCCGCTGGTGGACATCGACCCGGACAAGGTAGTGGCCATCGGCGCCGCCCTGCAGGCCGACATCCTCGCCGGCAACAAGCCGGACGAGGAGACGCTGCTGCTGGACGTAATTCCGCTGTCGCTGGGCCTGGAGACCATGGGCGGCCTGGTCGAGAAGATCGTCCCGCGCAACACCACCATCCCGGTGGCGCGCGCGCAGGACTTCACCACCTTCAAGGATGGCCAGACGGCAATGTCCGTCCACGTGGTACAGGGCGAGCGCGAGACCGTGGAGCACTGCCGCTCGCTGGCGCGTTTCGCCCTGCGTGGCTTTCCCGCCATGGTGGCGGGCGCGGCCCGCATCCGCGTCACCTTCCAGGTGGACGCCGACGGCCTGCTCAGCGTGACCGCGGAGGAGACCCTGAGCCAGGTGCGCGCGTCGGTGGAGGTCAAGCCCTCCTACGGCCTCACCGACAACGAGATCGAGACCATGCTCACCGACTCGTTCTCGCATGCGCAGGACGACATGCTCGCCCGGCGCCTGCGCGAGCAGCAGGTGGAGGCCGATCGCGTGATCGAGGCACTGGACGCCGCACTCGCGGCCGACGGCGAGCGCCTGCTCGACGACGCGGAACGCGCGGCCATCCTCGCCGCCCGCGAGGTGCTGGTCGAGACCCGCGCCGGCGAGGACAGCGATGCCATCAAGGCCGCCATCGGCCGGGTGGAGAAGGCCAGCGAGGCGTTCGTCGCCCGCCGCATGAACCAGAGCATCCAGCAGGCCATGGCCGGGCACAAGCTGGAAGAATTCGAGTAACCCTTAAAGAAAACGGATACGCACTATGCCGCAGATCATCTTTTTGCCGCACGAGGAAATCTGTCCCGATGGCGCGGTCATCGAGGCCGAGCCCGGCACCAGCATCTGCGATGCGGCGCTGAAGAACGGGATCGAGATCGAGCACGCCTGCGAGAAATCCTGCGCCTGCACCACCTGCCACGTCTACGTGCGCGAGGGGGCGGAGTCGCTCAACGAGGCCACCGACGACGAGGACGATCTGCTGGACAAGGCCTGGGGCCTGGACCCGGACTCGCGCCTGAGCTGCCAGGCCCTGGTCGCGGACGCCGACCTCGTGGTCGAGATCCCGAAGTACACCATCAACATGGTTTCCGAGAAGCACTGACAGGAGCGCCGCGATGAGTCTCAAGTGGACGGATACCCTCGAAATCGCCATCCAGCTCGACGAGGCCCACCCGGAGGTGGACCCCACCCACGTGAACTTCGTGGACCTGCGCAACTGGGTGATGGCGCTGGAGGAGTTCGACGACGACCCGGCCCACTCGGGTGAGCGGATCCTCGAGGCCATCCAGATGGCCTGGATCGAGGAGCGCGAGTAGCGTCCCGGGCGGAAAGACCTTTATTGTCTGTGGATAAGTGGCGCAGTACACTATAACCACATGAATTTTTGGACGAACCCGCGTTTTACGGCGCGGGTTCGTGTTATTTGGAAATCCTGAAACCTGGAGTTTTACCCATGGCCGTTGAACGCACCATTTCCATCATCAAGCCCGATGCCGTTGGCAAGAACGTGATCGGCAAGATCTACACCCGCTTCGAGGACGCCGGCCTCAAGATCATCGCCGCCAAGATGAAGCACCTGAGCAAGGCCGATGCCGAAGGCTTCTACGCCGTGCACAAGGAGCGCCCGTTCTTCAACGACCTGGTCTCCTTCATGACCTCCGGCCCGGTGATGATCCAGGTGCTGGAAGGCGAGGACGCCGTGGCGAAGAACCGCGAGATCATGGGCGCCACCAACCCGAAGGATGCCGCCCCCGGCACCATCCGCGCCGACTTCGCCGAGACCATCGACGAGAATGCCGTGCACGGTTCAGACAGCCTGGAAAACGCCAAGATCGAGATCGCCTACTTCTTCGGTGATGACGAGATCTGCCCGCGTACCCGCTAAACCGGGGCCGTAGACACACGTCAGGCGGGGGGTGCGGAACCTGTGTCCGCATCCCGCGTCTGAAGGACACGATGAATACCATGACCACCGAACAGAAAGTGAACCTGCTGGGCCTCGATCGTGAGGCGATGGAGGCGTTTTTCGTCGAGCTGGGCGAAAAACCGTTCCGCGCACGCCAGATGCTGCAGTGGATTCACCAGAACGGGGTGCATGACTTCGAGGCCATGACCAACATCAGCAAGGCCCTGCGCCAGCGCCTGATGGACATCGCCGAGATCCGCGCCCCCGAAGTGGTCATGGACCAGCATTCCGAGGACGGCACCCACAAGTGGCTGCTGCGCCTGGACGACGGGCAGTGCATCGAGACCGTCTTCATCCCGGAAAGGGATCGCGGCACGCTGTGCATCTCCTCGCAGGTGGGCTGTGCGCTGGATTGCACCTTCTGCTCCACCGCCCGCCAGGGCTTCAATCGCAACCTGTCGGTGGCCGAGATCATCGGCCAGCTGTGGGTCGCGCGTCAGCAGCTGCAGCCGGAGATCGGCAAGAGCCGCATCGTCACCAACGTGGTGATGATGGGCATGGGCGAACCCCTGCTCAACTTCGACAATGCCGTCTCGGCGATGAAGCTCATGCTCGATGACCTGGGCTACGGGCTCTCCAAGCGTCGCGTGACGCTCTCCACCTCGGGCGTGGTGCCGGCCATGGATCGACTGCGCGACGTGCTCGACGTGGCACTGGCCGTCTCGCTGCATGCCCCCAACGACGAGCTGCGCAACGAGCTGGTGCCGCTCAACCGCAAGTACCCGATTGCGGAGCTGATGGCCGCCTGCAAGCGCTATCTGGGCGCGCAGAGCCATCGCATGCGCGTGACCATCGAATACGTCATGCTCGAAGGCGTCAATGACCAGCCCGAGCATGCCCGGCAGCTGATCCGGCTGTTGCAGGATCTGCCGGCGAAGGTGAACCTGATCCCCTTCAACCCGTTCCCCGAGACCCGCTACAAGCGATCCAGTCCGCAAGCTATTCAGCGCTTTCGTGATATGCTGCAGGCAGCGGGGCTCAATACGATTACCCGCAAGACGCGCGGTGACGACATCGACGCGGCCTGTGGCCAGCTGGCCGGCAAGGTCGTGGATCGTAGTCGCCGCGAACTGCATTTCGCGCGTATAGAACAGGGGGTATCCCGTTGATCCGACTGCTGACGTTACTGCCCGTATTGCTCCTGGCCATCGGCGGCTGCGCCAGCACCGGGGGGTACGGCGAGGACGCCCGCCTCAAGGAGGCGGCGCGCTACAACACGCAGCTAGGCATCAACTATCTCCAGAAGGGTGATCTCCAGCAGGCCGACGACAAGCTCGGCAAGGCCGTGGAGCAGGACCCGCGATCCGCCGAGGCGCACAATGCCTACGCCATCCTGCAGGAGCGACTCGGCAACGTCGATCTGGCCCGCAGCCACTATCGGCGCGCCACGCGACTGGACCCCGATTATTCCGAGGCGCACAACAACTACGGCCGTTTCCTCTGCAATCAGGGCGAGCTGTCCGCGGCCGAGCGGGAGTTCATGGCGGCGGTGAAGAACCCGCTGTACCGCAGTCCCGAAGTCGCCTATACCAACGCCGGTATTTGCGCACTGCAGAAACCCGACCTCGACCGTGCCGAGGATCACCTGCGCAAGGCGCTGTCGAAGAACCCCGAATACCTGCCCGCCCTGTTCGAGATGGCGCAGCTGACCTACGACAAGCAACACTACCTGCAGACCCGTGCCTACGTGCAGCGCTACGATGCGGCGCGGGCTGAACTCGTCGATGGCGCGACAGACGCCCGACGCTACCACCCGCGGATCCTCTGGCTTTGCGTCCAGGCGGAGCAGCAGCTCGGCAATCGATCGGCCGCCTCTTCCTGCGCCCTCAGGCTGAAGAACTTCTTCCCGCAATCCAGAGAGACCGCCGAGCTTCTGGAGATGGAACGGCATGGAAGAGTCAACTGATACCCGGCCGAATACCGATGCCAACATGCCCGGACCCGGCGCGACCTTGCGCCGGACCCGGAAAGAGCAGGGCCTGACACAGGAACAGGTCGCGACCGACCTACACCTGCCCCGGCGCGTCGTCGACGCCCTCGAGCGCGATGATTTTGCGGCGCTCCCCGAGACCACGACCTACCTCAAGGGCTACCTCCGTTCCTACGCCAAGCTCCTCGGTCTCGACGCCGCGCCGCTGCTGCAATCCGTCGAGCGACTGGTCGGTCCCGCACTCGAGTGGGTGCCGACCCAGCCTGCGACGGCCATCGAGCCCGGGTTTCGCGGCGTGCACTGGATCTCCGGCGGGGTGGTGGCCATGGTCGTGGTCCTGCTCGCGGTCTGGTGGACGGGAGATTCGGTCGAGGAGGATGCCGACATGAGCACGGTGGCGGAAGCGCCGCGCTCGGAGTCGCCCGCGGTCAGCCCGGACGATGAGGTGGCGGTGGCCGAGCTGCCCGCGCAGAGCGCCACGGCAGAGGTGCTGGCCACGCCCGATGCCGTGACGCCCGAGCCGGTCACCGTGACGAACCTGACGCCCGAACCGGCGGCCGCCCCGCCGGCTCCGCAGCGCAACGACGGGCAGAATGCGACGGGCGAAGACCGGCTACAGCTCAGCTTCAGCGAGGCCTCCTGGGTGGAGGTCTACGACGCCAACCGCCAGCAGCTGCTCTACGGCCTGTTCAAGGGCGGTGAGCAACGCACGGTGCAGGGCACGGCGCCGTTTCGCGTCATGCTCGGGTACGCGCCCGGCGTGGAAGTCCGCATCAATGGCGAGTACTATGACCACCTGACACGCGTCCGGGGCAACAACACAGTGCGGTTTAATATCGCGCGCCCGTCGGACGATTTGTAACGGTTCAACCCCCTCAAGTCCAAGCCGGTAATGTCAAAAACCATACAGTCCATCCGCGGGATGCACGACATCCTGCCGGAACAGACCCCTGCCTGGCAGTATCTCGAATCGACCGTGCGCGACCTGCTGGCCGGCTATGGCTACCAGGAGATCCGCATGCCCATCGTCGAGATGACCGAGCTGTTTGCCCGGTCCATTGGCGAGGTGACGGATATCGTCGAGAAGGAGATGTACACCTTCGAGGACCGCAACGGCGACAGCCTGACCCTGCGGCCCGAGGGCACGGCCAGCTGTGTGCGCGCGGGCATCCAGCACGGGCTGCTACATAACCAGCAGCAGCGCCTTTGGTACATGGGGCCGATGTTCCGCCACGAGCGCCCGCAGAAGGGACGTTACCGACAGTTCCACCAGATCGGTGTCGAGACCTTCGGCATCGAGGGCCCGGACATCGATGCCGAGCTGATCATGCTCACGGCGCGCCTGTGGCGTCGCCTGGGCATCAGCGACGTGCGCCTGGAAATCAACTCCCTGGGAAGCCTCGAGGCCCGTGCCGCCTACCGTGAGCGGCTCGTCGACTACCTGCGCGGGCACCAGGACGTGCTGGACGAGGATTCCCGCCGTCGCCTGGAAACCAACCCGCTGCGAGTCCTCGACAGCAAGAACCTGGCCATGAAGGACGTGATTGCCGGCGCACCGCAGTTGCTGGATCATCTGGATGCGGAGTCGGTAGCCCATTTCGAGGGGCTCAAGCAGCGACTGGACACCGCGGGCATCGTCTACGTCGTCAATCCCTGCCTGGTGCGCGGGCTGGACTACTACAGCCGCACGGTGTTCGAATGGATCACCGAGTCGCTGGGGGCGCAGGGTACGATCTGCGCCGGCGGGCGCTACGACGGCCTGGTCGAACAGCTGGGTGGCCGGGCGACCACCGCGGCGGGCTTTGCCATTGGGCTGGAACGCTTGCTGGCGCTGCTCGAGGAGCATGGCCGCCTGCCGAGCCCGGTTGCGCCGCATGTCTACCTGGTGACCTTCGGCGAGCGCGCCGAGCGCGAGGGATTGCTGCTGGCCGAGCGCCTGCGCAATGTGCTGCCGGGCCTGCGGCTGGTGATGAACTGCGGCGGCGGCAGTTTCAAGGCGCAGATGAAGCGCGCCGACCGTTCGGCCGCCGAGCTGGCCCTGATCCTCGGCGAGGACGAGGTCGACGCCGGCGAGATCGGCGTGAAGTTCCTGCGGCGGGAGGAGGATCAGCGCCGTTTTTCGCAGGACCAACTGGAAGCATTCCTGCGGGCCCAGTGCTTTACGGCGCCTTCCGCCTGAGCCGGCCCGCGTATCAATCCCGAGGAGTAGACGGTGGCGGACTACAACAACGAAGACGAGCAGCTCGAGGCACTCAAGCAGTGGTGGAAGGAGAACGGTGCGGCCGTGATCGCCGGCATCGTGCTGGGTGCGGGCGCACTGTTTGGCTGGAAGTTCTGGCAGGATTACCAGGTCGAGCAGGCCGAGGCCGCCTCGGCGATCTATGCCGAGATGCGCGTCGAGGGGGCGGACGTCGATACCCGGGTCGCCGGGGCCGAGACGCTCAAGTCCGACTATGCCCGCGGTCCCTATGCCGCGCTGGCGGCCCTGGAGGCGGCGGCCGCTCTGGTGGAGGCGGGCCGGCTGGCTGACGCCGAGGCGCAGCTGCGCTGGGCGATGGATTCGGCGCGCATGCCCGAGGTCGCCGAGGTCGCACGGCTGCGCCTGGCGCAGGTGGTGGTGGCCCAGGGCCGTGCCCAGGATGTGCTCGACCTGCTCAAGACCGAGCTGCCGGAGGCCTATGCCGGGCTGGTGGACGAACTGCGGGGTGATGCCTACCGTCTGCTGGGCGACGTGGAAGCCGCGCGCCGGGCCTACGACCGGGCGCTGTTGAACGCCGGCAGCCGCTCGGAATACCTGCAGCTGAAGCGTGACGACCTCGGGCGTTCGACGGGAGTGTCCGCGTCGTGATGCGCCTGCCCCTCCTGCTGTGCGTCGCGCTGGTGCTCGGGGGTTGTGGCATGTTCCAGGCCGACAACACCGAGCCGCCGGCCGAGCTCACCCGGATCGAGACGCGGCTGGATGTCGACCAGCGCTGGAGCCGGGGCGTGAGCGCCGGCAGCGCCGATGACTTCCTGTACCTGCGTCCTGCCCTGCACGAGGGCGTGCTGTATGTCGCCGATGCGAAGGGGCGCGTGGGCGCCCACGACGCGACGACGGGCAAGCCGGTCTGGTCGGTGACGCTGCGCACGCCGCTGACCGGCGGTGTCACGGTCGATGACGAGGTCGTGGTCGTGGGCAGCGGTCGCGGCGAGGTGATCGGCCTGCGTCGAGACAATGGCGCCGAGCTGTGGCGCCAGCGGGTGAGCAGCGAGGTCCTGGCGCTGTCGGACATCGATCTCGGTTTCGTGGTGGCGCGCACCAACGACGGTAGGCTGCACGCGCTGGCCGCCGGCAGCGGCGAGCTGGTGTGGCAGGCGGGCCGCAGCACGCCCGCGCTGTCCCTGCGGGGCGGTGGGCGGCCGCTGATGGCCTTCGGCGCGGTGATCGCCGGTTTCGACAACGGCAAGCTGGCGGCCTTTTCGCTGGAACGCGGCAGCACGCTGTGGGAGACCACCGTGGCTGTGCCGCAGGGGCAGTCCGAACTGGATCGCATGGTGGACATCGACGGTGACATGTCGCTGGTGGACGAGACGCTGTACGCGGCCAGCTACCAGGGGCGCGTGGTGGCGGTGAACCTGCGCGACGGGCGCATCCTCTGGTCCCGCGATCTCAGCTCCTATGCCGGTCTCAGCGCCGATCGCCGCCACGTCTACGTGAGCGACGAGGTCGGTGCCGTGTGGGCCCTGGATCGCGACAGCGGGGCCCCCATGTGGCGGCAGGAGCAGCTGCGCCTGCGCGCGGTCACGGCGCCGGCGAGCATCGGCGAGGTGGTGGTGGTCGGCGACTACGAGGGCTACCTGCACTTCATGCGGCAGAGCGACGGCGAGTTTGTTGCGCGCACCCGTGTCGATCGCAGGGGGGTGCGTGTGCCCCCGCTGGTCGAGGGCGATACCCTGTATGTCTACGGGCTGGGTGGCAAGCTGAACGCCCTGGTGCCCGCGGGTTCGGTACAGTAGCCAAGGGGCCGCGCACGGCGCGGCGGGCAGGTCATGGTCCACGGGGACGCATGGCGCACAGACAACGGAAGGCTTGGATCTAGGAGAAATCGCGGATGTCGAGGAGCGGACAGATTGGCGTGTACACCCTGCTGGGGCTGCTGGCGCTGGTGCTGGTCGTCATGCTGGTCCTGCCGTTCTGGTTCGGCATGCAGGCGCAGGCGCGGTTTGCCGAGGCAGTGGACCAGCTCAATCGTCAGGGCGCGCCAGTCCTGCGGTTGCAGACCGTCCGCTACGATCGCGGCTGGCTCGCGAGCCGCGCCGAGACCCTGGTCCATCACAGCGAACTGCCCTTCACGCTGAAGCTCACTCACGACCTGCGCCACGGTCCGGTGCATCTGCCCGGCCTGCTGAACGACGAGCCCGCGCTGCTCATGGCGATGGTCGAGAGCCGGCTCGGCCCGGGCGAGACGGCGGGCGGTCCGTCCCTGCTGATTGCGCAGGGACGCACGCGCATCGCGCTTAAGGGTGACGTCGCCTCGCAGTGGCGGCTGGACGAGGTGATGACGGCGATGCTGGGCAGCAACCAGCCGGTCTGGATGCGTGCCGACTACAGCGCCGCCACCGGTGCGGCCACGGTCCAGGCCCAGCTGCCCGAGGCCAACGTGCAGGGGCCGGATGGCAATGATATCCGCGTCTCGGACCTGCGCCTGCGGCTGGACGCCCGCCCGGGGCGCCACGGCCGCTACCTCGTCGGCAGCTACAGCGTGAGCCTCAGGTACCTGCGCACCGGCGGTATCGCCGACATGGCGTCGATCGAGCAGCTGCGCCTGCGCGCCCGCGCCAGTGAGCGTGGCGACCGGCTCGATACCGAGCTGGCCGTCTCCTTCGAGCAGGCGGACACGCCGGCCGGACGCCTGGGGCCGGCGCGCCTCGTGGTCCAGCTCAACAATCTGGATGCGCAGGCGGTCGAGCGCTACGTCGATGCGCAGGCATCGCTGCTCGAGGACATCGACCCCATGGCCGATCCGCAGGCGCTGACCGCCGCGGTGATGCCGCAGTTAATCGAGGTCGTACCGCAAATGCTGTCGCAGGCCGAGTTGCGCGTGCCCGCGCTGTACCTGGCCACCGCCGACGGGGCACTCAGCGCCGATGCGACCCTGACCCTGCCAGCGCTGGATGCCAGCTTTGCGGCCATGCCGATGGCCGTGCTCACTGCGCTGGACCTGGAGGCGCGCGTCGCCGTCGATGCCCCCCTGTTGCGCGGCGAGCTGGAGCGGGCCCTGCGCACGCGCCTGGCCCGGGCGCGGGGCGCCGAGTTCGGGGAGGGGGGCGGCCTGCTGCGCGAGGAGATCGACGAGGATGCCGCCGCGCAATCCCGGTCCCAGCTCTCGGTCCTGGCCGGCCAGGGCTACCTGTCGCTGGTCAATGACGTCTACCGCACCCGCATCACGATGCGGGAGGGCAGCCTGCTGATGAACGGCAAGGTGCTCAATCCCGTGGCGCTGATGCCGGGCGCGGGCGCCTCCCGACCCTGAAGCCCGGCGGCGTATCGGGCCGCGCGGTGCCGCCGCTGCGCGATCGGTGCGCTTGGCAGTTTCTTTCCCCGCGCGGATCGTCTATGGTTCGCGCTCCCTGTCGCAGTTAGAATCACTCCCATGAATCCCGTAATCGCCCTGGTTGGACGGCCGAATGTCGGCAAGTCCACGTTGTTCAATCGCCTCACCAAGAGCCGCGACGCGCTCGTGGCCGATTTCCCGGGGCTCACCCGCGACCGCAAGTACGGTATCGGCCGGGTGGGCGGGCGTCCCTTCGTGGTGGTGGATACGGGAGGGCTGAGTGGCGAGGCCGAGGGTATCGACGAGTACATGGCCGTGCAGACACGCCAGGCCATCGCCGAGGCCGACGTGCTGCTGTTCCTGGTGGACGGGCGCTCTGGGGTGACCGCGGCCGACGAGGCCATCGCCCGCGAGCTGCGCATTACCGGCAAGCCGCTGTACCTGGTGGTGAACAAGACCGACGGCATCGACGCCGAAGGCGCCGCCATGGACTTCTACGCGCTGGGGATGGGTGAGCCCATCGCAATCGCCGCGGCGCACGGCCGGGGCATCAACGCACTGGTCAACCGGGTGATGGAGCCGTTCCCCGAGGCGCCCGAGGTCACGCCCGAGGACGAGGCGGCGAAGGGCATCCGCATCGCCTTCGTCGGGCGCCCCAACGTTGGCAAGTCCACGCTCATCAACCGCATCATGGGCGAGGAGCGGGTGGTCGCCTTCGACCAGCCGGGCACCACGCGCGACAGCGTCGAGATCCCCTTCGAGCGCGACGGCCAGGCCTACACGCTGATCGACACCGCCGGCGTGCGCCGCCGTGCGCGGGTCAGCGAGGCCATCGAGAAGTTCAGCGTGATCAAGACACTGCAGGCCATCGAGGCCTGTCACGTCACCATCCTGGTGCTCGACGCGCGCGAGGGCATCACCGAGCAGGACGCGACCCTGGTTGGCCACGTGATGGAGGCCGGCAAGGCCATCGTCGTGGCGATCAACAAGTGGGATGGCCTGACGCCCGAGCAGCGCGACAAGGTCCGTCACGAGATCGAGATCAAGCTGCCGTTCCTGGACTTCGCCGAGCGGTTCTTCGTCTCGGCGCTGCATGGGACCGGCGTGGGCGAACTCTACGCCGCCGTGCAGCGGGCCTACGACTCGTCGATGCTGGATGTCTCGACCTCCAGGCTCACCACGCTGCTCGAACAGGCCGTCGTCCAGCACCAGCCGCCACTGGTGCACGGGCGGCGCATCAAGCTGCGCTATGCCCACCAGGGCGGGCACAATCCGCCCATTATCGTCATCCACGGCAACCAGACCGAGCGCGTACCCGGCGCCTACAAGCGCTACCTCGTGAACTTTTTCCGCACGCGCCTCAAGCTGGTGGGCACCCCCATCCGCATCGAGTTCAAGACTGGCGAGAACCCCTACGCGGGTCGGCGCAACACGCTCACGCCGCGCCAGCAATACAAGCGCGACCGCATGATGCGGCACATCAAGCGAAGCAAGAAAAAATAGGGGCGGGGGGCCTGCCGCGCTACGGCGCGGCGGTGGTTTCCGGCAGGAACAGTTCGGGGTCGACCGCGTTGCGGTTGAGGTAGACGCTCCAGTGCAGGTGCGGCCCGGTGACGCGGCCGCTGGCGCCCACCGTGCCGATGGTCTCGCCGCGCACCACGCGCTGTCCCGGCTCCACGTCGATGCGGGCGAGGTGCGCGTACAGCGTCAGCACGCCCTGGCCGTGATCGAGATACACGACGTTCCCCGAGAAGAAGAAATCACCCGTGTGCAGCACCACGCCGTCGGCCGGCGCGCGGATCGGCGTGCCCTGGGCCGCCGGGATGTCCATGCCGCGGTGCGGATTGCGCGGCTGACCGTTGATGATGCGCCGCTTGCCATAGGTATTGGCGTAGGGGCCCGGTACCGGCTGCAGAAAGTCGAGGGCCGGCAGCGGTTCGCTGCGGGTCTTGAGCACGTCGCGCACCACCGCCTGCTCGCGCCAGTGACGCTCGAGATCCGCCTGGCTCAGGTCGACCTTGCTCTGGTCCTTGATGGTCAGGTGCTGGGTGGCGTACTCCTTGCTCGTGACCTCGAAGGGGATGGTGGAACGCCCATTCCCGCCCCAGGCGACCTCGAGGTCGTGCGTGCCGATGGCCGCATCCAGCGGCAGGCCGACCACGGCGGTGTATCCCCCCTCGTGCGCCAGCACCAGTACGGGGCGATCCTGGTATCGCGCCAGCGGCTCGACATCGGCCGCCGCACGGAATTCGACGAGCGCCACGCCGCCCGGTACCGGGGCGTGGCGGGGCAGCGTCTCGGCAAATAGCGAAGGGGTTAACAGAAACCCAATTAACAGGATCAGGGTGCGCATGGGGCCATGCTACCATGCGTGGCATGAATGGAAAGCGACATATTGCCCGCCGCATGGCGGACATTCAGCCCTTTTACGTCATGGACATCCTCGCGCGCGCTCGCGCGCTGGAGGCGGAAGGGCGCGACATCGTGCACATGGAGATCGGCGAGCCGGATTTCCCCACCCCCGCACCGATCATCGAGGCCGGGCAGCGGGCGCTCGCGGCGGGCCGCACGCATTACACGCCGGCCGCCGGCCTGCCCGAACTGCGCGAGGCCATCGCCCGGCACTATGCCACGCGCTACGGCGTGAACGTCGCGCCCTCGCGCATCATCGTCACGCCCGGTGCCTCGGGCGCCCTGCAACTGGTGTTGTCTGTCCTGGTCAATCCGGGCGAGCAGGTGGTGATGGCCGACCCCGGATATCCCTGCAATCGGAACTTCGTGCGCCTGCTCGACGGCGAGCCGACCTTCGTGCCGGTGGATGCCGCGACCGACTACCAGCTCACGGTCGATGCCCTGCGCGCGTCCTGGACGGGGCGCTCCAGCGCGGCACTGATTGCCTCGCCGGCCAATCCCACGGGCACCCTGGTGCCGGCCGACCAGCTTCGCGCCATGGCGGCGTTCGTAGAGGGCAAGGGTGGGAGCCTGATCGTGGACGAGATCTATCACGGCCTGGTGTACGACGCCGACGCACCCACCGCGCTATCGGTGTCCGACCGGGTGTTCGTCATCAACAGCTTCTCCAAGTATTTCGGCATGACCGGCTGGCGCCTGGGCTGGGTGGTGGCGCCGGAGGGCTATGAGCACGAGCTCGACAAGCTCGCGCAGAATCTCTTCCTCGCCGCCTCCACGCCCTCGCAATATGCGGCGCTCGCGGCCTTCGAGCCCGAGACCATCGAGATCCTCGAGCAGCGCCGGCAGGCCTTCCAGGAACGGCTCGATTTCCTGCTGCCCAAGCTGCGGCGGCTGGGCTTCGAGATCCCGGTCAAGCCGCAGGGCGCGTTCTATCTCTACGCCAACAGCGCACGCCTGGACAGCGACAGCTTCGCGCTCTGCAACCGCATGTTGCAGGAGGCCGGTGTGGCGGCGACGCCGGGTCTGGATTTCGGCAGCCACCGCGCCGCCGAGCACGTGCGCTTCGCCTACACCACCGACCTGGACCGGCTGCGCGAGGGTGTCGAGCGGCTGGAGGACTTCCTTTACCGGAACTAGCGGATGGCGATGCGACGGTGGCGTGGCTCATGGTGTGCCGTGTTGGGGCTGTTGCTCCTGACACTGCCCGCGGTGCGGGCGGATGGCGAGTGGCGCGCGCTGGAGGCCGGCCTCGAGCTCGGCCGGTTCGAGATCCCGCATCCTGCCGACACGCGTCCCGGCATCGTCCACGTGCTGCGCATCGATCCCGCGCATTTTCGCTTCCGCCTGCTGGCTGCCTCGGCCACGGAGGAGCGCAAGCCGCGCACGGCCCGCGGCTGGGCCGTGCATGCGGGCCTGGTGGCGACCATCAACGCGAGCATGTTCCAGGCCGACTTCCTCTCCAGCGTGTCGCTGATGCTGGCCCCGGGCCACGTGAACAACCCGCGTGTGTCCCGCGACAAGGCCGTGCTGGCCTTCGATCCGCGCTCCGGCGAGCTGCCGTCGGTGCGCATCATCGACCGTGAATGCGACGACTTCGAGAGCCTGCGCAAGGACTACGCCACGCTGGTGCAGAGCATCCGCATGGTGTCCTGCAAGGGTCGTAACGTGTGGGGAGAGAGCGAGCGGCGCTGGAGCACGGCGCTCATCGCAACCGACAAGGCGGGTCGCGTCCTGTTCGTGCATGTGCGCACGCCCTACAGCACGCATGAGCTCATCAATGCGCTGCTCGCGCTGCCGCTCGGCATCGACCGTGCCATGTACACCGAGGGCGGCGTGCAGGCCCAGATGTTCGTGGGCAGCGGCGAACTGAAGCGCGAGTTCGTCGGCAGCTTCGGCGGCAGCTTCACCGCCACCACCGGCGGCCCCTCGGTCTGGCCGGTGCCGAACGTGATCGGCATCGAGCGCCGTTGAATGTCACCGCTCAGCAGGCCGTTCCAGCGCATGGTCCGCCATTCCAGAGCGGGGCCTGTGCCGGGGTGACGGCAGGGCGAGTGTCCCCGACAGTCCTTCTGGCCGTTCCGGCACTGCCGTGCTCCAGGCGCCGGCCACAAGGTCTTTCCATGAACAACCTGGCGGCTCTACACGGCTAGCGCTTAGCCTCCAGCCGCGCCTGCGTGTGCCGCAGCCGGTCCACCCACATGGCGGTGGCGCCCGCCACCCCCACCGGCATGGCCAGGAAGTTGAGCACCGGGATCATGGTCATGAGCAGGACGCTGCCGCCGAAGCCGAAGGCCAGGCCCCGCTCTCGCGCGAGCAGGTGGCGTTCGTCGGTGAAGATCATGCCGTGGTTGCCCATGGGGTAGTCCGCGTACTCGATGGCCAGCATCCAGGCGCCAAAGGCGGCCCAGGCGAAGGGCGCAAGCAGGTTGAGGCCCGGGATCAGGAACAGGATCAGCAGCGGGATCAGCCAGAGGAGGAGGTAGCCGGTCTTGCGCAGTTCGCTGACGAGGGCGTCCTTCACCGTCTTCGCCAGCGCCCGGAAGCTGAATGCGCCGTCGAGCGGCTGGCCGGTGAGCTTGGCCTCCAGTTTCTCCGCGAGCAGGGCGTTGAAGGGTGCGGAGATGAGGTTGGCGACCACGGTGAAGGTGTAGAACACGGCGATCGACATGGTGACGGCGAACAGCGGCCAGAGCACCCAGCGTGCCCAGTCGAGCCAGTCCGGCAGCATCCGGTCCATGAAGGCGCCGAACTCGCTCGCCAGATACCAGATGCCCAGCGTGAACAGGACGATGTTGATCAGCAGGGGGATCGCCACGTAGCGGCGCACCCCCTTCAGGGTGATGAGCCCGAAGCCGCGGCGGGCGAAACGCATCCCGGCGAGCAGATCCTTCAGCATTCAGTCCTCCGTTTCATGAGCGGCGAGGGCGCCGCGGCGCGCGAGCAGTGCCGCACCAAACGCGGCCTCGGTGTGCAGCGGAGTGGCCATGCGGGTGTCGAGCAGACGTTCGCGGATGCGCGTGAAGACGGTATTGGCCGCACCGCCGCCGACGCTGAAGACGCGCGCGGGGTAGGGCGCACCCAGGGCCTCGAGCAGGCGGTAGCCCTGGCGTTCGATCGCGGCGATACCCTCGAGCATGCCCTGCAGGAACAGGGCGTCGTCGGCCGGACGCGGGCTGAGGCGGGGTGCCAGCGCCGGGTCGCTCACCGGAAAGCGTTCGCCCGGGCGCACCAGCGGGTAGTAATCGAGTCCCGTGGCGCGTTCCGGGTTCATCCGCGACGTGAGTTCGTCCAGATGCTGGCGGGTGAAGTGGTGTTCCAGCACCGCGCCGCCGGTGTTGGAGGCGCCACCCGCCAGCCAGCGATCCCAGAGGCGATGGCTGTAGACCCCGGCAGCGGGATCGAACACCGGCCGGTCCGAGAGCACCTTGAGCACGAGCGTGCTACCCAGCGAGCTGGCCGCATCGCCGATCCGGTCGGCGCCGGTGGCGAGGAAGGCCGCGATGCTGTCGGTGGTGCCGGTGACAACCCGGGCCTGGGCGGGCAGGCCGAGCCGGTGGGCCATGGCGGCATCGACCGGGCCGATGGCGGTCCCGGGCGGTAGCACCTCCGGCAGCAGACGGGTGTCGAGGCCGGTGCCGGTCAGCCAGTCGGGCCAGCGGCGGGCCACCGGGTCGTAGCCCAGCTTGAGGGCGTTGTTCTCGTCGCTGATGCCGATCTGTCCGGCCAGGCGGTTGGCCAGCCAGTCGGCCTGGTGCAGGGCGCGGGCCGCCGGCGGGTAGTCCTGCTGCTGGCTGAGCCACAGCAGCTTGGCCAGCGATGAGGTCGCGCCGTGGGCCCCGCTGGTGGCGGGGGCGAGATGCGCAATGCGGGTGGCCTCGTCCAGTGCGCGGGCATCAAAGTACATCAGGGCCGGGGTGAGGGCGCAGCCGTGAGCATCGGCCACGAGCACGGTGCCGGAGGTGCCGTCGATGGCGATGGCCTCGATGCGGGCGCGCTGGGCGGGCGGGATGTCGGCGAGCAGGGCGCAGAGGGCGTCCCACCAGAGATTGGGCGACTGGTCGGCGTCGGGCCCGTCGGTCTCGGCGGGCGGCAGGGGCTGGCTGGCCTGCAGCACTTCGGCGCCGTGGACGTCGATGCCCGACAGTCGGCACCCGGAGGTGCCGAAGTCGATGCCGATGAAGATGCCGCTGCTACCCCTCATGCGCGCCGTAGATGCCTTGCAGGGTTCCGGCTCAGGGCAGCTGGACGGGCTGGGGCGGCTGCCAGTTCGGGTCGCGGTGCTCAGCCACCACGGTGGTGTAGACCCCGCCGCGTACGTTGAACTCGGCGGTCAGGCGCATGAAGCGCGGCGCCGTGGCCTGGACCAGGTCGTCCAGGATGCGGTTGGTGACGGCCTCGTGGAAGGCGCCCTCGTCGCGGAAGGACCACACATAGAGCTTGAGCGACTTGAGTTCCACGCAGCGCTGATCCGGTACGTAGTCGAGGTGCAGGATGGCGAAATCGGGCTGGCCGGTCTTCGGGCACAGGCAGGTGAATTCGGGGACGCGGATTCGGATGGTATAATCCCGCTCCGGCTGCGGATTGTCGAAGGTCTCCAGCGCTTTGCTGGGCTGCGTGGACATATGGGCGCTCCAGAAGAATCGGGCTGATAAATCAGCGGCTTAACGAAAGGTCGCCATTATAGCACCGGCCGCCGGCAGACGGTCGCGGATTTCGGCGCGCCGGCCCGAGGTTGACGCGGCCGGGCCTTTGGGGTGATAAGCCCCCTCAGGAGTCGAAGCGTTTGTCCGGCCGTTTCCGGTCGGGAGGCCCCGCCGCGTGGGGTCGAAGACACGATCACAATAATATTGGGTATTTCGCTGCATGCGCCTCAAGAAGATCAAGCTCGCGGGCTTCAAGTCCTTCGTCGATCCCACCACCATCGAGCTGACCAGCAACCTCGTCGGCATCGTGGGCCCCAACGGCTGCGGCAAGTCGAATACCATCGACGCGGTGCGCTGGGTGATGGGCGAGACCTCGGCCAAGCACCTGCGCGGCGATTCCATGGATGACGTCATCTTCAGTGGCTCGTCCTCGCGCAAGCCGGTGGGGCAGGCCTTCATCGAGCTGGTCTTCGACAACAGCGACGGCTCGCTGGGCGGCGAATACGCGCAGTACAGCGAGATCGCCGTCAAGCGCCAGGTCTCGCGCGACGGGCAGTCGCAGTACTTCCTCAACGGCGCGCGCTGCCGCCGTCGCGACATCACCGACATCTTCCTCGGCACCGGCCTCGGACCACGCAGCTACGCCATCATCGAGCAGGGCATGATCTCGCGCTTCATCGAGGCCAAGCCCGAGGAGTTGCGCGTGTACATCGAGGAGGCCGCCGGCATCTCCAGGTACAAGGAGCGCCGCCGCGAGACCGAGAACCGCATCCGTCACACGCGCGAGAACCTCGACCGGCTCAACGACCTGCGCGAGGAGATCGAGAAGCAGCTCAATCACCTGCATCGCCAGGCCCGCACCGCCGAGCGCTTCAAGGAGCTCAAGGGCGAGGAGCGCCGCGCGAAGGCCGAGCTGCTGGCCCTGCGCCAGCAGTCGCTCACCGGCGACGTGGAGGTGCGCGAGCGGGAACTGCGCGAGCAGGAGACCCGTCTCGAGCAGGTGGTGGCCGAGATCCGCAACCTCGAGGCCCAGCTCGAGAAGGACCGCGAGCTGCACGTGGAGGCCAACGAGGCCTTCAACGAGGTGCAGGGGCGCTACTACAAGATCGGCGGCGACATCTCGCGCGTCGAGCAGTCCATCCAGCACAACCGCGAGCTGCGCTTCCGCCAGGAACGGGAGCTGGGCCAGGCCGAGCAGGCGCTGGCGCAGGCGCGCGAGCACATCGCCCAGGATGAGAGCAAGCTGGAGGAGTTCGCCGGGCGGATCGCCGGGCTCGAACCCGAACACCAGCAGGCCGAGGGCGGCCAGGAACAGGCCGCTGCCCAGCTCGCCGAGGCCGAACAGGCCATGCAGCAGTGGCAGGGCGAGTGGGAAGATCTCGGCCGGCGCAGCTCCGAACCCAGCGAGGTCGCCCAGGTCGAGCGCACACGCATGGAGCACCTGGACCGGCAGATCACGCAGTACCGCCAGCGCCTGGAAAAGCTCGAGCAGGAGCTGGGCACGCTCTCCGACACGGGCGTGAGCGATGAGATCGAGAGCTTCGCCGGCCAGGTCGAGGAGGCGCGCGCCGCCGCCGACGAGCAGCAGGCGCAGCTCTCGGAAACCATCGAGGCCATCAACGCTCGCCGCGAGCAGAATCGCGAGCTCAGCCGTGAACTTGACGAGCTGCGCAGCCAGCTGCAGGGCGCGCGCGGCCGCCTGGCCTCGCTGGAGGCGCTGCAGCAGGCGGCGCTGGGCGAGAAGGAGGAATCCGTCACCCAGTGGCTCGCGGAACAGCGCCTGGCCGACGCCCCGCGCCTGGCCGAGGAAGTGCAGGTCGAACCGGGCTGGGAACGGGCCGTCGAGACCGTGCTGGGTGACTACCTCGAGGCCGTGTGCGTGGACAACATGGACACCGTCACCGGCGTGCTGGAGAGTCTGGAGCATGGTTCGTTGCTGCTGTTCGAGACGCAGCAGACGGGCGGCACGGGCGGTGCGGGCGACCTGCTGGCTGCCAGGGTGAAGGCGCCCTGGTCGCTGGAGGGGCTGCTGGCCGGCGTGCACGCGGTGGACGGCCTCAACGAGGCGCTGGCCCTGCGTGGCCGCCTGGGGGCGGGCGAGTCGGTCATCACCCGGGATGGCATCTGGCTCGGGGCCAACTGGCTGCGCGTGTCGCGCGATGCCGATGCCCACGCCGGCGTGCTTGCCCGCGAGCAGGAGATTCGCAGCCTGCAGCAGCAAGTCGAGGAACTCGAGGCCCGTATCGGGGGCGTGGAAGAGGGCCTGGAGGCCGGGCGCGAGGCCCTGCGCGAGGTCGAGGCCCGGCGCGAGGCCCTGCAGGTGGAGGTCAACCGCCTGCACCGCGCCCATGCCGACCTCAATGCCCAGCTCACCAGCCGTCGCGGTCGACTGGAACAGATCGAGGGTCGCCGCGGCAAGGTGACCGAGGAGGCCGAGGAGCTGCGCGCCCAGATCCAGCAGGCGCAGGAGGAACTGCAGCAGGCCACCGCCCGGCGCAACGAGGCGGTGGAGCGCATGGAGCAGCTCTCGCACGAGCGCGAGGGCCTGGATGCCCGCCGCGAGCAGCTGCGCGCCACGCTCGACGAG
>Ga0129302_1000995_pt1 | contig 21250 bp, 23 predicted proteins | sample BlaSprsedimmetaG_FD_94476 | JGI IMG/M metagenome (GOLD analysis project Ga0129302, IMG submission 94476) | Hot spring sediment bacterial and archeal communities from California, USA to study Microbial Dark Matter (Phase II) - Blank Spring... | ecosystem: Environmental > Aquatic > Thermal springs...
CTTCACAAAACCAGTGAGATAATCTACCTCGTCGGGAGCAAGGGAAAATCTGCTCATGAAACCAGTATGGAGTACCCCACATATAAATATTGACTGGAAAATAAATTGTCAAGACACTAGTGCATGCGCGCATATAAATACTTCGGTATCGAACCGTTCGAGCCCGTGGTAACAGACGAAGGTGTTCGTGGTTGTGGTTCCCAGAACTGGAAACACCGTTTCTTTACTTCAGGTGGAACAAACTAGTAGCATAGGGTGAGCATCGCGAAAAAAAAAAAGCACATGAAGCATGAAGCACGGAGCTACCGGTACATCGAGCACCCCTCTGATGTCGGGTTCGAAGCGTTCGGCTCGTCTCTGGAGGAACTCTTCGCCAATGCCGCGCTCGCCATGTACAGTTTCATGACCGACGTTGCGGCCATCGCGACAACAGAAGAGCGAGCGATAACGGTAGAAGCCGAAGATCTGTACAGCTTGATGTTCGACTGGCTCGATGAACTGCTCTTCCTGTTCGAGGCTGAGTTCCTGGTTATGACAGACTTCACTATCACCGTTGATACCACAACCTTTAGCATTACGGGCACGTGCCGCGGCGGGAAGTTCGATCCCGATACGCACGAGGCGGGTATCATCATCAAGGCCGTTACCTACAACATGATGGAGGTCACGAAGAACGAGCAGTGGCATGCGCAGGTAGTGTTAGATGTGTAACCCCTGTGTGATCTTCGTCTTCCGTAGCCAGTCGATATCCGACCGATAGAGATCGCGGATGTCCGTCAGGCCGAGACTCAGCATCGCAAGCCGTTCAATACCCAGCCCCCATGCCAGGACCGGGTACTGCACGCCGATGGGGTTCGTCACCTCCTCCCTGAAGACGCCCGCACCGCCGAGCTCCAGCCAGCCGTGCTCTGGCATGTACACCTCCACTTCAACCGAGGGCTCAGTGTAGGGGAAATAGCCTGGCCGGAACCGTATCGAGGGGAAGCCCATCTTGTGATAGAACGTTGCGAGGCAGCCGAGCAGATTCCTGAACGAGACGCCCCGGTCCATCACGATCCCCTCCAACTGATAGAATTCCGGCAGGTGCGTTGGATCGATCGTCTCTCGGCGGTACACGCGATCGATACTGAAGACCTTCACCGGCGGCTCGGGATGCGAGGCTAAATACCACAACGTTACCGCCGTTGTGTGGGTTCGCAGCAGCAGCTCCTCGCTCAACTCCCTCTTCCATGCACCGCCCCAGCCGGAGGAATTCAACGAGCCACCATGCTCGTGCATTTCCTTTACCTTTGTTACAATCCGCTCCTCGACGTCCAGGGGCTGCTTCGCACCCAGGTAAAAGGTGTCCTGCATCTCACGCGCCGGATGGTCCTGAGGCACGAAGAGCGCATCGAAGTTCCAGAACGCGCTCTGGATCAGATCACCCTTGATCTCCGTGAAACCCATCTCCGTGAAGATCCGCCGCATCATGTCCAGAATTCGCTGATAGGGATGGATCTTCGCCGGGAATTCCCGCTTCGACGGGAGATGCACGTCGTAGGTCTTGAACGTCCGCCCTCGCCATGTACCCGTGCGTAACAGCTCGGGCGTGAGTTGCGACAACTCATCCTCGATCGAGATGCCGCCATCAACGAGCGAGTGGCCTGATTCAGTAAGTGCTATGGTTCGCTCGACTTGTACGGTGGACACTAACAAGTTCCTCTTCTTCATCAACTCGCCCAAAACACGATTGAGCGATTTATCAGCTATTCCCGTGACGTTCTCCTTTACTCGATCTAGCAGGATACTTTCTTCCAGTTCCTTAGCATCATGAAGGATGCGCAATAACTCTTCGTCAACATTAGATTCCCAGAGGGTGGTCCCGGTTGGTACTAATAGCTTCTCGCCGTCTTTAGCTTCGAAGCGCGCCCACCCTTTTCGTAATAGCCAATTCGTTGCAATGTTCGCTTCCTTCTCGTCCCTGAACGAGTGCTTGAACTCCTCGAGCGGTAACGGTAACAATTCGAGCCCGCGACGCTCAGGCAGGCCTCTTTCCGCATATTCCCGGCCCTCCTCCGTTAAGTGCTGAATAAGCTTTCTTATTCCTTTTATCTCACAGAGCCCCTGCTGCGCCAGCATGAACGCAGCTTGCATCGCGGCGTCCTCGTTGAGACCCGTCTCCGCGGCTAAGGCGCTCTGATCCCATGCTCTGCTTCGTTCGCGGTCCAGCGCCAGCAGCACTTTCTTCTCGGTTACCGTGAGTGCTGTAGTCCTCTCAGGTTCTTCGGCCATGCGGTCTGTCTGCTATGCTATGCTCTTGTTAGATACCTGCTCTTTTAAAGCTGTGGGAGATTACGACCCCGCTTGCAGTCTCTGCTTGTAGAGCGCAAGTGCGTTTCGAAGCTCGTCCTCCTTCAAGAGTCCGTGCGGTGTTGGCACCTCGAAGATACGTTTCGGTATACGGATAGTATCCAGCTCGAAGCCCTCTCTGAACTTGAAGTTCATCTTTGCACGGTGGATCTCTCTCCCGAGCGCTTCCAGTTTCTCCGTCGTCCAGCCGTCGATCCCAATAGCGTCCAGCGCCTTCGGGATAACCTCGGGCGTGTAGACCTTTCGGGCGAAGAAGCAGACCACGAGGCTGGAGAGTATCTGCCGCCACTCCTCTTCCTTCAGCAGCTGATCCACCACCTCATCGAGCGTGAACTCCTTGCCCAGCAACTTCTGGTCAAGGTCATAGCCCGCGGAGTCGAGATGGCTGTGCCGTGCACCGGCGAGATTGTTGATATAGCACGCGATACCCGTATGATATTCGGGCATCTCGTTCCCCCCAAAGGCGAGCGCGAACTCCTGACCACCATACACACGCGAAGCGTGCTCCACGCCCTGCGCTAAGTCACGATAGAACTCGTTCGGCATGAGGACAATCCTCTTGATCGCCGTTAAATACGTCTCGGTATCACCCCATGCCAGCTTCAGACCGCCGGTCTGCGCCTCACTGATGAGCCCCCTCTCGTACGCTTCGGTCGCCCATGCGAGCGTCACGCCCGTGCTGAGCGCGTCCAACCCCGCGCGATCCACGAGATCGATCAGCCGCATGTATTCCTCCGCCTTCGTGACCCCGATCATGAAACCAAGCGCGTAGATAGTTTCATTATCATAGGAGAGTGTCGAGGTCTTGTAATAGTAACCCGGCTCGTACATCTCGCGGACTGAAGCCAGATGGATACAGCCCACCGGGCAGTGCGCACAGGATACGCGTCGTGAGAGGTACTTCAGCGCTAGATTTTCACCCGATAACTCCTTCGCCACCGCATCGGGAGCTTGCGCCGAGGTTAAATTCTTATAGGCCATGCCGCCGATCTTGTTCAGATCGTAGATCTTTCCTGCCGTGCCCAGATCATGATACTTCTCCATCGCGTCGGTCTCCACCACCACCTCTTGCAGCTCGTCGTAGATCGCTCGATACGCTTTCAGCTTCTCCTTCGGTATCTCCGCGCTTTTGTCTGCGGAGACCACGAGCGCTTTCAGCTTCTTTGAGCCCATCACCGCACCCAGCCCGAGCCGGCCGAAGTGGCGGTAGGTCTCGGCAACCACGCAGGCATATCGTACCAGCTCTTCACCCGCTCGCCCAATCCGAATGATGGATCTGAGCCCGCTCCCCGGCTCGGCTTCCCGTAAGATCCTGCCCACCGTGTGCGCCTCCACGCCCCAAATAGACGATGCGTTCCGGAAGTGGACGTCGTCGCCGTGGATCGCGAGATAGAGCGGGAGGTCGCTCGCGCCTCTGATGACGATCGCACCATAGCCCGCAAGCTTGATCGAGATCGCGCTTCTGCCGCCACAGTGGCTCTCACCCAAATTCCCGGTCAACGGTGATTTGAACATCGCGACCGTCTTCGAGGCCGAGGGGTACATACCTGAGATCGGGCCCACGGCGAAGATGATCGGATTCTCCGGACTCAGCGGATCGGTCCCGGGCGGGCATTCCTCCTCCAAAAGCTTGATCGCGACGCCCGTGCCGCCCAGATACGCGCTAAACAGCTCTGGCCGCGCACGTACCGCGATGTCCTTCTTCGTCAGATTTATGTACAGTACCTTATTCAGATCTTGCGCTTGCATTTTTCGCTACACCTCAGCTTTCCTCTACATCCACCAGACCGATAACATCATGCACGCAATACTCAGCGCATTTGCCACAGTATTTGCAGACCAGGGGCTTGTTCTTCTCAGTGTCCCAGAAGATCGCACCCAGAATACAGGCATCGACGCAGTAGCCGCACCCGATACACTTATCCTCGTCCAATATGATGCCCCCGCCTTCTCGTTCCCGTAAAGCGTCCGTCGGGCAGACCTTCGCGCATGGCGGGTTCTTGCACGCACGGCAGGCCGTGATCACGAAGCCGCGCTCTATGCCGCCCGCCGAACGCACGCCGATCGCGGACTTGTTCATACCACCGCGCCCCACGCGCCGCGAGCAGGCGAACATGCACTCCATGCAGCCGATGCATTTGTTCTCATCAAGAACCGCTAATTTCTTCACCATCGTTCTAGTTCACTATTCTCAGGCAGCGCAGAAAAAGCTTTGCGAGCCTGCAGCTTACCTGAAGAGGTCTTCCTCACGGGTGAATAGTAATTCGTGAATATCTCGTTCGGCCCGCTCCACCACCAATCCGCGGACGATCGCAATGGGCACGCCCTCCTGAAACTCGCCCATCACCAGATTCGCCGCCGCACAGATCTCGTCGGCGATCGCTTCTTTCGTTATCTGCGCGATCTTACCGAATCGGTCTTCCTCACCCCGTCGATCCACCAGAGCGGGAATACCCGAGATACCGACGCAGATGCCCGTAACACCGTCACGAAATGCACGGCCAAAGGAATCCGCGATTAATACCGCGATCTGTTTCCCGCTCTGCGCCTCGAGCTCACGGCGGAGCCGTCGCGCGCTCTCCTGTGGATCTTCGGGGAGCAGCACGGCCTTACCCGCCTCGACGTTCGACTCGTCTACGCCCGCATTAGCGCAGACAAAGCCGTACTTCGTCTCCACAATGAGATGGTTTCGCATCAATCGCTCGATGATGTTCGACTCCTCAAGAACGAGCTGCACGATCCGCGGGTCTTTCTCCGTTTCACGTGCTATTCGCTCCGCTTCGCTGCTCGCATGCACCGCGGCCAGGTCAACGACGCGCCCCTCACTCTTTGAGACGATCTTTGAGGTGATTACGATGACGTCGCCATCCGCCAAGCCCAGCTGCTGCTCCTGCACCGCATCGAGGAAGAGCTGAGGAAGATCATCACCTTCAGTGATCTCCGGCAGTCCCTGGATACCGATGATCTCCAGACGGCTCCCGGGAACGAACTTTCTGCTGCTCATCCCATTCTCTTTCCACCCCTGCAGATAAAAAGGGTGGTACCTTTAACTTGACCCGGGCTCAAAAAAAAAGAGTGGGATACGATAAAACGATACGCGATGAAGAAAGAGCTGATGGATATCCTCGCCTGTCCTGCCTGCAAGGGCGATTTGGAGCTGAGCATTCAGGCGGAAGACGAACAGAACGAGGTAGTGACGGGGAGTCTGTATTGCCGGCAGTGCGATGCGCGCTATCCGATAGAGGACGGGATTCCGAACCTCCTGCTACCGAAAGAAAAACGAACCTGACTGACGAGTACGCCGTTGATCGAGCCGTTTTCGACGCGGCGTGAGTGCGAGGAAAAGAGGAGCGAGCGCATGGGAAGAGAAAGGAGCACGGAACAACGCATACAGCAGAAGATATACTTGAGCAGGAAGGGTCTGAATTCGCTCGAATTCGAGCATGAAGTGCTGAGGATACCGCTGAAGGCGGGCGAGGAGACGAGTTTCGAAATCATTGTGATCAATCGCGGTGAACCAACACACGTACATTTTTCGCTGAGCCCGCGGATTCGGGACAAGCTCATGATCATGCAGGATAAGGTCTACGTCATCGAGACCGAGAAGGTAGCAGCAATGCTACGTCTGCCGAAGAGCTACGCGGGCGTCACCGACGAGTCCACCCGGGGCGATATCTTCGTGAGCTCGGGCTACGGCGCGTCCAAGCGCGCATTTAGTGTCGAGATCGTCGAATCGGAGGAGCTTAGCGCGCGTACGGAGCATGCGGACCGTGAGGCGCCGATCCCTGCGGCCTCATCGGTCGCGGAAAAGAAGGAGATTGTATTGACCGCAGACGAGCGTGAGTTCCTGTCTCGATTGGTCATCTCCGCCACGGTCATCACTATCATCTTCGTTCTGGTCGTCTTGATGCTGTACGTGGGCCTGTTCAGTAATTCGCCTGGAGCGCTCTTCGTTAGCGCGCTTATCGCCGCATTGCTCTTCCTGTTCCTCGTGCTTTACAACCTGTAGCCCGGCGGTGAGCTGAGACGAAAAGGTTTATCACCGACTGCACGGGTAAGTTGTTCATAGAAGCGTGCATCTTTTTATTCATTTCATACATCTGAGAAGCGTGGAGCAGAAGGGAGCTCGTGATGAAGTATATCGTGGTGACCGGCGGCGTGATGAGCGGGCTTGGGAAGGGCATCACTATGGCCTCCATTGGCCGGCTCTTGAAGGACCGCGGTTATTCCATCGTTCCGATCAAGATCGATCCGTACATCAATATCGACGCGGGCACGATGAACCCGTATCAACACGGTGAGGTCTTCGTCTGTGCTGACGGCACGGAGGTTGATCTCGATTTGGGCCATTATGAGCGGTTCATGGATATCGAGCTGGGCCGCGAGCACAATATAACCACCGGCATCGTGTATGACGCGGTGATTGAGCGTGAGCGGAAGGGCGAATATCTCGGCCAGACGGTCCAGATCATTCCGCACATCACGAATGAGATAAAGGCGCGTATCCGGGCGGTGGCGGCGGGGAGTGGTGCGGAGATCTGCCTGGTGGAGATCGGCGGGACGGTTGGCGACATTGAGAGCATGCCCTTCCTCGAGGCGGTACGGCAGATGCACGGCGAGGAGGATGAGAACGACTTTCTCTTCGTGCACGTGACCCTGGTGCCGTATACCGCGCTCGGCGAGCAGAAGACGAAGCCAACGCAGCATTCAGTGAAGGCGCTGCGCGAGCTGGGGCTGCAGCCCGATATCATTGTCTGCCGGTGTAAAGTGCCCCTTAAGGATGAGGTAAAGGCGAAGATCGGGATGTTCTGTAACGTGCGAAAGAATGCGGTGATCAGTGCGCGAGACGCGGAGGACATCTACGAGGTGCCACTGCTGCTCGAGCGGGAAGGCATGGCCGAGATCATCATGAGCAAGCTCCAACTGACGCAGGGTGTAGAAGATGCCAACTGGGCGATGATGGTGGCGCGGCTGAAAGAATCGAGGCAAGGGCCGTGCATAACTATCGCGATCGTGGGTAAGTATGCGGAATTAGAGGATTCGTATTTGAGCATCAAAGAAGCGATCAAGCATGCGGCGACGGCAGTTGGGTGCAACGTCATGGTGAAATGGCTCGAGGCGGAGGATTTGGAGGTTGCTGGCGGCTTGGAACCCTTCTTTGAGGGCGTTCAGGGCATTATCGTTCCCGGCGGATTTGGCGGTCGCGGCGTCGAGGGGAAGATCAACGCGATTCAGTACGCGCGCGAGCACAAGATCCCCTACCTCGGGTTGTGCTTTGGTTTTCAGATGGCGGTGGTGGAGATAGCCCGGCATGTCGGGCACCTCAAGGACGCGCATAGTGCTGAGCTCTCAGAAGGGACGCCACATCCGGTTATCGCTCTGCTGGAAGACCAGGAAGGCGTGGATGAGCTGGGTGGCACGATGCGGCTGGGCAACCAGCAAGTCTTCATCAGGAAGGGCACGATCGCAGAGCGGATTTACGGTATGAATAAGATCGTGGAACGGCATCGGCACCGGTACGAGGTGAATCCCGCGTACGTCGAGCAGATCGAGAAAGATGGCGTGGTCTTCTCCGGCTCAGACAGAAGCGGCATGAGAATAGAGATCGTGGAGCTCGAGGGGCATCCATTCTTCTTCGCCACGCAGTTCCACCCGGAGTTCCGATCCCGGCCGAACAAGCCCTCACCACCCTTTAAGGCGTTTATAGAGGCGTGTTTACCGGGTTCCTGCGCACCATGAACCGATCTTTTTGTCTTTGATCGGTACTTTTCTACTAGCATGCTGTTACGCGAGCTCACTGAAATCTACGAGCAGGTCAGAGCAACGTCAAGCACACGGGAGAAGATCACGCTGGTAGCGGATTTATTACGCGGAACGCCCTCGGCGCTACTGCCGCACGTCTGCTACATGCTCCGCGGCCGGCTGTTCCCGGATTATGCGGTGCAGGAGCTCCAAATCGGCTGGTCGAGCCTCTGGGATGTCGTTCGTTCCGTCGTTCATATCTCCGATGACGACCTGAAAGCGGCATACAACCGGTTTGGCGACCTCGGCTCCGCGGTCGAATTGCTCGTAACGGCAAAGCCGAAAATCGCCGTTTCTCTAGTCTCAGAGCCGCTCACCGTCGAGGAATGCTATAGCGCACTGATGAAGATCGCCACGCTCAGCGGTAAGGACTCACTGCGCCGAAAAAGGGCGATACTAACCGGGCTCCTGAACCAGAGCACGCCAGCTGAGGCGAAGTTCATCGTGAAGACGATTACCGGCGATATGCGCTATGGTTTCAAGCACGGCCTGCTGGAAGAAGCGATCGCGCAGGCCTTTTCAGTGGATGTGGCTGTGCTCCGTAAGGCATACATGGTGCGATCAGACATCGGCGAGGTGGCACAGCTAGCGAAAGAGGCGCCTGCAAGGCTGCAAGAGCTCACCATCGTGCTCGGCCGACCGCTGCGCCCGATGCTTGCGGATACCGCAGAGCAGCTCGAGGAAGGGTTCAGACGCTTCGATACCGCGCTCTTCGAGTACAAATACGACGGTGCGCGACTCAGCATCCATAAACATGACGAGTTCGTGAATGTATTCACCCGAGAAGCCGAAGAGGTGAGCCAATCGCTCCCTGAAATTGTTGCTGACGTCCGAAAGATTCCGCATTCATTCATCGTTGACTCCGAGATCATTCCGTTCGAGCACTCGCCGAAAGCATTCCAGGAGCTGATCAAGCGGCTCAGGCGGAAGTATCGCATTGACGAGTTTGCCCGCAAGATCCCGGTAAAAGTACACGTCTTCGACCTCCTGTATCTCGATGGCAAGACGCTCATAGATGTGCCGCTACTTGAGCGGCGTAAGCTGTTGCAGACCGTGATCGCGCCGAGTGAGCATGTAGCAATCGCGACCTATCTCCTGACGAAGAGCGCAGCCGAAGCGCGGATCATGTTCCAGGAGGCGCTCGACCACGGCTCTGAAGGCTTGATGATCAAGAACCCGCAGTCGTGCTACACGCCGGGCAAACGAGGCAGTGCATGGCTGAAGCTGAAGCCTGAGGCTGAAACGCTTGACCTGGTCGTCATAGCGGTCGAGTACGGCCACGGCAAGCGAGCACACCAGCTCTCGGACTACACCTTCGCGACCCGAGACCGGGACGAGAATCTTACGCCGATCATCAAGGCCTTCATCGGCCTGAAAGATGCAGAGATCGTGGAGATGACCGAATACTTCAAGGGCATTGCACGCGAGCAGCGAGGACGAGCCCTGATAGTCGAGCCGCGGGTGGTGGTGGAGGTGAAATTCGACGAGATACAGAAGAGCTCGCTCTACGAGGCCGGCTACGCACTCCGGTTCCCGCGCATCAAACGAATTCGCTGGGACCTCGCGGTCGATGAGATTGATACGATCGAAACGGTCGAGCGACTCTACCAGCGGCAGAAGCGACGTATATAGCCGTGCCTCTACGGGTAGCGGCAGGTGAGGCAGAAAGATGATGATCTGCGGAAGTGCATACGGTAAGGATCCCGGCCGGAATGGAGAAAGTGGGTATTTATATATCTCTCTATAACCAACAGTTTCTGAGGTTAACTACCATGAGTTCTGGTGATACGGTTGGCAACAGATGGTTTATCCTGGTTGGCGCGCTCATGCTCCAATTATGCCTTGGTGCGGTCTACGCGTGGAGTGTCTTCGCCGCTGAGCTGGAGACGGATAGTGCGCTTGGCGGATTTGGCTGGAGCGTAACGGAAACGCAGATCGTGTTCTCAGCTGCACTTGCCACCTTTGCACTCGTCATGGTCGTCGCTGGCAGATGGCAGGATAAGCTCGGGCCGAGAAAAGTGGCACTTGTTGGTGCAGTTGTCCTCGGGCTTGGCTACATACTCTCGAGTTTCAATCCCGGTAATTTCCTCTGGCTTGTACTCACGCTGGGTATTATTGCGGGGGCTGGAATAGGTATCGGTTATGTTTGCCCTATCGCCGCGATTGGCAAATGGTTCCCCGATAAGCTCGGACTGGCGACGGGAATAGCGGTCGCGGGTTTTGGAGCGGGCGCATTCTTCATCTCCGTCCTATCAGGTACGGGTATCGACATGCCGGGATTGAAGATCGATCTCATACAACTACTGTATAATTACGGGCTTGCCGGGACCTTGCTGATCTGGGGTGTGGTCTTCGTCGCTTTTGGCGGTTTCGGTGCTCTCTTGCTGAAGAACCCGCCAGCTGGCTGGAAGCCCGCGGGTTGGGAGCCCACAGTAAAAGCGAGAAGCACTCAGGTACCGGGTGACTGGGAACGAGCCGATATGCTCAAGACGCCTCAGTTCTGGATGCTGCTGGTTATGTTCATCTTCGCGGCTTCTGCTGGGCTCATGACCATTGGCATCTTGAAATTGTACGGTATTGATTCAGGGCTTCCCGCGGCTGCAGCTGGCACTGCCGTTGGTATACTCGCCCTATTCAATGGCGCGGGTAGAATATTCTGGGGCTGGACTTCAGATAAGATCGGAAGAACAATAGCGATGGGGATCATGTTCTTCTTACAGGCGAGTATGATGTTCGCGCTCATCGTATTGCGCCTTGGTTCAACTGAGGCGGGGCTCACCCTGGCGGCGGCCTGGATAGGGCTGATGTTTGGTGGCAATTTCGCCTTATTCCCTGCAGCGACACGGGAGTTCTTTGGGATACGGAACTACGGCGGTAACTACGCAATGGTATTTTTAGGGTATGGTCTAGCAGGCATATTAGGGCCAATCGTTGCAGGACAAGCGAAGGATGTTCTGGGTAGCTTTGATATAGCATTTATCGTCTGTGGCGTGTTGTGCATATTAGCTGCGGGATTAGCGTTCATAACAAAACCGCCGCAGTACTCGAGCTAGCTCGTCCTCTAACGAACCTGCTTACTAACTTCGCGACGGTAAGACCGCAGCACCGTGATGAATGAGGCTCGACCGGCATGAAAATCTGGACCGTGGGCACGAGTTCAAGGAGCATGCGGGAGTTCCTGCATGTGCTCAGAGCGTACCAGATCGAATTGGTTCTGGATATCAGGCGGTTCCCGACCTCCCGCTATCGCCACTTCACGCGAGAGCAACTCAGAGACTGCCTGGAGCAGCACGGCATTGTGTATCAACATGTAGGACGACTCGGCGGCTTTCGGAAGGGCGGCTATCGCGCGTACATGGAAACCCGTGAATTTGAGCGGGGATTGACCTACGTTGAAGAGCTTGCAGCATCAAAACGGGTCGTACTCATGTGCGCGGAGCTGCACGTCCTCAGATGTCATCGCCGGTTCATCGCCGATGCGTTGAAAGAGCGGGGTCATACCGTGCTACATATCGTGGATGACAGGACGAGCTACGAGCACAGCGGAGGAAAAGGTAAAGACATTGACCGGAAGCTGACCGAATTTTTGGGGGAGGACAAGTTCGATTAGATTGAGGGCACCATCGCCGACCCGCGGGCTGGCTTGCTCGCGATCTCTTTATCCCGCACAAACCGTCTCACAAATCGCCTTCACGGCCTCCACCGCCTTCGAATCATTCGGGAGTTCGATGATCGGCGTGCCCATCAGATCGAACGCTCCGATCGTCTCGTCTTCTGGTACCGTTCCTATGAGTTCAAGACCGCTCTGCGCTAGTAATCCGGGTAGAGCCCTTTTCACCTGCTCATCGTCCCGCACCTTGTTCACGATCAGGAAGATGTGCCGCACGTTAACCTGCAGCTTTTCCGCGAGCCGTTTAATCGATGATGCTGTTTCAATCCCACGTTTCGTTGGATCGCTCACCACCAGCAGCGTATCTACGTCCCGGGTCGTCCGCCGGCTGAGATGCTCCAGACCAGCTTCGCAATCGATGATGATCGTCGAGAACCGAGCTGATAATTTATCAATGAAGTGCCGGAGCATGTCATTGATCAGGCAATAACAGCCCGGTCCTTCAGAATGCCCCATCGCGAGTACCGAGAAGCGCGGCGTCTTCACCAGAATCTCCTCGATCTTGTACTCGAGCAGCATATCGGTGGGCATATCCTGGGAGAAGAAGACCTGCGACGGCGATGCGATCTCCTCACGTACGTCTCCGATCGTCTTCGTTATTTTTACACCTAACGCGCTCGGCAGGCTCGTTGCCGGGTCCGCATCGATTGCCAGTACCTGCTCACTGCTGCTCGACTCCGTGAGGAATTTCAATAAGAGCGCGGCAATGACCGTCTTTCCCGTGCCACCTTTGCCTGCGACCGCAATGATCTTCCCGCGCTTCACCATCTCGTCTCGTCTCTTCCTCCCGCACGTATCGTCCTACACTGCTCAGCCTTTCGGGCCAACAATTTATAGGGTACTGTTCAATTTTGTACATGAAAAGCCCTATGTCCGCACCGATTTATCTTGAGACATACGAGTGCGGTGAGCTTGACGAACGGATCGCGCAGCTCTGGAGTATACTGCGTGCCTGTACCCTCTGCCCGCGTGAATGCGGTGTTGATCGTATCAACGGTGAGCGGGGTTATTGCAAGTCTGATCGTCAGCTGATAGTCTCCAGTGTGCAGCCGCACTTTGGTGAGGAGGATGTGCTCGTGGGCACGCATGGCTCAGGCACGATCTTTCTCACCAACTGTAACCTGGGCTGCATCTACTGCCAGAACTATGACATCAGTCACCTCGGACACGGGCGACCGATGACCGAGGACGAGCTCGCGCGGAGCATGCTCCGGCTGCAACACCTGGGCTGCCATAACATCAATTTCGTCACACCCACGCACTTCACACCACAGCTCGTGAAAGCGCTCAAGGTCGCGATCGAAGGCGGGCTGCGCGTGCCGCTGGTCTACAACTGCGGCGGCTATGAGTCAACGCGGACACTTGCGCTGCTAGACGGTATCGTGGACCTTTATATGCCGGACCTTAAGTACAGCGATAATGAGGTAGCGAAGCGATATTCAACGGCACATAACTACGTCGAGGTCTCTCGGGCCGCGGTAAAGGAGATGCACCGTCAGGTTGGCGATCTCCGAGTGGACGAGCGTGGAATCGCGGTACGGGGCTTGTTGATACGGCATCTGGTACTGCCGCACGGCCTCGCAGGCTCTGAGGCGGTCTTTAAGTTCATTGCCACTGAACTCTCGCAAGAATCGTATGTAAATATAATGGCGCAATATAGACCTATGTATAAAGCGTGCGAGCATGATGAGCTGAGCAGGGGAGTAACGCTGCGCGAATACCAGGAAGCGCTCATGAGCGCGCGTAAGTGGGGGTTGCACCGGGGATTTGAGGATTAAATGACACGGAAGGAGCGAGACGAGCTAAAGTTCCTGGGTACTGCCGGCGCGCGATTCGTCATGATCACGCAATTTCGTGCCTCTGCCGGGACCCTGCTGAGCCTCCAGGGCACCAACATCCTCATCGATCCGGGGCCGGGAACACTGGTGAAATTTACCGCGAGCCGCCCGAAGCTCAACCCCGCAAAGCTTCATGCACTTGTGCTCACGCACAAGCATCTGGACCACTCTAACGATGTCAATGTGATGATCGAAGCGATGACCGAGGGCGGCTTCAAGCCGCGTGGCGTGCTGCTCTGCCCCAATGACGCGCTTCATAACGGGGGCGATGCGGTCGTCTTGAATTATTATAAGGGCCTTCTGGATCGCATTGAGATCTTTAAGGAGGGCGGCAGCTACACGGTGGGGAAACTCGAGCTCCAGACCCCGAAACGGCACGTGCACAGCATTGTGGAGACCTTCGGACTGAATATCAAATTACAGGGCGGAGCTTCGACGATCGTCTCCTTTATTTCCGATACGCTCTATTTCGAGGGCCTGGAAGAGTATTACGACGGCGCGGTGCTCATCATGAATGTCGCGATGTACCGGCGGCGGGACGGGGTCGATCATCTGTCCGTTAAGGATGCAAAGCGAATCATCGAAGCGCGGCGACCCGAAGTGGCAATCCTCACCCATTTCGGGATGACCATGCTCCGGAACAAGCCCTGGGAGATCGCCAAGCAGCTCAGCGACGAGACCGGGGTGGAGGTCATCGCCGCCCGCGACGGGATGCGATTCGATCTCAGCCCCTTCATATGAGCTTCGTTCCACGCTGCTCAGCACTCACGGTTCTGGAGATCTCCGAAGACGCGTCTATGCCACGCAACGAAGTCCTGCTTCTCCTCTTCAGTCATGCTCGCGAGCTCATAGGCCGCTTTATCCAGTAAATTGCTCATCTCTTCGGGCTCCAATTCGCGCAGCAGGTAGAGTAGTACCTTAAAGAAGACATTGAACTTCGCTTCCAGTCGTCCGACGCGCTCTTTCAACTTCTCGAGTTCTTCAGATTCGTTCATACTTACCTTACGTGCTCGCGGTATGAAAAATGCTCGCGCGCCTTTTATGTTATGTATGCACTGCACGAAGCGGGAAGTGAACCAAAAAAGATATAGCGAATGAGCTATACTCTACGTAAGAGCTCAGGGACGTAAAGAGTGGTGCCATGGATCCGCTGACGCATTACCTAGCCGGTTATTTTCTCGGACGCCGCAGCCAACTCGGTGATGCAGGCGTTCGTGCCGTTACGCTCTGCGCTCTCCTGCCCGATATTGACACGATTGGCGCGGTTGCCGGGTGGGATGCGTTATTCGTGCTGCATCGCACCGCGACCCATTCGCTCCTCGGCGCTCTGGTAATCGCGGTGCTCGTGGTGCTGGGATTCACCGTGGTGCGGGACAGGGTGCAGGCACGACAGCTCCTTCCCTGGTGTGTACTGGGCACGCTCAGTCATCTCTTCCTGGACCTCTTCTCCTTCAAGACCTCGCTGCTTACGATCTTTGGCGTCGCAGCGGCACAACAAGCAGGGCCGGAATATCTGGAGGGCGTTGAGCTCCTCTGGCCGCTCTCAACGGCGCGATTCTCGTTCGTTACAGCGGGGCTGCTCTCCCAGGAGTGCATAAATATCGCGATGCTGGTGATCTTCTCTCTGGCTATCGGCGGCGTGGTCCGTGAAGCGCGGAGGGGGACGTACCCGTGGCACTCGTGGATCACCCTTTTTCGTGAATCGAAATGCTTTAGCGAGCTGAGCTGCAGGTTCACGATCGGTGAGCGGCGGTTAGCCACCCCGTATTGGTCGCTCTGCGAGCGGCTCACCACGCCGCAGTTTGAGGATGGAGAACGCTCCGATGATAATACCGGCAATAGTATCGAAGAGGAGGTCGAGCATGGTCTCGTGGAGCCCCCGCTGCAATGTCGTACCGAGCATGAGATCGAAACCCCATTCCAGAAATTCCCAGACCACGCCCATACTCATGGCAAACAGAACCGTAAAAATGCCGAACCCGAGCGGCGGGAGCTCGACGATACGCACGTGAAAGGCAAGATCGTAGAGGAGGATTACGGCGATGAGGGCGACCGTTGCGGCTGATACGAATTGGGTGAAATGGCCGTAGAAGGGCACTATTTCGTAGAAACCACGGTAGCCGCCAATCACGTGGAGGAAGATGGAGATCGTGATGGTGGTATCGAAGAGGAGGGGGAGTTTCATCTTGAAATCGCGCTCCAGAATAGTGGGCACGAGGGTCAGGAAGAGCGCGAACGAGCTACCGATGAACCAGACGTAGTCACCCCTGAGTAAGGTCGTCACCGCCAGAGCAGCGATGATAAACTTCAGGAAAATGCTCACCAGGTGCTTGTGGCCGAAACGTGACATATCCAGACACTCACCTCTTGATCTCCGCTACGCCATACCGGTAATACTGTACGAGCATCTTATTTATCACTTTATCCTGAATGTAGCTCCGTGTGATCGGTGCATCATCTAATATGATAAATAAATGGATTCTCTGCCACACGGAGGCGAGAGCGGAGCATCGCTAGGCACCGCGAATGCCACATGATGCGGCGCAAGAGTGGGCGGGATTTACGCCACCTGCACATCGCTCCGAACAGTACAGCACACCCTTTGTACAGGTAGTGTGGGGCCGGAGAAATTTGACAGCACGCTGCGACATGCCACTTTCATATCCACTTCAGGTGCGGTTTGTCGCGGACAATAATGCCAGCGTAAGAACAAAGATAGCCCGCTCATGCTCTTCCAAACTCAGATTGACCTGCAAGGGTGAAATACTCAGCTCTTTGTACTTCGTGAAATCGCAATCAAAGCCTTTCGCTTCACAGTACTTCTTAAACTGAGCCAATAACATATGGAGGTGTACCAGTTCTGTTTTTTTCATTGTTCGTATTCTCTATCTGTTTCAAGCTCTGTGATTAGTTCCCTGATTACCAAATGTGCCACCATTTTTTTGCTCCCTCGGTATGTTTCTCTTATCTGCCTTGCCTGTTCGTAATCTCCACCCGTTTCAAGTTCCGTAATTAGCTTCCTCGGTTTCATTTCCCTGATGACTCTTTAACAGAGTATAATACTATTTTATCCACATCAACGCTTACAGTTCTATTCCCAAGAGACGGTAAACGGGTCGAAGAGATATTCCCCCTTTTTTATTATGGGATTTTTCCGTTCTTTATCTGTGCGGTATCCACTAAAAGATTTTCAGCCTGTGCCTTTAACATCCCTGATTCTACCACCAATTTATTCGCTTTTAAATGTAGCTGCTCATACGTTCTCATCGTTTCTTCCCCTTCAAAGCTACACACACCGCAGCCACATTCACAACAATACCCCACAGCGCCCTTTGTGCTCCCGGCGTTCATCTGCAATATCTTTACCATTCTTTACTCCCCTCCTTCTATCCTGCCTTGCATCCATTCGGGCACTTATATTCGGTGCCCACCTAACTCCACACTTCTTACAGCAGAACCTTGACGATTCTTCGCTCTGATGAGTCTTTAGCAAACTATGATCTTATTTTATCAACATAAATCCTGCTAATACTGCCTCTATGTCTTCAGATAGACTCGAAGATTAAGCACTGAACTAGGCTAGGATTACATATTACACGTTAGGTCTCTGCTTTTGAAAATTCTTCAAGTCCCTCATTGAGTTTGAAAATTAGACCGTATTTCCATAATACACGGTTTAACTTTGATGGTTCCATTTTCAACCCCCAACAGGTTGACAGTCCCGTATCGATACATCTTATAAAAGATTTTTCCGCCATCTTATCAACCGCTTTCATGTCCATCTTTTTTTCCGCTCTTATTTAGTAGTATGCATTTTGTACTTAAATACCTATGTTTTGGCGATTGAAAATACCGTATACAAATAAACTCTTTATCGAGACGCAAAGTCAAACGGGCGACCAAAAGTTAATTTCGGGTATGCGATGGCTCTTACAAATTGTGAATAAAAATGGTGAGAAAGCGAACCACGGGGGAAGAAACAGTGAAGTGGAAGGACGAAGCGATAAAGAAGAAGCGGTGATAAAAGCGGAGGGAATGAAGCGGCGGGTGGCGGCGCGGAAGAAGCGATATAAGCAGAAGGCAAAGCGGCTCAGAAGGACTGCGGTAGAAAGAAAAGCTATTTTCTCCGTCTAAACTTTAAATAAATTGTTAATAACGCTCAAAAAAGAAAAATAAACGTTAATATCGCTTAGTTAGAATGTTTTTACCAGTAAATTTGAGCTAACGTCTCTCTCGTCGTCTAATATAACTTTATAGCCGCTATCCAGTCCTCATACTGCTTGCCATTGGTTTCAATAAACTGGGAGAAGCACGAAAAAATATTGACCGCCTTTTTGAAGCTACAAGCAGGGTAGTTCACGATATGAACGAGTTAAACCTCTGTGCTTCTTTAGCTATACTACTAACGTTACGCTTTGGCTTTCAAGGTTATTTCCAGCGAAGAGACGTTCATTTTGTCTCCGTTTTCCCCTACGAGCTGCTCTGTTCCCATCTTTATGTCCTTCACGTCTACGCCAGGCATGAACTTATTCCGTACTACCTCTGCGGTATCCACGGCTCGTGAGATCGCTCTACCTCTTGCTTTGATTACTACCTCGTCGCTCAAGCCGTTGTTAAACTGCGTCACTACTGCCAGGACATAACTCATCACTGGCTTATTTCCGATATAAATCACGTTGTCTTCTCCAGACATTTTTGCATCACAACGTTATACATACTACTCAAGGTTATATAAGCAAATTAGCTTTTTACCACACCACCAGAAAACCTGCTACCCAAAAATCAGAAGCGTCCTGAGAAAGCGGCTTTGATAACGTTTTTTCTCACAGTTTTAGAGGCGGTCCAACAATTCTACCGCCACGCTCTAAAACGCGATCGTGCTAACACAAAATGATCCGCCATTAATGTCCTCAGCATATTTAGGATAATTGATAGATAATTGTGAGACAATGTGCTGAGCGTTTATAGCTGCCTCATTTCAAGTCAATAGCAAAGCTTTTAATATGGTTTCACATACTATAATAGTACTATACGAATGGAGTGTTGATAGAAATGACGCTAAGGGAGGATAAAATGGGACAGTCATGGTTATTTCCACCAGCTATTACTGATTTTATACCGGAAGACCACATCTGCCATCTGGTTGCTGCCATCGTGAATAACATGGATATCCGTGACGTGGAGAAGAAGTACAGGTCAACACCAGGCAACCCGGTATATCCACGCCGGATGTTGCTGAGATTGGTGGTTATGGCATCCGTTGATTCTGTGTGGTCTTCGCGGAAAATTGCGAAACTGGCTTGCGAGAATGTGATTTATATGTACCTCACCGGGAACGAAAGGCCCGATTTCAGGACGATCTGCAATTTTAAAAGGGAATGCAAAGGGCTGCTTGAAGAGACCTTTAAGAAGACCGTTGTGGTCGCCAAAGCTGCGGGCATCGTGACCCGGGGACATATCTCGACGGACGGGACAAAACTCAAAGCCAATGCCTCAAATAGCTACACGCTGACTGAGAAGGAGCTGGAAGAGATCAGGAGAATAATAGATCGGGGGATAGCGGTGGATGAAGAAGAGGACCGGCTCTACGGTGATAAGCGCGGCGACGAACTTCCGCCAGAGCTCGATTCGCCCGAGAAGATCCGCAAAAAGCTCCAGGAGCTTGAAGAAGCTTCCGGCAAAAGGGTGAAGAGAGCGACGAAGCACCTGATCGAGCAGTATGCGCACGGCGATGCGCGCCAGCGGGAAAAGATCCGCGAAAAGCTGGAGAAGGCCGAGGAAGAGCTCACCACGAGCGGCCAGATTGCTGTCAGTCTGAGTGACCCCGAGGCGCGGTTTATGGGGAATAAGAACCACCGGGAACTCTCATATAATGCAATGCGCAGATCACCGTGGATCACGATTCCGGGATAATTCTGGCCAATGACGTCACGCAGGAGTGCACTGACCACCAGCAGGCGCAGCCGCAGCTCGAGCTGGTGGAGAAGCATCTCGGTGCCTTGCCAGAAGGAACGAAGGTAAGCATGGATAACGGCTACTTCAGCGGCGCGAACCTCTGGTATCTGGAGCAGAAGGCGCTGGATGGCTATATCCCTAATAGTAAGCAGGCACAGGAGCAGAAGGGCAAGAAGGTTGAGGGAGGTCAGTATTCGAAGGATAAGTTCGCCTATGATGAGGAGAAGGACCACTTTATCTGCCCTGCTGGCGGCCTACTCACCAGAAAAGGGGCATATGTGTACGACGGTAAGCCGCTGTACACTTATTACGGTGCGAACTGCCGCGATTGCCCGTTCAAGCGGGACTGCGCGGGGAAAAACCGCCAGCGGGTCATCACGACCGATGAGTACGCGGCGGAACGGCGGCGGATGGCCGCGAAGATGCGATCTGATGTTGGGAAAGAGGAGTACCGGAACCGAAAAGAGACGGTCGAGTGGGTATTCGGGAATATGAAACAGAATATGAAGTTCCGAGCGTTTCTGACAAGGGGCACCAAAGGTGCGCGAATGGAGCATAATCTGGTGTGCACGGGTCATAACCTGAAGATAGTGTGGGGTAAGTTGGGTAGGAACGTCCCTGCCCTGGGAAAAATAGGTGGCTCATTCGTCAATTTGGCATCTCAGGTTTGTGGGCTCACGGGATTGTCTTATTCCCGTAACTTGTTGGTCTGTTCATAGGATTGATTGCGAGACGGCCTCAGTTTTAATCGATAAAACCAGTGCGAAGGTTTAACTACTCCGCAGTTTTAACTATTATTGTGGAGCGTTGTCATAATGTTCGAAACAGAAGATCTTTTGGTAAGGGAATATTTCAGAAAAATTATCGGGGAATACGGACTGAATATAATGAAAAATGTTCCTGATAATGAAATAGCGAGAACGTAAAGCTGAACGATGCGAAACCCTCCTCTATAAAAAAAGTTCTCTACAAGTTATATGAGCGTAGGAATGCCGAGTACAGGACCGAACGTGATGATAATAGTGGCCGGATCACTTATTGGTGGTGCTTTAATTCCAATAATGTCAAGAAAATGATGGATAAAGAAGCGGATGACGAGTTACATGAATTAAGTAATAAACTCGAATACGAAAGAAGTGGTGATTTTTACCACTGCCACTGTCAATGTGTTTTATTTGAAGTAGCAGCAGAACAGGATTTCTGGTGTGAGGATTGCGAATCCTATTTCGAACATTTTGATAACGGGGTTCTAATAAAGGAGTTAGAGGAGCAGATAAAAGAAAGAGAGAACGCGAGAAGGAGGGATTAAGGGTGACGGGGAGGAGATCGACGGAATCTAACCAACGGCTCATCCCAAGCGCGAATGCTTTTTGTGTAGTAAATAGGATCTTATGGGCTTCACCGTATTTTTGTTCTGATTAGCTCTGCTAAATTCTGCCATTCTCAGATAAAAATAAAGTGGCTCTCCCCGCTGAAGAAGTGAACAGCATCATTAGGTAGCCTATCAGAGCGGTGTCGAGTAGAGCTCATAGCCTACCTCTTGTTGGAGTACTGGCTCCGAGGTGACTATGAGCCCCCTCACAGAACCGGACGTGAAGTTTTCCCTCATCCGGCTCTTCAGGAGCACATCCTCTGC
>Ga0129302_1001000_pt1 | contig 21173 bp, 24 predicted proteins | sample BlaSprsedimmetaG_FD_94476 | JGI IMG/M metagenome (GOLD analysis project Ga0129302, IMG submission 94476) | Hot spring sediment bacterial and archeal communities from California, USA to study Microbial Dark Matter (Phase II) - Blank Spring... | ecosystem: Environmental > Aquatic > Thermal springs...
ATCTACAAATTAGATTCCCGAGAATTGACATGACGAAAGACAAAAGAAATATGTCGGAAAAATTCTTTTTGAAAAATATTTTCCTCAATAGAGTGTCGGATTCATTAAAGAACTCCGATTTTAATCCGACATATTTTTATAGACGATTGGAGAAATCCTCTCATCGAGTGTGATATTATGTCGGGTTATGACGGTAAAAAACCGGAAACAAAAGAGGAATTCGTCAAGTTGCTGGCTATGGCCAAGAAAGAGGAAAGAAAACTGAGAAAGTCTCAGGGGAGCAGGTCGACAAAACCGACAATCAAGGGTACAGCAGATGTTTTGGGGATTCACCGCGACACATTGTATCAGTGGATGAGAGAGTTCGACGTTGACTTTTCGGACGTGGATGAGAGAAAATTAGTTTTCGAGGAAGCCATGAAACGCAAAGAGCACACTTACCTGATTGGCGAGGCTTTGATGGGGGAGGGAACAGAGGTTGCTCACATAGATTTGCTGATTGGAGACAAGGAAGGCCCCATCGGAGAAGCCTTTGCAAATGGCTTATCAAACTTGTCTGCCGGTCACACTCCGCTTCTGGCAGTTATTAGACCGAATCTTCCACCTAAACCTCACACTCTTCTTGTGCCCAAGGTCACTGTCAAAAACATGGAGCAGACAGGAAAAATTTTTGGTCCTGCTCAGGCAGCCGTGGCAAAGGCTGTTGCTGACGCTGTTGAGGAGGGGATTATTCCAGAGGATAAGGTTGATGAGTGGGTGATCATATGCAGCGTCTTTATTCATCCGCAAGCCAAGGATTACCGCAGCATCTACCATTACAATTATGGAGCCACAAAACTGGCGTTGAAGAGAGCCTTAGAGAACTATCCGTCACTCAAGAAAATCATGTATGACAAAGACAGGGCGAAGCATCCGATAATGGGCTTCAATGTGCCTAGGCTATGGAGACCACCCTACCTGCAGATAGCCCTCGACGTTCCCCGCTTGGAAATAGTGAAGAAAATCATAAGTGAACTACCGGAAAGCGACAGAATCATACTAGAAGTGGGTACACCTCTGCTGAAGAAGTACGGCGTGAACGTCATCCGTGAGCTGAGGACTGTAGCCAAAGACATGTTCATCGTAGCCGATTTGAAGACGCTGGATGTCGGAAAAGTGGAGGTTGACCTAGCCTTCGAGGAAACAGCCGACGCCGTTGTAGTCGCTGGGTTAGCAACTGCAGAAACTATCGACAAATTCATCGAAGAAGCAAAAAGGCTTGGAATCTACGCGGTGATGGATTTGATGAACGTTGACGATCCGGTCGAGAAACTTAAGTCCCTCAAAAAGTTACCTGACGTTGCGATTCTTCATCGCGCCATAGATGCAGAGAAAACAGGCAAAACACGCTGGGACCTAATCAAGGAGATACGGAAGACGTTCCAGAGCCAGAAGTTTTTGGTAGCCGTTGCTGGCGGAATAACTCCTGAGACAGCGCCTGAAGCTTTGGCAAACGGGGCAGACATAATCATTGTCGGACGGTACATAACACAATCCAAGGACGTAGAGCGGGCAACCAGAGAGTTCTTGAAGTGCACAAGAGAGATGGCGGAAGACGTAGACCTCTTCAGAGTACATGTAGAATAAGGGGCAACTCCCTTCCTTCTCTTTTTTCATAAAAAATCGTGTAATAGAATCAACTTTTTCCATGTTTAACCTTAGAGAAAGGCGAACTGAACGTAGCCAACCTTTTGCGGTTCCAGTTTATTTAATTAACAGCAGATATTTAAATCCAGAAAATAGAATAGTAGCAATATTGGTGAAAAATATGCCTAAAATTATAGCGAACGCAAAATGGGTTGAAAACGTTCAGACAATCGCAGATAACGCGAGAGGTCACAGCGTAGTTTTGGACCTAGGAACCGCAAAAGGCGGAGACAACACGGGACCCTCAGCATTAGAGTTGGCGATTATGTCTCTGGCTGACTGCGCCGTAACAATATTCGCCGACGTTTGCAAACAGAGCAACGTTGAACTCAGCAAAATGGAGGTTGTGGCAGAGGCGGACAAGCCCGACGACTCGCCACGATTAACTGGTGTGAACCTGAAAGTCAAAGTGACCGCGAAAGCGAGGGAACAAAAACTTAACGCTGTATGGAGGAGAACAGAAGCAAACTGTCCAGTTGTATCCATCTTCAAAGACAACATACCCATAAACGTTGAGTTCGAAGCAACCGCTGAGTAACTCTAATCACTCAGCGAATCTTCATCCCGAAAGGTCTTTTTTAGTCGCGTTACTGTAGAAGCCAGTTAAGAAGAGTAAGTTTGATACTTTTACTTTCACCCGAGTCTGTGCAGTATATTACTGTTTGTTGAATCACTTGTCTTTTAAGCCGCTTCAGCAGAAGCGAGAGAGCGGGTGAGTGCTTGGAGAGATCTAGTTGCCGAAGAGCCTTCCAGAATGTTCTGAAGCAGTGCCAAGAGACAACTAGGAATTTTGAGGGCTCAGAGGAAACTTTGAAGCACATTCTACAAGTAGAGGCAACTCTGAAGAGAGTAGTTGCTGAACTGAACTAGCAGAAAGGTTTTTAGCTCCAGTGAAACCTGTCAATGACTAATAGAACAGGGTTCACCATGAGATTCGCTGACGCTCACATTCACCTCGCAGACAGCGAGTACTCGCAGAAGGTTGGAGAAATCATTGAAGACGCCAAACGATTAAACGTTTTTGCTTTGGTTGCCAATTCTATGGACCTAGAATCAAGTCGTCAAAGCCTTCGATTAGCCGAGGAATATCCTAATCATGTGTATGCTGCTCTGGGGATTCATCCATGGAATACCAAGCAGCTAAAACCAAACGAAGTTGAAGACACAATTAATTTGATTTTTGAGAATAGAGGAAACAGGCAAAGAGTGGTGGCTGTTGGGGAGATAGGGCTAGATTCAAGTTACTCGGGAAGCGGAGAGCCCACAGAAGCCCAGATGCATATCTTCCACGAAATGCTTTCCGCGGCTGAGAAAACGTCTTTACCCGTGATAATCCATTCCAGAGGAACCACCAGCCAAATCGTAAGCCTGCTTCCGTCCTACAAAATCGAAAAAGTTCTTCTACACTGGTTCAGCCAGCCCCACAGCCTAATCCCCACCATAGTGGACCGCGGCTACTACATCACCGAGGGGGTGCCTTCAGTGTTCTCAAACGGCATCCGAGAAGTCATCAGACGCATGCCCTTAACGAATCTGATGACAGAAACCGATGGACCGGTTAGCTTCAGGGGTCCATTTAAGGGTAAGCTGACTACGCCCTCTTTCATTCCCGACGTAGTTGAAGCCATAGCTCAGCTGAAGGGAAAAGAAAAAAGTGAGGTTGCTGACCAGATTTTCCAGAATTTCGTTGACTTTTTTGGCGTGGAAGGCGTAAGGGATAAAAGGCATGATGTGGGGACAATTGAGTACAAGAAAGGATGAAGTGACGGCTGACAGGGAGGGCGTGGTGAAAGTTTGGGAAAGGTGCGCACTGAACAGGTGAAGAGGATAGCTCGCCAGCTTCTGGACAAGTATCCGAACAGAGTTACTGCTGATTTTGAAAACAACAAAAAGATTGTGGAATCTCTCACCAACATTTCTTCAACAAAGCTAAGAAACAGGGTAGCCGGTTACGCTGCTCGCTTGGCAGGCACAGTTTATTCCTCGGATTCTCTTGGAACTGAAGAAGAATAAAGTTTCGAAGAGAACAAATTTCTGTCGAAGATTTTTATAACCACTTACACATCTCATAAATAAACGGAACACACGTAAAAAGAGGGAAAACCTGATTGTCAGGGATAGATGGTTATCGAAAAGGCTGGGCTAACCGTTATCTCAGGGAGGCAAAGGCGGAGTTGAAGGCGGCTAAAAAAACGCCTTACATGGCAGCAGGTTTTATCCTTGAAGCCCTGACCAAAGCCCAAGCGGCTATCTATTATAGCTTGGGAGACCCCGCTTTTATCGTGCCCATAGTGCATGAAACACTGAGAACAGGGCAAAACATTGAAGAACCTATCTTGAATTTTCTCGTCGAAATCGAAAAAACCCTCCAACAGTTGGCGAACAACCCTAAAACAGATAACGAAAAGACAATGGAACACGTGAACGACATAATCGAGTTCACATCAGAGATAGTGGAGCTTTTCGGCGGCGAAAACCAGTAATTTACGAGAGAATCAAACATGGTCATCCAAGTCGAAGTCAGGTTTTTAGGAATATTCCAACGGCTTTCAGGAAAAAAACATATTCAGGTGAAGCTGAAGGAACCTGCAACAGTTAGACAACTTGTAACGAAGCTTACAGAAAAATTTTCACCCGAGTTCAAACAGGCTCTAGTTGACTCCCAGCTTGATGACCCCAGACCAAACGCTCTGATTCTTGTTGGGGGAAAAGAGGTAAGTGTGTCACAGGGGCTTGAAACTGAGGTCAGAGACGCTGAGGAAATTGTTTTGGTTCCAGTGGTTCATGGCGGTTGACCCTTTTTCTCCAAGGAACTCTTGTTTGCTGGTTTTCTAGTTTAGTCAATTCTGCATTGCGCTAACCTGTTTATTTGTCCACATGCAAATTGGCAATAAAAATTGGATGCGAATGTGTTTTGTCAGCCTATTCCTTTTATATACTTAATATAATTTTAAATTATACTTAAAAATAATATTGGTGGATACCAAAAAGCCCGTTAAAAACCGTTGCCCCAATTTGAGTTTATATAGACTCTTGTTTTAACAATCTATATACATTACACACTCTCATATAGCTGAGTGCCCGAGTTTGGGAGCACGCTTAGATAGATTGGCTAGGCACGGTTGGCTGCCCAGTATTCGGCTACAGTAGATTTCATGCGATCACATCAACTGAATCGAATTGCGGCTGGAGAATGGACGGCTGACAATGCTCCGCTGATTTGCTTGGGCTTTGACCAAACCCGGGCATTTCCATTTTAAGCTAAACAAACATTTCCTGTAAATTGCTGATCCAGATAGTAAACGGGGAAAACTGCTTTAATCAGAGGACAAATGCTTTGTCATTACGAAGGCGTTTTCTCCGTCCGCATAGTAGTTTTTGATTGTTCGCATGACTTCGAACCCCAATTTTTTGTAAAGCTCCACGGCAGGCAGATTGCTTTCCCTCACCTCTAAGTAACACTCCGTTGCCTTGTAGTTCGCCATGGCTCGGGTAGCTTCTTGCATCAGCGCATAGCCGATCCCCTTCTGCTGATGTTTAGGCAGAACAGCGAGGGAGATCACATGACCCTTCCGTGTTATTCCCAGCAGTTTAAAGCCTGGAATCCCGGTTTCGATGCGGCACAGGATGTAGCCCACTATCTTTTTATTGACTTCAGCGACGATGAATGTTTCGGGGTAGCGTTTGTACAAATTCATGAAAAAGAGGGGCGTGTAGTTTTCGGGAAGGCATTCTCGGTTTATTCTGATTACATCTTCAAGGTCAGAGGGGTTGAATCGCCTAAACTTATAGTTAAGTTCCAAAACCATGATTGACCATGCCTTCTCTGCCCTTCCACTCAATCGACAGGAAAAGTTTGTAAGTAAACAAAAGTAAATATGTCTTACTCTTTCTGAAAAATAAGACTTCGCTTCTACAGTTATATGACCGCCCGCATTTCCATGTTTACTCTATTTTATGTTCAACAAACCGCAGAAACAAGTTTACTTTCACTTGTCTCTCCCCTCTCTGCAGCCATACGTTGTGCCACACGGCTTAAATCAGCTAATCAAGAACTCCATACCACACATCAACAAGATAATTTAACCATCAAAAAAGGTGACATAGAAATGGAAGAATATGACCTGAAAAACCTTCCTGGCGTGGGACCCGCCACAGCCAGTAAACTCAAATCATGTGGATTCACAACCGCAGAGGCAATCGCCGTAAGTCCACCCAAAGACATAGCAGAGAAAACAGGGATAGGATTCAACACAATCCTCAACATCGTGACCGCAGCCAGAGAAAAACTGGGCGTAGACTTCATAACCGCAGAAGACCTCTGGAAAAAGAGGCAGGACATGCTCAGATGCTCCACAGGCTCCAACAACCTAAACGAGCTTATGGGAGGCGGAATCGAAACCCAAGCCATGACCGAACTCATAGGCGAATACGGCGTAGGCAAAACACAGATATGCCTGTCGCTCTGTGTTAGAGTCCAGCTTCCAGTAGAACAGGGAGGATTAAGTGGGAACGCCGTCTACGTTGACACAGAGGGAACTTTTATCCCTGAGCGTGTTTTCCAGATAGCTGAGTCGCTGGGGCTTGATCCCCACAAAATCTTGGGAAACATTTTTCTGGCAAGGGCTTACAACAGCAGCCATCAAGAATTGCTGACCGAGCATCTTTTCAAGTTTTGTCCAGAAAACAACGTGAAGCTCGTTGTAGTGGACTCGATGATTGGTCACTTCAGAGGCGAATACGTTGGCAGAGAAAACCTTTCCGAACGCCAACAGAAACTTAACAGCCAACTCCATAAGCTATTGAGGCTGACAGAAGCATACAACTTGTCTGTTGTGATTACCAACCAGGTTCAGGCTAACCCCACAGCATTTTTCGGAGACCCGAACAGGCCAGCAGGCGGAAACATTATGGCGCATGCATCCACGCACAGAGTCTACCTGAGGAAAGGCGGAAAAGGAACCAGAATCGCCACGGTTATAGACTCTCCATATCTGCCCGAAGAGAAGACCCGATTCAAAATCACAGAGAAAGGCGTCGAGGACGCTGAAGAAGACTAGTGGTTTTTAATCGCTGAAAGACCGCTTAGCGTGACAGCGTGAATTGTCGTTTGGTGGGGGAGATGTCACGTTAAGTTGTCTACTTTTTTGTAATCAAAGTCGTCTTCTAGGATCGAGTCCTTGTATTTTGTGATGTCCGTTTCGTGGGCCATCAGCTTCTTTATTGACATGAAGCCTCTTTTGTCTCCTAAGAGTATGGCCCCCACGATTTTTCCTTTGTCCAAAACGAGTTTTTTGTAGACGCCTTTTTTCTCGTCTGCCTTTTTAATCTCCTCGTACCCCGGTTCCTCGGGGTTGATGAGCCCCATGGAGGCCAGTTCTACGTCAACAACCTTCAAGGTGTTTGATGGGACAGTTCCAGCATAGACGCTGTCTTCTCCTAGCATGTTCGCGGCTGCTATGGTTGCCTGTTCCAGCGCAGCAGGGATTATGCCATAAACTCTTCCTCCGAATTCTGCCACATCCCCGACCGCATACACGTCATCGGCGCTGGTTCTCAGATGTTCGTCGACAACGACGCCGCGGTTAACTTTGATTGCTGCGTCCGAGGCCAATTCGGTGTTTGACCTTATCCCGGCAGAAATTAAAACTAGGTCTCCAGAAATTGTTTGTCCACCCTCAAGCAGGATACCTGAAATCGTTTCTTTGCCTAAAATCTCAACTGTTTTTGCGCTTAAAACGATGTCTATGCCACGCGATTTTATTCTGTTCTTCAGAATTGTTGCCCCATCCGGGTCCAGTTGCCTTGGCAGTAACCAAGAGTATAGTTCCACAACCGTTACTTGCTGCCCCAATTTCCTCAGGGAAGAGGCGAATTCTAAACCCAGAAGCCCGCCGCCGATAACGATGACTTTCTCCGTCTTTTCGGTGAACTCTTTGATGTCTAGGGCATCCTTGATTGTGCGTAATGTAAATACGCCAGTCTTTTCTGCGCCTTTGATGGGGGGAACGAATGAGTGACCTCCATTTGCCAACAGAAGTTTGTCATAGCTTACTGTTGATCCGCCCTCCAGAGTTAGTTCATTTTTGTCTACATCAACGCTTACTGCCTTCTCGTTCAGGTGAACATTGATTCCTTTCTTTTTGTACCACTCCTCAGAGAACATGTAGACCTCTTGGGGTTTAGCTTCCCCTGACAGAACCTCGTATAGTCTGGGGCGCGGATAATAATGATGGCTTTCGTCTGTGTAAATGGAGACACGCGTTTCTGGACTTTTGTCTTTTATGGTTCTTGCCGCTGTTACGCCAGCGACTCCATTGCCGACAATAACTATGTTCAGGGCAGGCGACAAATGTTCTATCTCCATTTATAAGAAGAAAATGTTAGTCCACTCTTATAGTTACTTCCTTTATTTCGCCGTCGCTTAGCTGATATGCGGCTAGTTGACCGTCAATCGAAGAAAGGATCAGCCACAGGGCGTCCCCCCACAATCTCATGTATTTGAGGTCAATCGGCGAGGGGTTTGCCGGTGCAGGGTGAGAATGAAAGAGACCAACAAAATCTAAGCCCTCTTTTTCTGCCGCAGTTATGGCTGCAGCAGCCTTCTCGGGGTCTATTTCAAACCTCACTGTAGACTGCAACTTGTTTGGGGCAAACTCAACTTTTTCGACAACAGCTTCGTTCTGGTACAATTTTCCGAAGAGCAGGGCACAAGCTTCAACAGGATGTACCTTCTCTGCTTCTTGCTTCAGCAAATCAACATGGTGACGCCGCAACCACAAAATCAACAAACTACACTCCAAACTTCAATAATAGTTGCACTCTGCTTTTAGTTTTTCATCTATTTGCCCCTTCTTTGAGTTCAAGCCGTTCTCAACATGCTAACTAACATTCTAGGCATCGAAGTATATCTGTCTGAGCTGGAACAGGCTGAAGAGATGGAGAAAAAATAGAGAAACTCGGGGAACATAGAATGCTCCAAGAGGTGAGACCAAAAGAGCCCCGATACATAAGCTAGAAGCAGACTTTAGGGTCTAGCTTGTGTGGTCTTTCTTGACGGTTATGGCCCCTTCAACACATACAGGGACACATTTCATGCAGAGAGAGCATTCGTCCATTTTTGTAGGAACAGCCTTAAGGGTTTCTGGATGCTCCCTTAGTTCCTGCAGTTCAAAGACGGAAACTGGACAAACTTCTACACAAGTGCCCTTACCGCTACATCTGTTCCAATTTACAACCACTATAGGCATACATTTTCCTCAGCAATGAGTGAAGTACCAGGTTTCCTCGTCTTCCTCTTTTTTAATCTTCGAATGGGCTTCAAGGATTTTCTGATTTTTGTTTTTGATGAAAACGGATTCTCCCATTTTTAGGCGTTCAACAATCTCCTCGAAATCTATCTCCTCAGTTTCTACAACTTCGACGCTTTGGTTCTGATCTTGGGATAAGAAAAAAATCTGAAACATTGATTGAAATTCTGAAGATAAGGGATAATGAAACATCTGTTCTGGCGCAGCGGGCTTGTTAGTTTTTACCGCTTCTGTAACATCGTTGCTCATACTGACACTCCCTTAAGTCTTAGAGGACATACTGCTCATAAAATATAATTAAGATAAGCGTCTACAATGCACCACAATGTATTCAACTGTAAACACCAAATTTTTATTACCACATACAACGTAAACACAGTCTAATCGGAGTCTCAAAGAAGTGTCAGAGAAAACGCCGAATTCCGTTGCCCTTAAGCAGGTCTTAACACAGATCCTTGAGGAGATTTGTACCCTCTCTGATTGTCAAAGTGTTGCTATCAGACTGTACAACAACGGAGACTATCCATATTATGTTCATGTGGGGTTCCCAGATTTTTTCATTATGAAAGAGAACAGTGTCTGTGCAAGAGACGAGGAAGGCAACCCCATCCTCGATGAAGATGATAACCCTATTCTGGAGTGCATGTGCGGAAACGTTCTTAAGGGACGATTTGATCCTGAGCGTCCATACTTCACAGAAAAGGGAAGCTTCTGGACTAACAGTACAACACAGCTTTTGAGGTCCATCACAGAGAAAGAGAGACTGGGTCGAACACGGAATATGTGCAACTACAGTGGCTATGAATCGGTGGCTTTGATTCCCATGCGATTGAGGAACAAAACTTTGGGGTTGATTCAGATGAACGATCCTCGCGAAAACATGTTTACGCCAAAAATGATTAAAAATTGTGAGCTCATAGCAAATCACGCAGGGGCAGTTGTTGTCAACGCGCTTGAGATTCAAGAGAGAATGAAGGACATTTTTTGTTTGCTGAACAATCTTAAGAGAGACAAAATTTAGCAACGGTGTTTAAGGTTTCACCGGAACCGTTTTGCCAGTTTATCGTTGTTGCTCTGTGGGTTTTGATTTTGGTCGGGTTACCTCTAAGGTTACTGCATAATCGTAGACCCTTGTGTTAGTTTCCGTATCTGTCATGGACTGCAAGAAGGAGACAATGTATTTTTCGAGGAAAACACTCCATTTATGTCCAAGGTCATGCTGTAGGTGAAATATGTCCTTGTTTCCTTGGGTATGATGGAAACATTGGAACCATCTTGCAAAATGTGGACCCCCAAGGTGCTCAGTTACCAAGTAAGTGAAGGATTCATAATTCAGAGGGAGACCCATGGAGTTTGCGATGTTTACAGCATCTAAAGCTCCTGATTTGGTTCCGGCTTCAGCCAAACTTTCAATCTGAACGGCCTTCAGAATCTCTCTTAGGGTTTGCCGTGGGAAAGCAGCGTCATTGTTTCGGTTAGACCACCTCGAGTAAAGGGAATATTTCCGGAGAAGCTTGTTCAACAGGACGTTAACGCTAACACCTTGCCTTTCTGCCTCCTCCTGCAGAACGCTGTCCCACTCATGTCTGATTCGGAAAGTCCTTGTAACGGTCTTCTTACGCGCCCCGAAACGATTAATCTTACTCAAAAATGAACAACTTCCTACCCAAAATCAGGAGATAACCGACTGCAAATTAATACTTAACGTAGAATTTATTTAAAAGATTTTACTGTCAAACTACTTTTCGCGGGCATGCTTCAATATGTGACCTGTTTCCGGCAGGATCAGCTTTTCCATGACAAGTTTGACTGCCTGCGGGGAGCCGGGGATGCAAAAGAGCACTTTCCCTTGGTCTGTGACTCCTGCTAGGGCTCGGGTCATGATGGCTGCTGAGCCGATGTCATCGTAGCTGATATTCCTGAACAATTCTCCGAAACCAGGCAATGTCTTGATCATCAACGGTCTCAATGTCTCAATCGTCACGTCCGTTATGCTGATTCCAGTTCCGCCACTCACTATTATGGCATCCACCTCTTCTGAGCCGATGGCGTTGCCCACATATTTCGCGAGTAGAACCCTATCATCAGGCAAAATTTCCTTTGAAACTGCATTGTGACCAGCCTTCCTTACAAGTTCAACAATCAGGTCTCCTGACGGATCAGTGAAAGACTGTCCAGCCTTGAGTTTCTGGTAGCGAGATGAACTAGAGACTATGATTGCGAAGTTGATTTTTTTGGGTGCCTCACTTTTGTGTTTGCGGCTGGATTCGCTCATAGCTTTTTCGCCTTCATCTTGCGGACTACATGCAGGTTTTGGATGCTGGTGCTTGGATACTGCCCATATGCATCCTTCTCATACTGTTTGGTCATGTCCCAAACCGTTAGCAGCGCCGTTGCCGCTGCGGCGAGAGCCTCCATCTCCACTCCTGTCTGCGCTCGGGTCTTAACGGTTGCTTCAGCCTCCACTCCGTAGTCATCAACAGTCTGCAGTTTAACCTCTACGCTGGTCAGGGGTAAGGGGTGACAGAGGGGAATCAACGTGCTTGTTTTCTTTGCCGCCAAGATTCCGGCGACCTTAGCCACCTCAAAGGGGTCACCTTTCTCAACCTTTCTCTCTCTGATCAGCCGTAATGTCTCAGATTTCAGCTTGATTGCCCCCTTCGCCGTGGCTTCCCTGTAAACTTCCAGCTTCGCGGATACGTCAACCATTGACATGCAAACTTCACCTAACTATTCCATTATTTGACGGCGTCTTATTTTGTTTGTTCCCAGAAGTCTATGAGCTGCTTGATCATTAGTGCGCGGGGATTTTCCTCGTTATAACGGTAGATGCGGATTCTCCCATAGGATTTATGGCGGACAAGCTTATGGTCCTCCAGAACCTGCAGATGCTGATTTGTGGTGGCATAATTCAATCCCGCTCTACGAGCAATCTCTGAGATGTTCAGCTCTCTGATTTCAGCCAAGATTCTGATGATTTTCACCCGCCCCTTAGAAGAGAAAACCTCCTCTATCGCCATCGATCCTCACCACAGCCTTCATTCAACAGAAGTTTGACAAGCTCCTGCTCCAGATCAGAGGCTGGAACCCTGGATAGACCAATCAATGTGGTTTTTCCCCGCTGCCCAACTCCAGAAACCAACGTTTCGATTATTCCAGCATCGGAAAGCGCCTTGACGTACTTCCAGAGTTGGGTGTGACCTCGCCGCTTTTCACCATACTCCTCGCACACGAGAGCATAAGCCTCCTCTGCCTCTCCCATCGACATGTAAGCCGAATCGGACTGTTTGAAATGCCGCGCCAAACCAAGAAGAAACAGTTTTTCGTGAAAACTGAACTCGGGAATCATGTCCCTCCGCACAACCGGATAGACGCTGACAACAGCTTTCCGAACACACTCAGGCGAAACCTCCCTCATCTCCAAGGCGTCAGCATACTTGCCAGCTCTCCACAAAAGCTCAATGGCGTAGCGGGCGTTTCCTCCTTCAGATCTTCCAAGCTCAGCTATGAGGCCCATTGTTTGGGTTGGCACTGTGCCGTCTCTGAAGGCAAGTTGTACCCTGTCATTGAGGATGTCTTCGAGCTGCGACTCTGAGTACTCCTCCAACTGGATTATGTTGCGTTGAAGGGTGCTTCTTGTGCTTGGATCCAGTTGGTCCAGGTATTCGGGTTGGCGGAGGACGCAGATGAGGGAGAGCCTTTTGGGGGCGTCAAGTCGCTCTTCTTGGATTCTTGAAAGATTGTAGAGGGGGTCTGAGCCTTCGCTGTGGATGAGAGACTCCAGTTCGTCCAAGGTCAAGATTAGGTAGGCGTCTTTCTCGTCGAGGACCTGCATAAGCGCCTGCAGCAGTTCTTCTGCTGAGTAGCCGCGTTTAGGATAAGTGGGATGGAACTTCATTATGGTCCTTTGGAGAATCATGAATAGGCTTCCTTTGCATTCGCGGCAGTTAACGTGTACGTAGTTGAGGTTTATGCGGCGCTGCTTTGCCGCTTTAACGATGTTCAAGCCGAAGTGCTGAGAGAGAACTGTTTTGCCTGTTCCGATCTTTCCGATAATAAGGGCGCGTTGAGTCATTTTTCCCGGGTTCTCAACAACGAAACGGAAGAATTGGTTCAGGAGATTGAGTTGAAGTTTTCTGTGCAGTAGATGCTGTGGAACATAGTTGATGTCAAGTTTGCTTTCGTCCTTGAAAACGCTGGAGTACCGTGGCATAGGTCAGCCCTTCAGACTTCTAAACAACGAATTAGTGGTTTGTGTCTCTTAAAAAGAATGCTGAGGCTCCAGAAAAGTAGACGCCTACAACCCCTTTTTCTTTTTTGTCAGCATTTCGTGGAAGTGGATGGGATTTCTAAAGAGCTGGCTGTTTACCAATAATCGAGGGTTTAATGTTATAACTGTGAATATTCATTGTATTAGGAATACAGTTTGAAAGGATGAGGAAAAAGCTGAGGCATAGTACGCTTCTGTTCTGTTTTATACTAATCACGATTATTGTTTTGCCTCTTTTCTTGGTGGCTTTGAATGTTGGCTTTGATGAGCAGCAGTCGGGTCCCGAATTTTTTGTGGGCGTAGAATATGCCATTGACAACCACAGTGTTGAAGGCTGCAAACAGTTGGTTGACAGGGTGAAGAACTTCACGAATCTTTTTGTTGTTGACTCGGTTGGAATAACATTTGACAAAAACAATCTCAACGAGGTCTGCGACTACGTCTACGACTCGGGACTGTATTTCATGGTGTTCTTCATCTCTCTACATTACCAACAGGAAGACGGTGACCTGGTCTTCCGATACAATTACTACCCGCACATGTGGATTGCAGAAGCCAAAGAAAAATACGGCGACAAGTTCTTGGGAGCCTACGCCATGGATGAGCCGGGAGGAAACCAACTGGACGCAGGCAGTTTCCAATTGGTTAAAGAGGCGGAAAACCAAACGGAAGCCGCTACGACATACTTGGAGTGGCTTTACATTCACATAAACTATTACCTTTATGCTAAAGAGTGTGAAGGCATCACGGTGTTAACTTCGGATTATGGTCTCTACTGGTTCGACTACAAGTCTGGATATGATGCGGTATTAGCTGAGTTTGCGTGGAATCACAGCAGACCGCTGCATGTTGCACTTTGCAGAGGCGCCGCCACTGTACAAAACAAGGAGTGGGGCGCCATGGTCACGTGGACATACAATGATGAACCATACATTGTTTCAGGAGATGAACTTTACGATGACCTGATTACGGCTTACCATAATGGAGCAAAATATGTGGTAATCTTTAATCATCCAGATACCGACTATTCAGAGTATGGAATTTTAATGAAAGAACACTTTGACGCCTTAGAAACTTTCTGGAATTATGTGAACAGTAACCCTGACAAGCATGGAACCGTGAAAGCGGAGGCAGCTTATGTTCTCCCTGAAAACTTTGGCTTCGGATTCCGCAACCCCAACGATAACATTTGGGGGCTGTGGAGTGCAGACACTGATGAAAGGACAGAAAAGATTTGGGGCGACGTTAACCAGCTATTAGATGAATATGGTTTCAGTTTAGATATCGTTTACAGTGACCCCGCCTTTAATGATGACCTGCAGAGGCATTACGATAAAGTATTTTTCTGGAACGAAACAATAAACTAGAGACTGGTTCGGTGAACTGGCGGCTGCGTTAGATGAGGACAGAGGCTAATACTGTTTCAGAGTTTCCTGTAAGCGGAATCTACATGCTGCTGTTACGTGTGCCAAGAGAGGTCACGTTGACGGTGGGAAAGCTGGGAAAACATAGGTTCCCGAGGGGATACTACGTCTACACTGGCTCGGCTTTGGGCAAGGGAGCCGCAGGCCTCAAACATCGAATCGCTAGGCATCTGAGGAAAGAAAAACGGAGGTTCTGGCACTTGGATTACCTTTTGGCGGACGAAAACGTGTCCGTGGAAGCGGTTATAGCCGCCGAAACCAACGAAAACATGGAATGCAGCATAAACAGCCACATTAAAGGCATAGAGGGAGCAGAAGTTCCGGTTAAGGGATTTGGAGCTTCTGACTGCAAAGAAAACTGCGGAAGCCACCTGCTGTATTTTCCAGCGATTGAAAAATCGAATTTTTTGGTTCAGAAACTTGTTAGGAATCTTCGGTCGGCATGTGGAACTGTTTCGATGCGTGTGATTCACTGAAGATTATTCAGTGGTTATTCTTTTTCTGCTCGTTTTTTGGGTATAAACAGCAGAGTCAGGAAGACTCCGGCTAGGAAGCCCCCCACATGGGCTGTGTGGGCGACGTTTTCTACGATTCCGGAGGACACGTAGGCTGTTTCGGTTAAGATTGTGATGAAGACGAACAGAATGGCGGGCATGGGGATAGGGATGAAACCGAAGAGTTTGAGGAGCCAACGAAAGGGAAAAAGAATGGCTAAGGCAGCTAAAACGCCGAAGATTGCGCCCGACGCACCTATGGCTGGAACGGTAGATGCGCTGTTTAGGTAGGAGTGGAAGAGCCCTGCGATGACGCCGCAGGCTAGATACAGACCCAAAAAGCGGAAGTTACCTAATTCCCGTTCAACCACGTCGCCGCTTAACAGCAGAAAGAACATGTTCAGTGCAATATGGATGATGTCGGCGTGCAGGAACGTGGAGGTGACTAGGGACAGGAGATTTTCGCCTTTCATTACCTCCGCGGGAACTAGACTGTAGGTTTCTATAAGATGGTTGTAGGTTTCAGGGTTTGTTATGCTCTGGAGAAAAACTAGGATGTTCACAGCGATAATCAGGTATGAAAACACTGCAACCTTGGACCCCACAGCATATTCACCCCTAAACAGTTAGACCCACACTATTTCTCAGCAAACATAAAATCCTTTGGTTCAACCCAACTAATCTTTCTCATGCGGCTAACAACCTATAATTAGGGAAGACCACAAATAAGCCTCTTTAAAGGAAGGAAAACCCGTTTTCCGGTTGGGAATTACAAAAATGACAGAGACAGCAGTAGTTTACTCGCCTAAGTATTTACGCCACAAAACTGGACCGCGCCATCCCGAATCTCCTTCCCGCCTCAGGGCAATCATGAGAGAACTGAACAAAAGCGGCATTCTCAAAAATGAAAGATGCACTCTAGTCGAACCAGAAACCGCACACATCAATGACCTGCAACGAGTTCACGACATCGACTACATTCAGCAGATTAGACAATTTTGTGGTTGCGGTGGCGGACAGCTGGATAAAGAGGACACCGTTGTTTCTGGCGAAAGTTTTGAAGTTGCCCGTTTGGCTGCCGGAGGCGCAGTGGCAGCGGCTGATCTGGTTATGAGGGGAAAGTATAGAAACGCGTTTGCGTTTGTTAGACCTCCGGGGCATCATGCTGGAGCAGACTATCCCATGGGCTTCTGTGTCTTCAATAATGTTGCCGTAGCCGCGGCTCATCTGCTAGAAAAGTTCAGTCTTGACCGCGTCCTGATTTTGGATGTAGACGCCCATCATGGAAACGGGACACAGGAAATCTTCTACAGAAGCAGCAGGGTTCTCTACGTCAGCCTCCACGAGGACCCCATCGAGTTTCCATTAACAGGATTCGCTGACGAGGTCGGCGAAGATGAGGGAACTGGATACACGGTGAATATTCCGCTGCCCTACGGAACAGACGACAGGATATACCTCAGAGCCTTCAACGAGATTGCCGTTCCTATAATCAACCAATACAAGCCGCAGTTCATTCTAATCTCCACAGGATTCGACAACCACCATACAGACCCCGTGGGAAACCTTTCCCTGTCAGCGTTCAGATACGCCAAAATCTTTGACTCCGTTCTAGAGTCAGCAGAGAAGTTTTGCCAAGGAAAACTGGTGGCAGTTCTGGAGGGCGGATACAATTTAAGATTTCTTGGAAAGATGGCATGCGCAGTGACTGCGAAGATGGCTGAAATCCCCTATACCATCAGGGACAAGCATCATGCCGCAGGTGTTAAGGTGCGGAGAAAGGGAGAAAAAACAATAAACCGAATAAAGAAAATTCAGTCGCCTTTTTGGAACCTAAAACGTTAATTTTTTTTTGAAATAGATAAGAGGGGTGGGGAAATCTGGTGTTTCCCCAGAAATGGGTAGCCGAATTGGTGCCTGGTTTACTCTTCGATGACTTGGATGGCGCCTTCTGGGCATTCCATCTCGCAGGCTCTACAGACGATGCAGTCCTCAACGTTTACGGGAACAGATTTGCCGTCTTTCATTTCGTAAACGCCGACTGGACAGGTGTCAACGCATGTTTCGCATCCAGTGCATTTTTCGGCATCAACTGTGATTTCAACCATTATTTAATCAACTCCGCTTTTTAGATTTTAACCAAAACTAAGCAATGAAATAAAAACGTTTTGTAAAAAAAGGGAGACTATTCATGGAGTCTCAGAAGAACCCCGTCGATTGTTGCCTCCGCATCTTCAATTCTGCCATTGTACTCTTCCACAAGCTTCATGTATGCGCCTTTGGAAATTTCTCCGCGTCTGTACCTATTTTTCACTCGTTGCAGGTCTCTTTCTGTGCCTTCAAGGGTTGTTTCCGCCACTTCGATCTGTCTCATCATGCTTGCGTATTGGGGACCAGCAGCTCTTATGTTCTCACGGAGAGATGAGAGGGTTCGGGAAACGTTGGAGAGGCGTGAGTCCAGCATCTTTTTTCTAACTTTGAATCTGCGTCTAGGAATTTTTCCTTTACGTAGCCGCTCTTCCAGGGATTCAAGCTCTGACCGAATTTTTATTTTTTCTTCGTATGCGTCAACGAAGCTCCTGAGGTCTTTGGGTGGAACATGAATTGTGGGAGCAGAGATGGTTTTTGGTGTGCCCCAGACTAAGAATACTGCTGACGCGGCGATGGCTAGGATTCCAACCCAGATGGTTGGGTAGAAAGAACCCCAGAACACATTGTATTCGTAGTTGATTTCGAAATCGAGGTTGTTGGAGGGCGTCACATCAGAGAAGGCGAAGTTCACTGTTTCTTGAAGGCTGCTTTCTTTGACGGTGACGGGGTCCAGGGGAGTAGCTGACTGGAACTTGGCGCCTTTGGGCAGAGTTACGGAGACAGTTAATTTCCCTATTGTCGAGTTGAATTGTTCATAGAAGGTGAAACTTAAGCCATAGTCATTTCCGTCCTTTTGGTTGATGTGGCTGCTCCATGGAATGTTGTAAATCAGGTAAAGCGTCTCCGTCTCATTTGTCTCTAGGGTGCTTCTGAGAGTCACGGTCAGCGTATTGTTTTCCGTTGACTTTGTAAGCGTTCCCATCTCGTCCCGCACTTCCAAGTCATAAGCATCTTCTGGGAAACTGATTACAACAGCTTCTGCCCGAAAACCTAAATTGGTAATTCTGTAGGCATTAACAACGCGGATGCTTCCCGCCTGATCTAAAATTATCTCTCTTTCTACTTCACTGAATTCGATTTCGATAACTGGGCGTTGGAATTGGTCGTAGGTATATGTGGTGGACAAGGAGAGGTCATGCACCTCGCTAAGCGTGGTATTAGTTTCGTCGTAAAGGAGGATGCCGGCAATCTTGGTGGGGTTAACAGATGCTGCATAGATTTCGGTGCCATCTAGTGCTAGGTAGACAACATGAATGCCTACACCAAGATATGTGGTATTCTTGGTTTGGACACTGACATAATTAGGTGTAGGTTCATAAAGTCCCCCAGCGTCCACAGTGTATGTTCCTGCGGTGGTAACGTTAACTTCTACGCCCAAATTGAGGTAATTGTAGTATCCGTCGCCATCAGTGTCCACTCCCTCATCGTAGATTGTTTTGGTGAGGCGCGCAGGCAAAAGCCCGAACTCGCCGAAATGAAAGGTTCTAGACAGGCGGATGTCAGACTTAGAATCCAACAAGGTGTCAGATTCGTCGTAGAGGCTGATTCTGGAAACGTTGACGGGACTGAGCCATGACTCGAAGATGCTTGCGCCATCCAAGGAGACGTAGACGATCTGAGTGCCTGCTTCAAGGGATGTGGAATTCTGGTTTGAGACATTTATGGTGTTTGATTTGGAATCGTAAAGCCCGGAAACTTCTACCTTGAAGGTTCCTGCGGTGGTAACGTTAACTTCGACTCCGATGTCTAGCGAGTCGGAGAATTCATCCTCATCGACGTTTACGGCATTATCGTAGATTTTGCCTGTGAGGCTAGCCGCCCCCTCTTGGGCGCTAACAAGGGGCATCTGCACCAAGAAAAGTGATATGATAAAGAAAGTCATGAGGAAAACTATCGCAGTTGGAACAACTTTTTTGTGTGTATGCGCATTTTTCACGTGAAACACCATCAGAGACAATCCTTATTGTTTGTTGGCGTAAGTATCGTATATTACCTTTATTTACTTTTAGCTGAAAGAGGCTCCACAGGCGAACCAATTAACCTGTTTTTTCTGCGGATTAACTAAATCTGTTGTCTCTTGGTTTTTCAGGAAAAAGACTGTTTCCAACAATCAACTGCTATTAGGCTCCTAATATGATTGTGTTTTCTGTTTAGGGGGAATGGTGCGGGGGGTGGGATTTGAACCCACGAACGCCTGTGCGACAGGATCCTAAGCCCTGCTCCTTTGACCTGGCTCGGAGACCCCCGCTGCATATCCACATAGAGTTGGAACATGAATTAAACATTTCTTTGTAATTAGCGTTTTTAGTGGTTTACGTTTATAAGTAAGGGTTTGGGGTTGGCTCTGGACTGTTTTGTTAATGTTTCTTATGGTTGTTGGTTGTAACTTTTGGTCTGTTACACAACAAAATTTATATTAAAGCTTACGATATACGATACGATTGGGATTGAAACAAAAACTTGTTCTTTTGAATTTTATTTCAGCGTTCTTGTTATCCGCAATGATTGTAACCGCGACAGCAGCTCAAGAGAGAACAGTTGGTGTTGCTGAGGGCGACTGGTTTACCTATGGACTCGATTTTAGCTGGAACACCACCGATTCAGATTCACTTTTTCCTCCTTCTGAATACGGAGACTGGGAAAGAATAAATGAGACAGAATGGATAAAGGTGACGGTTACAGACGTTTCTGGCACAAACGTATCATTTCAGTATTTGACCCATTACGAAAATGGAACTGAAGAAATTGGGGATGGCTACATTGACGCCGATACGGGAGACGAATCGAACGCAGCTCTTTCGATTATCTCAGCAAATCTGGGCGAAAATGACAGTATTTACACTTCCGGCGATTATTCTATGTGGATGATAAATGAGACAATAACTAGAACATATCCAGATGGTGCAAGAAATACGAATCACATAAACATGACATATGAGTTTTCATGGACAATAAATGAACTTCACTATTATTTCTATCAGTCTATTAATCTCTACTGGGACAAGGAAACTGGAATCCTTGTTGAAGACTCCTTTGATTTTTGTAACCAAACAGGAGATCATATGGAAAGTTGGTCAGTGGTGTCAAGAGTTACAGACTCGAGTGTTTGGGTAATACCTGAGTTTCCAGCAGGGTCGTTAATGCTAGCCATATCCGTAATAGTCACAGTCATCGCAATCAGCATCGAACGAAGACTAACCAAAAAACAACCCAACAACAATTAACCCAAAATTCCCCTTTATTAGTCACCGTCTTTTCCCAAAAATATCAGATAAACAGGTACATATACCAAAAATTTGTACATGCTGTCACACCAAAGAGTTCCTAAAATTGGCAGAAACAAGAAGTCGACCAGAAAGAAGATACACAAAACAGCAGTAAACTAGAAAACCTTAATTTAACAGTTAGCAAACAAAATAGCCGAAACAACTTCAAGCCTCGGTGGCCTAGCCTGGTTGGGCATTGCCTTGGTAAGGCAGAGGTCGCGGGTTCAAAGCCCGCCCGAGGCTCCATCCTTATGTGTGGTTTGTGCTGTTTTTGTTTTGTTTGGGTATCGTTATGGTTACTGAGGAGTCCGAAAATTCGATTGCAACTTCTTTGTTTAATATAGAGTCGAATGTCCCAGATGCCACTCCAGAAAGGTAGATGCTCCAATTGATTCCCAAATCATGGCGCAAATGAAGAATCTCTTGATCTCGTTTGATGTGATGATCGCACTCGAACCATCCTGCAAAATCGGAAAGAATCTTCTTAACCAAAAGAACCACAAAGTTGTAGTCAGGTGTGACTCCCATTGTTAGCAGAAGGTCTCTGGTGAGCGTGGAACCTGCGTTTCTCC
>Ga0129302_1001009_pt1 | contig 21122 bp, 15 predicted proteins | sample BlaSprsedimmetaG_FD_94476 | JGI IMG/M metagenome (GOLD analysis project Ga0129302, IMG submission 94476) | Hot spring sediment bacterial and archeal communities from California, USA to study Microbial Dark Matter (Phase II) - Blank Spring... | ecosystem: Environmental > Aquatic > Thermal springs...
TCCTGGCCGAGAATGAGGATCAAACCCGTTTTCTGGAAAAGGCTTTTGATATGAATTATTCCTGGGAACTTCACCATCTGATGAATGCCGTGGCACAGCGGAAAGACAGCCTGAAAAGCATTGACCGGTATTTTCAGCGCGAACAGGCCGTTTATCCGCCCGATGTGTACCGCATGCGGTTTATTGACAATCATGACGAAAATTCCTGGGCCGGCACTGTGGAAGAACGGCTGGGAGAGGCCCATGAAGCCTTTGCCGTGTTCATGTTCACCATTCCGGGAGTGCCGCTTCTGTATAACGGCCAGGAAGCCTGCCTGGATAAAAGGCTGGAATTCTTTACCCGTGATCCGATCGAGTGGAAAGAATGTGACAAAACGGGATTCTACCAATCCCTTATCAGGCTAAAAAAAGAGAACAAAGCACTGTGGAATGGCACCTGGGGCGGGGCCATGGAACGCATTTCCACCGGACGAGACAGGAAGGTTTTTGCCTTTACCAGAGAAAAAGACAGCAACCGGGTGGTGGTGTTACTGAATTTCAGCAGGAAATCGTTGTCGGTACTGCCCGATTTTTCCGGGCTTTCCGGCGAATACCGTGAATACTTCACGGGCGAGCGGGCAGTCTTTCCCCCGTCCGATTCTCTCAGGCTGAATGCATGGGATTACCGGGTGTTTGTGAATTCCGGCAATGAATAGCCTGGGTACCGTTTTGTGAGAAACTAGTTCTGCCGGCAGTTAACTGCAGCCTGTTTGACAGGTACTGCCGGGCTCCGACCCAACCGGGCAATAACGTGTCAAATGGATTTCAATGCCGTATGACACGCGTGCTTCCCCGGGATGTTTCTCCTTCCACCAGGATGAAATACAGGCCGGGCCTGACCGCCGCACCATCGCTGCAGGTTCCGTCCCAGATAAAACGGAACACACCGTTTCCAGGGGAATGGATTTCCTGCCGGAAAACGATTTTTCCGCCGGCATCGAAAATATGCAGGCGGGCGTTCCGGTCCCTGCCGGAGTTCCATTCCAGATATACAGGCCCCGTTGAGGGATTGGGCCAGGCATGAACGGAGCTTTCGGGGGATGCATGGAACGGAACATCTTCCGCCGAAACCACAAATTGCGGTGGCGACAACTTCCGGGTGGTGTACAGGCGGTATTCACCGGGTGCCAGGCTGAGGGGGTTATTGACGTCGGTTACCTCCAGGCTGTCGCCTGAAAAGAATTCGTACCATTTTCCCGTATTCTGAAAAGCCGGATTAACCGTTCCTTCCACCAGGTCGAAATTTCCCAGGATCACCACCTTCATGTCGGGATGGTTCAGGTTGATCCTTTTCCGGGAACCGGCCAGGGAATACTGATAATCGGATGTGGAGAACACCTCATGCTCCTTCCTCAAACCGGTCATGAAACTGAACAGCTGGTAGATCCTGTGCCGGGGATGGTACCAGATGTAATCCCAGAGAATAGGTTTTTCTCCCAGGCGCCCATTGTAATCGATGGAAACATCATACCCCAGTTCCCCGAACTGCCAGATCATTTTTGGTCCGGGCAGTCCCAGCAGGAATACGGTGGCCAGCTCCATTCTGGAAAGGGCGGTTTCGAGGTCACGCGTACTGTAACCCGGCAATTCGGCGCCGTAGGTGAGCATTTTGTACATCAGGCGTTCTTCGTCATGGCTCTCCATATAGGTCACCAGGTGAGGTGCCGTCCAGCCCCTTTCCACAGAGGAGCCCCAGCTCAGGTTGGAACTGTATCCCATAACGGCTTCGGCATATTCATGGTTCAGGTTTCCCCACAGCATCATGCCGTATTCGGCCAGTTCCTTTTCTTCCGTGTTGTCGGCAAAATGTTCCAGAATGACATAAAAATCCGGGTTCAGGCTCCAGATGTAGTCGGCGTACATTTTCCAGATGGTCACACGGGTTTCATCATATTCTCCCCAGGCGGCTACGTTGCCCAGGGTGTTTTTCTGGGTGAAACCCTTGCTCAGGTCAAACCGGTATCCGTCAACACGGTAGTTTTCTATCCAGTGTTTCATTACCCGCTTTGAAAAATTCCGTGTGTGAACGCTTTCATGATTGAAATCGTATCCCACGTTGTAGTCATGAGTGGGTACCGGGTTGTACCAGGGGTTTTCTGCAGCCGGCCGTTCATTGGCCTCGTCCCAGTAGAGCCTGACCATGGGCGATTGCCCGAAGGAATGATTCAGTACCATATCGAGAATGACCGCCATATTCCTTCCGTGGCAGGAATCGATAAAGGCTTTCAGATCGTTAGCAGGACCGTAATATTTGTCGGGGGCAAAGTAAAAAGACGGATTGTATCCCCAGCTGAGGTTTCCCTCAAACTCATTCACAGGCATCAGTTCGATGGCATTGACTCCCAGGCGGGCAAGATAATTCAGCGTATCGGTCAGGGTTTTCCAGTTGTGGGCTTCCAGAAAATCGCGCAGGAGGAGTTCGTAGATCAGCAGGTTTTGTTTGCCGGGAAGGGTGTATGTATCGTTTGACCAGTCATATTCCCCTGCGGCTGTCTGCAGAACGGAAACGGGTTCGGTAGTAAATTCAGAGGGATAAGGCCTGAGATCCGGATAGGTTTCTTCGCTGATGTACACGTCGTTCCATGGGTCCAGGACTTTTTCGGTGTACGGGTCGGCTATGCGCAGTTCCCCGTCCACCAGGTACTGAAAGGCGTATTCCACACCGGCTTCCAGACCAGTCAGGGTGATCCACCAGCGGTTGGTCACGGGATCGAGGTTCATGCGGGAGGCAGAGGACGGGGTCCAGTGGTTGAAATCGCCAATGACAAACACATGTTCTTTTCCGGGGGCGTGCAGTACCAGGTGGGTGGTGTGATCGTCGGCGATGTTGATCCCGTCAACGGTTCCATCGGGAAGGCTTTGGTAAACGGCATCGTCCAGGATATGGACAAATACGGAATCGGCGGCCTGTTCCCCGGCCGTTTCGGCCGTTACTTTGATCCGGTAATCGCCCGGATCGGGAAAAGTAAACAGATGCGATAGGCCGGTGCCGGTAGCCGATTTAACTTCTGAGTTGTTCAGATACAGGGTCAGGTCGGCTTCTTCACTGGCGACGGCTTCCAGGGAGATATTTGCGGAGGGATCGGCAATGGTCAGATCTTCGGGTGAGGTAATGGAAACGCTCAATCCTTCGGGATACACATCGATAAAAATATCGGGGCGGGTTTGCTTGTCGCCCGCGGCATTCCGGAAAACAAACGCAAGCTTTTTAACGGTTTCTCCCGCTCCCACGCCGTAAAAGGTTGTTATATCGGGCGTTATGACCAGTTCGTACAGGTAATCGCCCAGGTAGTTCAGTTTCGGCTGGGTGGCGTTGTTGCCCCAGGTGCCGATCACATGCTGCCAGCTGGTGCTTCCCTCAATGATGACACCCGTATGGGCATAGAGATCGCCCGTATAATTTTCCAGGTCTCCTCCCTCATCCAGGCTGGTGTTGTAGGTTACCCTGACTTCCCCGCTGGTGGTTGGGAATTCGGGTTCCGTGGTGACCATCTGGGCGGAAAGCGAGCCGGTGAGGCACGCCAGCACAGGCAGGAAGAATGATTTGATTTTCATTGGCAGCAGGTAGTTTTGTATTTGTTATTCCAGTTCCAGGATCAGGGGTGACCTTGCGGGGAGGGTGAGTGAACCGGTAAGCGAGACGGTTTCACCGGTAATTACGTTTCGGCCCGAGGTGCGGGATCCGATCATTTCGGCGAACCTGGCGGTATGGAGCAGGCTTTCCTCCCGGTTTTTGTTCAGAATAACCATGATCGTTTGGTGGTTAAGGTATCTGAAATACACATACACGCCGTTTTCAGGAGCGAAGTGGATCAGGCCGCCCCGGTGGATCACTTCATTTTCTTTCCTCCAGTTCAGAAGGGTTTTCATGTATTGCTGAAAATCGAGCGCTTCCCCTGACAGTCCCCTGCCGGTGAACGCATTGACTGCATCAGTGGCCCATCCCCCGGGAAAATCTTTTCTGATAAATTCGTGCCGGTTCCCTTCTTCATGGGTCATGAGTATTTCCGTTCCGTACATGATCTGGGGGATCCCCCGCATGGTCAAAATATACGCCATACCCAGTTTCATGAGTTCCGTATCCTGGCCTGCCTGCATAAAAAAACGGTCCATATCGTGGTTATCGGCAAAGATCACCAGGTTTCGCGGATCGGGATACACGGCATCGTTTACCATGGCCTCATACAGTACGGCCAGGCCCGTGTTGAAGGTTTCTTCTTCCGTCAGCCCCCGGAACAGGGCGTGCTGCAGTGGAAAATCCATCAGAGAGGGCAGATTTCCGCGGTAGCCGTCGGGGTTATTCTTTCCTTTCTGCCAGTAGGAAACAATGACCGGGTTGGTTGACCATTCCTCGCCCACGATATTGAGGCGGGGATATTCCAGCAGAAGGGCCCGGCACCATGCTGCCATAAAATGTTTGTCGGGATAGGGATAGGTATCGACCCGGATGCCGCTGAGCCCTGCGTATTCGATCCACCAGATGCTGTTCTGGATGAGGTACCGGGCCAGAAAAGGGTTTTGCTGGTTCAGGTCGGGCATGGAAGGGACGAACCAGCCGCGGGTCATGTATTCCAGGTCGTAACGGGAGGCATAAGGGTCCTGGTGTGTGGTGCGGCGGTGATTGGTGGGAGTGTATTCCGGATAATAATTGATCCAGCTTTTCATGGGGATGTCTTTCATCCACCAGTGTTCCGAGCCACAATGGTTCAGCACCATGTCCATGATGAGCTTCATGTCTTTTTCCCTGGCTTTTCGTCCGAGCTCCCGGTAATCCTGGTTGGACCCGAAACGGGGGTCGACCCGGTAGAAATCGGTAATGGCATATCCGTGGTATGAGGTGCTGGGCTGGTTGTTTTCCAGCAGCGGGTTGGCCCACAGCGCTGTGAAACCCATTCCGGAAAGATAATCCAGGTGGTTCAGTATGCCCCGGATATCGCCCCCGTGGCGGCCCTGGGGGTCGTTCCTGTCGGGTTTCTCCTTCATTCCTTCCATTTCATCGTTTCCGGGGTCGCCGTTGGAAAAACGGTCGGGCATCAGCAGGTAGATTACATCGCCGGCATCGAACCCTTCTCTCTGTGCCGAACGGTCTTCTCTTTCCAGCAAAGGATATTCCAGGGTGGCTATGATCTCTCCGTTTTTCCGGAATACCAGGGGTACGCTGCCCGGCTGCACATGCCGGTCGAGCCGCAGATCAATGAAAAGGTACCGGGGATTTTCAACGCTGGTGACAGCTTCCAGGATAACTCCGGGATAATCAACTATTACCTCGGATCCGGAAAGATGCTGGCCGTAAACCAACAATTGCAGTCCGGGATGTTTCATGCCGGCCCACCAGAATGGGGGCTCCACCCTACTGATCTGTGCATGGAGGGTTTGTTGCAGCAGAAAGGGAATCAGAATGAGTGCAATTCTTTTCATGGAAAAAATAATAGGGTTTGATTCTATCAGAAAGTATAGGGGAAGGTCATGTATTGCATTCCCGGAAGCACATTTCCCCCGAAATCGAACAGGGTATTGCATTCCCACGCCGAACCCTGTCCCCACTGGGTTTTCATTCCGGAAGTGATCCAGGCAGGTTCCCAGTAAAAGATCCCTTTTCCTCCCCCGTCAATGACTTCCTGGGTGAGTTTCACCAGGTACCGGTACTGGCCCTCAGCGGTGGCGGGGTATCCTGATTCCAGCCGGGTGGTGTCGATGATGTTGGGGTAATCATCGGCATAGCCTGTTGTCCAGGGGTAGGCTGTTTCCATGATCATGACCTCGCGGCCGAGCGATAACCGGATGTGTTCTGTGAAATTGCTTATCCGGTCGAGCTCAACTTCCGACCACATATAGTAATAGGAAAACCCAACGATGTCGAAATCTTTCAGGCCGGCTTCTTCCAGACCCTGAAACCAGGGGACTACGTTCTCGGGCTGGGCGATATGGAGAATGATCTTCGGAACAGGGGATGCGTTATGCCCCGCATCGCGCACGGCCTGTATTCCTGCATTCAGGAGGTATACGAAGTTTTCCTCGTTCCCGTCCCAGCGGTTCCCGGCCGGCAGGAGAAAGCCCGGATTGATTTCGTTCCCTGTCTGTACGTATTCCGGCATGAGGTCCTGTTGTCCCAGGTGTTGCAGAACATTCAGGGTATACCGGTATATGCTGTCATGAAGTATTTCCAGGGAAAGGCCTTCCCATGCAGCCGGGGGAAGCTGGCGGGAGGGATCGGCCCAGGTATCGGAATAGTGAAAATCGAGGCAAACCTGCATACCCTGTTCCCGGGCACGGGCAACGGCCAGGGTCACGTCGTCCAGGTCGTTATACATCCGGGTTCCCTGTTCCCCGTAGATTTCTTTGGTCCATTCGGGAGTATGGAACAGCCTGAAACGGGCCACATTGGCCCCGTATTCAGGGAAGATCCGGTATGGATTTTTTGTTTTGCCTGAATCTCTGTACGATCCGTTGTGATCCAGGATCTGGTTTACATAGGAGAGGTCGGCTCCCATGACCATCTGATGGGGCATATAAAAAACGGGATCGTCACGTTCTTCCGGTTCTTCCTGTTTGCAGGACACGCCGGTCAGGACCAGGATCGGAATAAGATGCAGCACTGCATATTTCATAACACAGGAATAAGTGCAAATTTAATGATTCAGACAAAAAGAGGTTACCCCGCCACACGGGGTAACCTCTCTTCTTCCCAACCTTAACCATCAATTCTTAGTGACTGTGTATGTATAGATGGCATTACTCAGGTCCAGTGTAATGGTATAATTGCCTGCCTCGGCAATGGCAATGTTATCGCCACCGTACTCCAGTTTACCGTCGGGGCCGGTATCACCCAGGTTAATATCCCATCCGTCGTTGGCCCTGAACTTGATCTCACCAGCGGTAAGGTCGACGGTCAGTGTCCACACATCCTCTATGGGATCGTAGGTCATATCGGTGTCGTAATCCCATTCCCCGGGTGTGGCCGAACCGATCAGTCCCCAGTGGGTTTTGGTATGCGAATAGGTGGCATCGTTCAGGTTGGCCTTTACCAGGAACACGCCGGCTCCGCCGGTCACCACCTTGATGTTGTTACCTCCCCAGCTTCCGATCTGAAGAGTTCCTGATTCTCCGCCGGGATCGGGATCCCCAATGGTATAATCTTCTTCCCATCCGGGAACCATGGTGAATTTATGGTACACTTCCGCTTCGTTGAAATAGAGGTAGCCTTCGTATTTTCCGTCATCTTTCACTGAGAAAATGGTGGTGTGTTCATTGGCGGCATCCCATTCTGCCCAGTCGGGGTTCCATTCGTTCTGGTAACTACCCGGTACGTACAGTTTGGGATACACAATGATTTTCTCAAAAGGAGTGATGGTCAGTGCCAGGGGGGTGGAATACAGGGTATCCAGATCGGGATGGACGGTGGCCATGATGCGGACCTCCACATTTGCCGGCTGTTCGGGTTGCATTCCCATGGCGAGCAGTGCGCTGTTCATCTTCCCGACGGTAACCTCCAGTTTGGTTTCGGTTACTTTTCCCAGTTCGCGGGGTTCCTGGAAATTGTTCCCTGCCTCGTCCAGATGAACCCGGTATGTCACGGGAGCCTGAAACCCGTAGTTGGCAGGGTCCCAGGTAAATGAAACCAGGGTGTCTTCCTCGTTTTCTTCCAGGAGCACATAGGTGGTTCCCCCGGCCGGGCTGGTGAAGGCTGGATCACCCAGTACCTGGTAAACAGGATGTTCTTCCTCTTCGCAACCCACCGCCAGCACCAGAAGGGCCAGGATGAAAGGATAAAGTATATTTTTCATGGTCGTAATGTTTTTGGTGTTGGTTTAATAATCGGGATTTTGCTCCAGATTGGGGTTGGCTCCGATATCGGCTGCAGGAAGGGGGAAGAGGTCGTATTTGGCATCCACGGCCGTTCCTTCGGGCACTCCCCCTTTCCAGGGCCAGAGATAATCGGTATCGCTGAATTTCCCGAACCGGATCAAATCGGTGCGGCGGTGCCCTTCCCAGTACAATTCACGGGCACGTTCGTCCAGGATAAACGAGAGGGTAAGGTCTCCGCCCCCGATGTTTCCTGAATCATCACCATAGGCTCTTTTCCTTACCTCGTTGACATAGAAAAGGGCTTCGCCTGCCGTAGCTCCCTCGCCACCTCTCAGCACGGCCTCGGCCAGCATGAGGTAAACGTCGGCCAGGCGAAACAGGGGATAATCGGTATCCACGTAAGTGATGTTCGAACCGGGCTGGCCGTCGGAGGTTATGTTTTTGAATTTGGTGATGGCATAGCCGTGGGTGAAATCGAACACGTCGTCGATCTCCAGGGATTGCCCGTTGGTGTAAAACATGGCCCGCTTGTCGGTAGCTCCTGAAGGATCCGGAAATTTTTCAACAAACGTGCTCGTTACCCGGGTTCCGCCCCATCCGAAATCAATTCCATAATCGGCAACATTCATGGAACCTCCCACGGCGGCATGCACCACAAAAGTCATTCCTCCCCAGGTTTGGGCATTGGTTCCGTCGAAGATTACCGGAAAGATAATGCCTTCAGCCGTATGGTTATCGGCCAGGAAAAGATGTGAATAATCAGGATCGAGATCATAGCCGGCATCGATAATATTCTTACAGTAAGTGATGCATTCGGTGTATTTTTCCGTTCCGATATATACTTCGGCATTCAGGTAGAGTTTGGCCAGAAGCATCCAGGCAGCGGCCTGATCGGCTCTTCCGTAGTCATTGGTACGGGGGGCCGGCAGCTGCGATTCGATATCAAGCAGTTCCTCTTCCACGTATTCGAACAGGTCAGCCCGGCTGATCTGTTCCGGCAGGAAAGCGCCCACGTTGTCGTTTTCGGTGACAAAGGGAACGCTTCCGAACATATCGATGGCATGAACATAGCTCAGGGCCCTGAGGAACCGTGCTTCGGCGCGATAGCCACGGATGATCTCTTTTTCGGCCTCGCTGAAACCACGTTCCGAAAGCTTTTCTTCCGTTGATTCCCTGAGGAATTCGTTGGCATAGGAAACCTGGAGGTATATCCTGTTGTACATGGCCGTGATAAACTCATTCGATTCCGACCAGTCCTGTTCGTGGTAATCTCTCAGGTTCCCGTCGTTCCAGGCAATGACGGCCTCGTCGGTGGGCAGTTCCTGTGCTTTCCAGTACTGCCTAAGGTAGGTGGAAAAGCCTTCGTCGATTCCTGAAATATCAGGCATCCCGGCGGGTCCCTGCTGACCGCTGAGGGCCAGGCCGGCATAAGCCTTCGCCAGTACCGACGTGTACCCGTCGAGGGTTTCGAACACAGTAGCCGAGGTGATTTCATCCGGGTCAAGGGGCACGGTGTCAAGGTCTTTGACACAGGAGGCCAGGACCAGGGTGAAAACCAGGGCGATGGGTGTGAATAATTTTATATATGATGTTTTCATTTTTCTATGGTTTTTAGGTTAAAATCCCAGGTTAACACCGAGCATGAAAATCATGGGCCGCGGGTACATATTTTTGTCTATTCCGCTGCTGATTTCCGGATCCATTCCCCTGTAACCGGTAATCAGGAGCGGATTCTGTACGGTCCCGTAAACACGCATGTTCATTTTCCCGTTGAGCATGCCTTTCATGTTGTGTGCCAGGGTGATGTAATCCAGTCTGAAGAAGGAACCGTTTTCAATATAATAGTCAGAGAAATATTTGGGGTTCTCGAATTCGGTTTCCAGCAGGTTCTTCGACTGGTTGTTCAGGTAACCGGTGGGCCAGTAAAGTCCGTTGTAGGACGCGCTGTTGGAGAATACGTTATTATAAACGTAATTGCCCAGGTTGGCACGTCCGGCAAAGCTGAATTCCCAGTTCTGATAAACGAAAGTGGAATTGATCCCCATAAACACGTCAGGGGCAGCCTTTTGCAGTCTGTACCTGTCTTCCACGGTGATCTGACCGTCGCCGTCGCGGTCAACATACAGGCCTTCAATGGGTTTTCCGTTACTGTCGTAAACCTGTTCCCATACAAAGAAGGAATAAACAGGATATCCCACCGAATGGATCTGGATGGTGTTTCCTACGCCTCCGGAAATACCGCCAACAAAAACTCCTTTGTAAACGGGGTCGTCGACCCGGGTCAGGCTGGTGATCTCGTTTTTGTTATAGGTGATGTTGTATCCGATATCCCAGTACATATTGGCTTTCGAAATGGGTTTCCCGTTAATGGTGAATTCGATCCCCCGGTTTGTGAGATTTCCCACGTTGGTGGTGATCTGATTGGTGAAATTGGTACCGGCAGGGACCGGGATGGTATTGATCAGATCGACGGTTTCCCTGTGATATACATCGAGGGTTCCCGTTACCCGGTTCTCGAGGAATCCGAAATCGAGTCCGGCATTGTAGGTAACGGTCTCTTCCCATTTCAGGTTTGCGTCGTACCCTTCAGGGCGGTAGGTATATACGAATTCATCTCCAAACTGGTAGCGGGCCGTGGGTTCGCTGCGGGTATACCTGGCCAGGTAGGGATAGTCGTTGCTGGTGATATCCTGCTGACCGGTTACTCCGTAACCCAGCCGGAGCTTCAGTTCGGAAAATATCCCGGCATTCTGGATAAAGTTTTCGTTGAACAGGTTCCAGGCAAATGCCACCGAGGGGAACAGCCCCCAGCGGGTTTCCGGTGAGAATCGTGATGAACCGTCGTTCCGGAGGGTGAAGGTCAGCAGGTAACGGTCTTTCAGCGAGTAGTTCAACCGTCCGAAAAAGGATACCAGGTAGCTTTCGGTTTCATAGTCCGTGTCCTGGTTGACAATGGTTCCCCTGATGTTTTCCGAGTAGGTGGTACCCTGCCTCCAGAAATGCTGCCATTCATAACCGGCGGTGAAATCCACACGGCCCAGAGCCCCGAAGTCGTTTTTGTAGTTCAGGTAAAGGTCGAACAGTTCGTTCGATTTCGACTGGGTGTATACCCGGTCTTCGCCGCCCCCGTTCAATTCGTCATACAGCCAGGGAGCATTTTCCGGAATGTAAACATACCCGTCGCTTTCCGAACCGTCGTATCCCAAGTTGATGTTGGCGGACAGTTCGGGCATGAAATGGAAATTGTATTCCAGTTGCATGAAAGCCATCAAGCGGTTCACGGTTGACTGGTCGTCGCGCATTTCCAGCATGGCCACGGGGTTGGAAGGGGCCAGCTTGTTGGGGTTCCCGTTCACATCGGTCCAGGTGAAATATCCTCCGTATTCACTTTCCGGATCTTTCACCGGTTGGGTGGGGTCGAAATGAATAGCCGACCCAATGGCTCCCCAGTTGGCAAACCGGTTTTTAATGTTCATTCCTTTCAGGCTGAGGTCTACCTGCAGGTGATCATCGAAGAAAGTGGGATTCAGGTTCAGGGAACCGGTAAAACGGTCGAGCCCCGAGGTAAGCAGAATCCCTTTCTGTCCCGAATATCCCAGCGATACCCGGTAGGGAAGATCGAAAGCGCTTCCGGAGAAGCTCAGGTTATGGTCGTGCGAAACGGCCGTCTGGAAGATCTCATCCTGCCAGTTGGTGCTTGCATCGCCCAGCAGGGCAACGGCATCGGGGTTGTCTGCATAGCGTTCCTCGATCAGGTTGCGGAACTCTTCTGCAGAAAACACTTCAAACTGGGATGTCAGCACGGAGGCAGACACATAGCCGTCGTAATTTACCTGAAGGGGTCTGTCTTTCTGACCTTTCTTGGTGGTGATGATGATCACCCCGTTGGAAGCCCTGGAACCGTAAATGGCGGTAGCCGAAGCATCCTTCAGTACGGTAAAGGTTTCAATGTCATTGGGGTGAATGGTGTTGAGAGGGCTCCTCATACCGGCAATTCCGGCATTGTCTACCGGTATGCCGTCAATCACGATCAGCGGATCATTGCTGGCCGACATGGAGGATCCTCCACGGATCCGGATGGTGGCTGCTCCGCCGGGGTCACCGCCCGGGCTGGTGATCTGGACACCGGCCAGCTTACCGGTGATGAGTTCTTCAGGAGTCACAATGGCCCCACGGTTGAAGTCATCCGACCGGATGGACGTGATCGAGCCGGTAGCGTCTTCTTTTCTCACCGTTCCGTATCCGATCACCACCACCTCGTCAAGCGCCTTTTCATCGAATACCAGCTCAATATTATATGGGCCGGGTCCGGTTACCTGCACTTCCCGGGTGATATAGCCAACAAAGGAAACGACCAGTACGGCATTCCTGTCGACATCCAGTGAGAAGTTCCCGTTTGTGCCGGTAATGGTCCCGTTGCTGGTACCTTTTTCCAGGATGCTGACTCCCTGCATGGGGAATCCGTCGGTTGCATCGGTGACCGTTCCTGTTACGGTAATCTGCTGTGCATGGAGCAGACCCGTGAGGAACAGGCCACAGAAGAACATCATCCATCTGAGATTTGATCTTTTTTTCATAGAAAAGGGTTTAGTTGTTTAGGTTTTTTATTCATAAGTTATCATGTGGTTCTAATCTTCCGGAACAGTTTACAGCAAATTTATGAAATTAGGGCGTCGAAATCCACTTTTAATGCCCTAATAGACAGTATTATAACGCAATCGTTTCCGCAAACGTTTGCAATCGGGTTTCCGGAATCTCCGGAATGTATGAAATCGATATTCGGGAAAGAAAAATTTTGGTTAAATTTAGGTCTGTTTCAACACGAAAGTGCCGAAACATGTTATACAGGCACTTACTGTTGGAGGGTCATGAATTTATTGTTACATTGAGAAAAAATCCATACCCGGCATGCGGGAAGGGCGCGTTACCATAAAGGATATAGCCCGTGAACTGGGTGTTTCACCATCCACCGTTTCCCGGGCGCTGAAGGACCATCCGGATATCAGTGCGGAAACGAAAAAAGCGGTTAAGGAACTGGCCGAAAAATACCATTATCAGCCCGATGCCATTGCTCTCAGTCTTCGCAGCAGGCAGACCCGTACCATCGGAGTGGTAATCCCCGAAGTGGTGCACCATTTCTTTTCTTCCGTGATCAGCGGCATTGAAGATGTGGCTTATCATGCTGGATACCAGGTAATGATCACGCAGTCGAACGAGAATTACGAAAGAGAGGTGCGCAGCATTGAAGCCCTGCTGAACAGCCGGGTTGACGGAATTCTGGTATCCATCTCGAAATACACCAACCATTTCAATCACCTGCAGAAAGTGCTCGAAGAAGGGGTGCCCCTGGTGTTTTTCGACCGGGCCTGTGAAGAAATGGAGGTGGATCGTGTGGTGGTTGACGATTATTTCGGTGCGTTCCGGGCCGTGGAGCATCTTATCAAAATGGGTTGCCGGCGGATAGCCCATTTCGGGTCTGCCCAGCTGCTGGCTATTGCCCAACAGCGTCTGCACGGCTATATCAATGCCCTGAAGGAATACGATATGAAAGTAGACGAAAGGCTGATCATTCAGTGTGATACACTGCCTCAGGCCCTCAAAATGACCGGAAAGGTGCTCGATCTGTCTGATCCGCCCGATGCCATCTTTGCCATCAACGACCTGACCGCGGCCGGCGCCATGAAGGTGATCAAGGAGCGGGGCTTGAGAATTCCTGAAGATATTGCCATTGTGGGGTTTACCAATGGACAGATAGCCCATCTTACCGATCCTCCCCTTACCTCGGTGGAACAGCACGGATACGATATGGGGAGGGAGGCCGCGCGCATGTTGCTCGACCGGCTTACCCGGCCCAATTCCGATTATCCTCCCAAGATCAAAATTCTGAAAACCCGACTGGATATCAAGGCATCTTCCCTGCGGAAAAAATAATATATTATGGTATAAACACTTTTAAATTTACAGGCATGAAGATCATTTCGCTGAAGGACGTAGAGAAAAAAAGAGTGAATATGGAAGGGGCCGAAAAGGCCTACAAACAGGTTCCCATTTCACGAATTGACGGCGCTCCTGTTTATGCCTACCGGGTATTTACCATTGAGCCGGGAGGCTTTACCCCTTTTCACCGGCATTCATACGAACACATGAACTACATTATTGAGGGAGAAGGGGTTCTGGTGAACGAACAGGGGGAAAGGCAACCCCTGAAGGAAGGAGATTTTGCCCTGGTGATGCCCGATGAAAAGCACCAGTACCGGAATACTTCTCCCGACCGGCCTATGGTGATGATTTGCGGTGTCCCAAAGGAATTTGAGTAGTTTTCAACAATACACCGTGTATAAAAAGAAAAACAGGATAGCATTTCCTGTTTTTTTTTCCTTCTATCTTTAGGGCAGATAAAATTTCTGTTGCCTTTGAGAAGACGGCCACAAAAGGAAGAACGACTGAAACGTACCCGGCGCATGACCATCATGCTGAATCCCCGGGAAACGGAAGCGCTGAATGCCTATTTTCGCCGGTACAAAGTGAGAAACCGGTCGAAGTTCATGAGAGAAGCTATCATTACTGCCGTTCTCAGAAAGTTTGATGAAGATTATCCCACCCTGTTTGAGAATGAACCTCCCACCCTGTTTGATGTGCAGGATTGAAATTTGTTTTCCTGTTGCTTCCTGAGAGGTCTGATAATATTATGTCCTCAAACTGGCAAGTCTTTTTTTTCGCTGGCAATACTTTCCAAAGCTACGGCCACAGATCACTTTGCCGGTGCTTCCAGATTCAGTATTTTATTGGTCTGCCTGCCGTCAATAATTTCCACCGAGTCGACCTTTGACAGGATAAAGAGGGAAGATTTTTCCTTCTCAGCCTCCAGGTAATATTTGCCTGGCGCCAGGTCTGTGAATGTGATTTCTCCGTAATCGTTGGTGAAACCGCTCATCAGATATTCATAGCCCAGAAACTGTTGCCAGGATTCGTAGACCCAGACCTCTACATTGTCTTCTGCCATTCCATCGTATCGCGTGGTGATGAACAGGTCGCCGGAGGGGATCACTTCCTTTTTGCATCCCGTCAGCAGAGCCGGCAACAGTATAATAAAGAGAAAGAAAAGTGTCCGTGTTTTCATAACGCTGGTTTTTTTGATTGTATACGGGAAAAAAGGAAAAAGGATGCTTTCCTTGAAATAAGTGGAGGATTTTTTCATTCTGCCTGCAGGGTCAGATAGAAAGAGGAACCCTGACCTGTTCGGCTTTTGACCCAAATTTTCCCCCCGTTTTTTTCAACAAACTGCCGGCAAAGATACAGGCCCAGGCCGGTTCCTGTTTCTCCGTCCGTTCCTTTGGTTCGTACCGTACCTTCGGCGGAGAAGAGATTATTTTGGTGGGATTCGGGAATACCCACTCCGGTATCCTGTACTTCGAGCAGTACCTGTTTCTTCTGTGCCACAGCCGACACCCGGATTCTTCCCCCGGATCCGGTGAATTTCAGCGCATTGGAGAGAAGATTGCGCAGGACCACCGAAACCATCCGGTGGTCTGCCCTTACCCGGATGTCTTCGGGAATATGTGTTTCCAGCCTGATCCTTTTGGCTTCTGCCTGAGGTTTGAATACCGGGAGTATCTCCTCGAAAAGAGACTGCAGGGAGATCACCGCAGGAGATGGATCCATTCTGCCCTGCTGCAGGCTGCTCCATTGCAGCAGGTTGTCGAGCAACTGGAGGAGGTGCTCGGCTGCATTCCTGATGCGGAGGATGTGGGCTTTTCTTTCTTCTTCGGTATAGCTTGGGTAATTTTCATACAACAATTCGGCAAATCCCAGCAGGGTGTTGAACGGATTTTTCAGGTCGTGTCCGATGATGGCAAAGAGGGTGTCGCGGGTATGGATGGAAGCCTCCAGTTGCCGGTTTTTATGGCCCAGTTCCGAAAGCAGAAAATCCAGTTCTTTTTTCTGGCGGGAGATCTCAGCGTGGGCTTTCCGGAAGGCCCTGTAACGGTTGTAAATAAGTAAGAAGGCCAGACTTCCCAGAACCGTTACGGCGATCAGAATATTTCTGATGATCTTTTGCTGGGTCAGTACTTTCCGGCTCAGTTTTTTTTCATTTTCCAGGGAAGAGATTTCCGAATTTTTCCTTTCCAGAATTTTTCTTACTTCCATCCGTGCCAGGTCAAGCCGGTTCAGCGAATCGGTCAGGGCATTGTGTTTCCGTGAATATGCCAGCGCTTCCAGGTAACGGCCTGAGTTTTCATGTATTTCAGAAAGCAGGGCAAAGGCGGTGGCCAGTTGTTCCATCCGGTTTTTCTGCCGGGCAATCCTTACGGCATTTTCCAGACTGGAAACGGCCTTCTCCGGATGGTTCATCTGGTGGTATAATTTCCCCATTACCACCAGCAGCCGGCTGCTGGTTTCTCCGTTTTCACGGAATTTCCGGTGAGCCTGTTCAAAATATTCCTGTGCGCGCGACCAGTCTTCCTGTATGGCATACAGTTCCCCGATATGTGTCAGGGAGATGGCTTCCCATCGGGATCCATTTTCGTCTGAAAAAATTCCAGCGGCTGTCCGGTGTGATTCCTTGGCCAGGGAGAGGTCTCCCCTGTGGGTGTATGCCCATCCGGTATTTGTATGTATGCGCCAAAGGATTTCCCTGTCAACCGGCCGGGGCAGCAGGTTTCCCGCTGCCTGGAAATGTTCCAGGGCACTGTCGGGCATCTGGCGTTTCAGATAAGCCTGTCCTATCAGATTATGCGATTCTGCCCGGAGAAAATCGGATTCCATTCCCGGCCTGCAGTTATTCAGTGTGTGCAGTGCCTGCCGGTAATGATCCTGGGCCAGCCGGTATAAACCCACCCGGTAATGGATCTGTCCGATATCATTGTAAAGGGATGCCAGTGAACGAGCGGCAGGCATCATGAGATGCAGATCGAGGCTTTTGAAAAATTCCTCCATGGCCTTTTCCAGATGCCCCGAGTCGGCATACAACCGTCCCATTTCCAGGTGCATCAGGGCCTGTCTCTTTTCCGGGTTATCCGGATCGTCAATGCGGAGAAATAACCGGCAGTATTGCACGGCCTTTTCGGGAGCGCTGTTGCGATGCTTCCGGAAAAGTATCCCGAGTACCCGGTAATGCGATGTGTCCAGTCGGTTTTCTTCCAGCGCCCGGTGAAGGATATGTTCCAGGCTGTCGGTTGGCAACGAGGCTGTGCCGTACATCTTGCCGGCAAACAACAACATCACTGCCAGGGTCCATGTGGGGATGATAAAGGACCGAAGCATAGGGTTTGGGTTCTGATATACAAAGATATCATCTGAATCCTAAATTCCATGCATATGCTATGCTTTTTCATTGATTTTTTTGCAAAAACGGCAGAAAAGTATGGCAGAGGTTAAAAATTCACAGAAAAGGAATAAGAATGGGAAAATGAAGGCATCAGAAATCCAAACCGACAGATACAGAATAAAAAATTTATGCAGGGGTGATTTTAAAAAAGGAATCCAATATAATTATTTACTGAACTGGGCTATGCTTCCCATCATGCCAAATGATTAGTATCAGGCAGCTGTGTCCGGTTATCGATACTACGTAGAAAACAACGTTGATAACTACGTAGTATATTGTTCGTTCCCGGCAAGTGGATATTTATAAAACGCCTGAATATCAGAATTATGAGAAGGAGGCGTATCGAGACTATATTTCTAACCGGCAAAAGGAAAATCTGGTTTGGAAGCCTTTCCCTGCCGATGCCGGTGACCGGCTCACAGGCTGAAAAAGACCCGGTATTTACCGTGCGTTTTTCAGCTGCTTTTCGGCCTGGTGCCAGTCATCTTCGGCGGTTCCGTAAATGCCTTTCGCCACCCTGTCGTGATAAATCTCTTCGGCTTTTCTTCTGATCTCTTCCTCAGTGGGAGCTGGTTTGCGCGAGGCAGCCCGGGGCTGTTGACCGGTTTTTTTTGCTGTTGATGATTTTTTTGCTTCTACGCCGGTTGTTTTGGAGGTTCTTTTTGTTGCCATGGTCGGGGTGTATTTGGTATGTACCTATAAATTTATGATAATAATGGATAAAACGAATATATTTACAGGAAAAAATGATCAGATGATTTATACAAATATTTAAGACCTGACAGAAGGGGTCTGTTTTATCTGGCATTTTCTGTAACACCATCTGAAAACCATGGATTATGAAAAATTTGGTTGTTTTTATTTTTATTTTTTTCGGAGCCGGGCTCCTGCTTCCTGCCGCGGCACAGGATATCACACCACTTCCTCCGCCACAGAAAACCGGAGGCATGCCTCTGATGGAAGTTCTGGCCAAACGGCGTACGGTACGCAGTTTCAAAAGAAGAGACCTGTCGCAGCAGCAGATATCCGACCTGCTCTGGGCGGCTTTCGGGATCAACCGGCCCGACGGGAAACGTACGGCACCCAGCGCCAGGAATTTTCAGGAAAACGACCTGTATCTGCTGATGAAAAACGGCGTGTACCTTTACCTGCCTGAAACCCACAGCCTGGAAAAACTGATGGATGAAGATATCCGCCACCTGGGCGGCACCCAGGATTTTGTGAAAGACGCTCCCCTCACGCTGGTGCTGATTGCCGACCTGGACCGGATGGGAGGCGCCGGTACGGGAACCAATCTGCAAACGGCCTATATAGATGCCGGATACATATCACAGAATATTTACCTCTTTTGTACATCGGCCGGACTATCCACCGGCGCCCGCGGATTGATCGACCGGGAGGCGCTGGGTGCTGCCCTGAAACTGAAGGACAGCCAGGCGATCATTATTGCCCATTGTGTGGGATACGAGAAGTGAGGGGTGTTTCAGGTTCCGGGTTTCAATGAGACGATTCTTCCCCAGGCTTTACGATGCGGATGAATCAGTGGGAATTTAACGGGGATGATGGCTTTGCCATGCCGGGTTTGTATACATAAATTAAATGATGCGGAAAGGAAGCTAAGGCGATGAAAAGATATTTATTCCTTCTGACCACAGTATGGGGAATCATTATGAATGTTTCGGCTCAAAAGGATGGGCGGATACGGGTGGACGAGGATATTTTTCTAATCCCCCTGGGTGATTCGGTATACATTCATGAAACCTGGCATGAGACGGCGCACACCGGGAGGTTCTCCTCGAACGGAATGATCGTGATCCGGAACGGGGAGGCGGTGATGATAGATACTCCGATGGACAATGATAAAACCGAACGGATGACGAAATATGTAAATGAGCAACTGGGGGCCCGTGTTGCCCTGTTCGTTGCCGGGCATTTTCATGATGATAACATCGGGGGACTGGAGTACCTGCACAGAATAGGGGTAAAATCCATAGCCCTGGACCTGACGGTGGAAGCCTGCAGAGAAAGAGGACTGCCGGTGCCCATGCAGGCCTTTACCGATTCGCTGCATTTCCAATTCAACGGAGAACACCTGGTATGCAGGTTTTTCGGGCCCGGCCATTCCTTTGATAACATCACGGTATGGTTACCGCAAAGAAAAATTCTTTTCGGAGGCTGCCTCATCCGGTCGGCCGATGCAAGGGGACTGGGCAATCTTTCCGATGCCGTGGTGGAGGAATGGGATACCACGGTGGGAAAGATCCTGGAAGCCTATCCGGATGTGGGGGTGGTGGTTCCCGGCCATGGAGAATGGGGGGGAAAAGAACTACTGACCCATACTATGGAACTGGTGAGAAGGCACGGGAACTGAAACCGTGAATCAAGCCATGAGGTATTATCCAATTTGTTTTTACTACTTAACAAAAAATTCCGCCTATGTTTGGAAGAATATTCAGTCCGTTGATTGGGGTGCTCGTGGTAATGACAGTATCCCGGGCACAGAACCTGCCCGGGAACCCTGAAGACAACCTGCCACCCACCATCCGGCGTATTACCAATTTCGGTGAAAGGGCCGATTTCTCACACGATGGTAAGAAAGTGCTGTTTGTGGAGAAAACCTACGGAGATGTGTATGAAATCGATCTGGCCACCGGAGAACTGTATCTGATCACCGGGCATTTCTACCATGGGGGGTTTACCCGGGCCCTGTACCTGGCCAACGGCGATGTGCTGCTTTCCGGATGCACCAGTTTCGATGCCGAACATCCCCATATGAACCGGCAGGTAAAGGCTGAGCTCTGGGTGCTGGATAAAAGCTACCGGAAACCGCCGGTGCGTCTGGGTACCAAATGCTCAGAAGGTCCCGCCGTTTCGCGCACCGACATGAAGATTGCCTGGACTGTAACCCATACCCAGTACCCCGTAAAGATGAACAAAGGGCAATACGTGTTTTATCTGGCCGATATCGTATACCGGGACGGGGTACCCGAACTGGCCAACCGGCGGCTTATTTTTGATAATACGGGAACACCGTACCGGGATATCGAGGTGCAGAATTTCATTCCTCCCCAGGAAAGGAAAATCACTTTTTCGGCATATGGGTACCGGGGCACCGAGGTCATGGTGCTGGATCCGGAAACGGGCGAGGTGGTTAATATGTCGAATGCCGACGGGCAGTATGACGAACCCGAAGGCATTTTCCCCGACGGGAAACACACCCTGGTGGAATGCGACCGGGAAACCGGTGCGGTGGATATTTACAAACTGGCCCTGGACGGAAGCGGTGAGCTGAAGAGGGTCACTTTCTTCAGCGATTACAAAGGGTATAAGAGTTCCAATCCGGTGGTGAGCGACGACGGGAAATACATGGCTTTTCAGATGGCCCGTTCGGATGACCTGGCCGGGGTGGGATACGGCATTTTCATTATGGACCTGGAAGAAGCGGAGAAGCAGGGGTACCGGTAAGGCTTCCATTGTTCTGACGTTCCACGGCGAGCTATTCGTACCTCGCTATGCCCGGTACTCATGGACCATTTTATTGGGCTAATCCATCTTCGGAACCCGCTGCCTTCGGCAGGCTGCTTTTTATTCCTCCGGTCATACCGCTCGCAAGCGGCGCTATTCCCGTCGGAATAAAAAGAACCGCTCCATGGGAGCGGTGTTCCTCGGTGGTTGTCCCGCCAGGGGGAGCTATTCGTACCTCGCTATGCTCGGTACTCATGGACCATTTTTATTGGGCTAATCCACCTTCGGAACCCGCTGCCTTCGGCAGGCTGCTTTTTATTCCTCCGGTCATACCGCTCGCAAGCGGGGCTATTCCCGTCGGAATAAAAAGAACCGCTCCATGGGAGCGGTGTTCCTCGGTGGTTGTCCCGCCAGGGGGAGCTATTCGTACCTCGCTATGCTCGGTACTCATGGACCATTTTATTGGGCTAATCCACCTTCGGAA
>Ga0129302_1001010_pt1 | contig 21114 bp, 7 predicted proteins | sample BlaSprsedimmetaG_FD_94476 | JGI IMG/M metagenome (GOLD analysis project Ga0129302, IMG submission 94476) | Hot spring sediment bacterial and archeal communities from California, USA to study Microbial Dark Matter (Phase II) - Blank Spring... | ecosystem: Environmental > Aquatic > Thermal springs...
GTCCCGGCTTCGGCCTCAGCTCCGGCCCCGTTTTCTACGTCCAGCGTGTCCAACACGGCCTCGGCCAGGGGGGTGGGCAGGAAGCTGATGGTGATGGCCCGCGCAGCCAGCCAGTCCAGGAGCCGCTGCGGCGATAGGCGCACCGCGTCGGGGGGCACGTGCAGACTGGCGCCAGTGCTCAGGTAGGGCCAGATCTCCCACACCGAGGCGTCGAAGGCCGGGCTGGCTAACTGGGTCGCCCGGTCGGCCGCCGTCACGCCGTACGCCCGCCGGTGCCAGGCGCACAGGTTGACCAGGCCGCCGTGCTCCACCTGCACGCCCTTGGGGCGGCCCGTCGAGCCGGAGGTGTAGATCACGTAGGCCAGGTTCTTGGCCGCAAGGCCCTCTTTGACAGAAGGGACCGGGTCAGGTGGCGACGCTGACCCCTCCCCCGCGGCCGCCCAGTCCCCGTCCAGGTCGATGACGTGGGCCTCCGTCGCCGGCAGTCGCTCCACCAGCGCCGTCTCCGTCAGCACGACGCGCGCGCCGCAGTCGGCCAGCATCAGCCCCATCCGCTCCGTCGGGTAGACCGGATCAAGTGGCACGTACGCGCCCCCCGCCTGCAACACCGCCAGCAGGCCTAGCACCATCTCTGCCCGCCGGGTCATGCACACGCCCACCGTGGTCTCCGGTCCCACGCCCCGGGTGACCAGGTAGTGGGCCAACCGGTTGGCGCGACGGGCCAGCGCGGCGTACGTCAGGTGCCCATCCGGCCCGTCCACCGCCACCGCGTCGGGCGTCCGCGCCGCCTGGGCCTCGAATAAGGCGGGGACGCAGGTCTCGCGGTCGTAGTCGGTCGCCGTCCCGTTCCACGCCTCCAGGATCGTCTCTCGCTCCGCCGGCGTCAACAGTGGCAGGTCGCCTAACTGCAGCGCCGGGTCGGCCACGATCCCCTCCAGCAGGGTCTGGAGGTGGCCCAACATGCGTTCGATGCTCGTCCCGTCGAACAGGTCGGCGTTGTACTCCAGCTCCGCCACCAGCCCCGAGCCGCCGTCCTCGATCCCCAGCGTCAGGTCGAACTTGGAGATCGCGAACTCAAATGGCAGATCGTCCAACTGCAAGCCCGGCAGTTCCGCCACCGGGGGCGCGTCCTGCAGGGTGAACATCACCTGGAACAGCGGCGTGTAGCTCAGGTTCCGCGCCGGCTGCAACTCCTCCACCAGCTTCTCGAAGGGGACGTCCTGGTGGGCGTAGGCCTCCAGCGTCATCTCTCGCACCCGGGCCAGCAATTCCCTGAAGGTCGGATCCCCCGACAGGTCGGTCCGCAGCGCCAGCGTGTTGACGAAGAAGCCGATCAGGTCCTCGACCTCGGCACGGGTCCGCCCGGCGATGGGCGATCCCACGACGACGTCCCGCTGCCCGGTGTAGCGGGAAAGGAGGGCCTGGAAAGCGGCCAGCAGCGTCATGAACATCGTCGCACCCTCCCGCCGGCTCAACGCTCGCAAGCCCTCCGCCAGGTCGTCCGATAGCGTCAGCCAGCGGCGCCCGCCCCGGTAGCCCTGCACCGGGGGCCGCGGCCGGTCGGTGGGCAGTTCCAGCAACGCCGGCGCCCCGGCCAACTGCTCCCGCCAGTAGGCCGTCTGGGCCTCCAGCACGTCTCCCGCCAGCCACGCCCGCTGCCAGCCGGCGTAATCGGCGTACTGGATTACCAACTCCTCCAGCGGCGACGGTTCGCCGGCTATGAAGGCGCCGTATAACGCGCTCAACTCCCGGGCCAGCACGTCCATCGACCAGCCGTCCGACACGATGTGGTGCACGTTCAACAACAGGACGTGATCTTGTGCTCCCAACTGCCACAGGCGTCCGCGCACCAGCGGCCCTGTTTCCAGATCGAAGGGCCGGTAGACCGCTTCCTGGACCTGCTGCCGGGCCTCTGCCTCGCGCTCCGCCTCCGGCAGTTCTCGTAGGTCGACCGCCGGCAGATCGATCGTCACTTCGGGCAGGATGACCTGGCGCGGCTGCCCGCCCTCCTCCCGGAACGCCGAGCGCAGCACCTCGTGCCGCCGCAGGATCTCATTCAGGCTGCGCCGCAGGGCGTCCGCGTCCAGAGGGCCGTGAATCCGCATCCCCATGGGGATGTTGTAGTACGGATTTCCCGTCTCCCACCGGTCGACGAACCACAGGCGCTGCTGCGCAAACGACAGCGGCAGCGCGCCGTCCCGGGCCACCGGCTCGATGGGCGCCCCGGGCTGAGTCGTTTCCCGGCAGGATGTGACCTGCTCCGCCAGTTCAGCCACCGTCGCGGCCTCGAACAGGCTGCGCAGCGGCAGTTCCACCGCCATGGCCTGGCGTATCCGCGATACCACCTGGGTCGCCAGCAGCGAGTGCCCGCCCAGCGCGAAGAAGTTGTCGTGCACGCCCACCCGCGCGACGTTCAGCACCTCGGCCCAGATCCCGGCCAGGATATCCTCGGCCGGCGTGCGGGGTGGGGTGAAATCCTGCAGCGAGTCGGGCCGCGCCAGTTCGAGGGCCGCCAGCGCCCGCCGATCGACCTTGCCACTGGGCGTCAGCGGCAACTGGTCGAGGATCGCGCAGGCGGAGGGGACCATGTAATCCGGCAATCGGTCCTGCAGGAAACGGCGCAACGCCCCGGCCGTGGGCCGCGAGCCGTCGCGCACCGTGACGTAGGCGGCTAATTGCTTGCTGCCCGTCGTCCCGCCGTCCACCACGAGCACGGCGGCCTCGCGCACCGCTGGGTGCTGGGCCAGCGCCACCTCGATCTCGCCCGGCTCGATGCGGTAGCCCCGCACCTTGACTTGCTGGTCGATCCGCCCCAGGAACTCGATGGTCCCATCGGGCAGGTAGCGGGCCCGGTCGCCGGTGCGGTAGAGGCGTGCGCCCCCACTTTCCTCCCCCCTGCTCGACGGGAGCCCCCGCTTCGCGGGGGGGATAGAGGAGGGGGGGCTGAAGAGATCGGGGATGAACGTCTCGGCCGTCATCGCAGGACGGTTCAGGTAGCCGCGCGCCAGTGCCGCCCCGCCGATGTACAACTCGCCCGGCACCCCGACCGGCGTCGGCTGGAAGGTCTCGTCCAGGATGTAGATCCGCGCGTTCGCGACCGGCGTGCCGATGGGCGGCAGCGCCGTCCACGTCTCCGGCGCGTCGGTCAGCGTGAATGCCGTCACGACGTGGGCCTCGGTGGGGCCGTACTGGTTGTGCAGCGTGCAGCCGTCCAGGCGGTCGAATAGATCGCGCATCTGGGGCGTCGCCTGGAGCTGTTCGCCGGCCGTGATCACCTCGCGCAGGCCGGCCGGCGCCCCGACGTCGTACGTGGCGAGCACCTGCGCCAGGTTCTGGAGTGCCACGAAGGGCAGGAACAGCCGCTCGGCCCACAGCTCGTCCAGCGCGTGCAGCAGCGCCGTCGGATCCCGCCGGACGTCGTCGGTGAACATCAACAGGGTGCCGCCGGTGTGCCAGGTGAAGAAAAGCTCCTGGCACGAGACGTCAAAACTCAACGAGGAGAACTGAAACGTGCGCGCCGGGCGCTCGAGCGTCGTGGTGTCGGACTGCCAGTGGACCAGGTTCACCAGCGGGCGATGGCGCATCGCCACGCCCTTGGGCCAACCGGTGGAGCCGGAGGTGTAGATGACGTACAACAGGTGATCGGGGGTGACGTCGGCCGAGATGCGTTCGGCCGGCAGTTTTGCCAGGGCCGCCCGGTCGGTGTCGAGACACAAGACGTGACCGGCGTATTCGGGCAGCGCGTCCAGCAGGCGCTGGTGCGCCAGCAGCACCGGCGCGCCGGTGTCGCGCAGCATGAAGGCCAATCGCCGGGCGGGATACGCCGGGTCGAGGGGCACGTAGACGCCGCCGGCCTTGAGGGTGCCGAGCACGCCGACGGCCACGTCGAGCGAGCGTTCGACGCAGAGCGCCACCGGGACGTCGGGGCCGACGCCCCGCTCGCGCAGGTAGTGGGCCAGCTGGTTGGCGCGCCGTTCCAGCGCCCCGTAGGTCAGGTGCTGGTCCTCAAATACCACCGCCACTGCGTCAGGCGCGGCGTCGGGCGCGGCATCCGCCTGGGCCTCAAATAGTTCGTGCAGGCACCGGTCTCGGGGATAGTCGACGGCGGTGTCGTTCCACGCCGTTAAAATCGTCTCCCGCTCTTCGGCCGTCAGCAAGGACAGGTCGTTCAGGCGGCGGGCGGGGTCGGCCGCGACGCCCTCCAGCAGGGTCTGGAAGTGGCCCAGCATGCGCGCGATAGTCGCCGCGTCGAATAGGTCGACGTTGTACTCGATCTCCACCCACAGATTTTGCTCGTTCTTATTGCCTGCATCACCATCGTCATCTTCATCGTTCCCGACGAACATGGACAGATCGAACTTGGACGTCTCCACGTCGAAGGGCAGGTCGCTCAGGTGTAGCCCCGGCAGTTCCATCGCCACCGAGGGGACGGTCAGGATGAACATAACCTGGAACAGCGGCGAGTAGCTCAGGTTCCGTTCCGGCTGCAGTTCCTCCACCAGCTTCTCGAAGGGCACGTCCTGGTGGGCGTAACCCTCCAGCGTCACCCGGCGCACCCGCGCCAGCAGTTCCTCAAAGGTCGGGTTCCCCGATAGATCGGTCCGCAGCACCAGCGTGTTGACGAAGAAGCCGATCAGGTCCTCGACCTCGGCCCGGGTCCGCCCGGCGATGGGGGAACCCACGACGATGTCCCGCTGCCCCGAGTAGCGGGCCAGGAGAGCCTGGAAGGCGGCCAGCAGTGTCATAAACAGGGTCGTGCCTTCCCGCCGGCCCAGTTTTCGCAACTTCGCCGCCAATCCCACCGGCAAGTCGATCCGTTCGCGCCCGCCCCGGTAGCCCTGCACCGGGGGGCGAGGCCGGTCGGTGGGCAATTCCAACAGCGCCGGGGCCCCAGCCAACTGATCCCGCCAGTAAGCGACCTGGGCCTCCAAGACGTCTCCCGCCAGCCAGGCCCGCTGCCAGGCGGCGTAATCGGCGTACTGGATCGCCAGGTCCTCCAGCGGCGACGGTTCGCCGGCCAGGAAGGCGCCGTATAGGGCGCGCAACTCCCGCGTCAGGATCCCCATGGACCAACCGTCGGCCGCGACGTGGTGCACGTTCAGCAGCAGGACGTGATCGCGCGCCGCCAGCCGCAACAGCCACACCCGCACCAGGGGGCCGGTCTCCAGGTCGAAGGACCGGTGGGCCTCCGCCTGCGCCCGACGGCGGGCCTCCGCCTCTCGCTGCTCCACCGGGTAGGTGGTCAAATCCTCCGGGTCCAGCGTCACCGGCCGGGCCGGGCGGATCACCTGATGGGGCTCACCGTCCACCGCCGCGAAGGTGGTCCGCAGCACCTCGTGCCGCCGCACGATCTCGCCCAGGGCTCTCTCCAGCGCCTCGACGTCCAGCTCACCGGTGAGGCACAGGGCGAAGGGCACGTTGTAGAAGGGGCTGTCGGGTTCCAGCTGGTTCAGGAACCACATCCGCTGCTGGGCGAAGGATAGGGGCAGGGCGCCTTCCCGGCTCGCCGGCTCGATGGGCGGGATGGGTAGTTTCTCCCCGGCATCTCGCGCTTGCTCCAGTGCTCGGGCCAGCCCGGCGACGCTCGGCGATTCGAACAGGCGCCGCAGCGGCAGGTCGATGTCCATCAGGCGACAGATCCGCGAGACGACCTGGGTCGCCGAAAGGGAATGGCCGCCCAGTTCGAAAAAGTTGGCCTCGACGCTCACCCGCTCGAGCCCCAGGACGTCGCACCAGACCTGGGCGACGAGCTCCTCCACCGGCGTCCGGGGCGCGACGTAGGCGCCCTCCAGCCCGGCAGCTAAATCCGGCGCCGGCAGGGCCCGCCGGTCCACCTTGCCGTTGGGCGTCAGGGGCAGCGCCGCCAGCGTCACGAAGGCCGACGGGACCATGTGCCCCGGCAGCTTTTTACCCAGGAAATCGCGCAGATCGCCGGCTGAAACCGCTTGCCCCGGCATGGGCACGACGTAGGCCACCACCCGCTGGCTCGTCCCGTCGGCCCGGACCACCACGACCGTCTCTTGCACCGCAGAATGCCCGTTCAGCACCGCCTCGATCTCGCCCAACTCGATGCGGAACCCGCGCACCTTGACCTGGTGGTCGATCCGCCCCAGGAATTCTACCTGGCCGTCGGGCAGGTGCCGGGCCAGGTCGCCGGTCCTGTACAAGCGCGCCCCGGGCCGGGCGCTGAAGGGGTGTGGGATGAACGCCTGGGCGGTCAAACCCGGCTGGTTGAGGTACCCCCGAGCCAGGCCGACGCCGCTGACGTGGAGCTCGCCCGGCACGCCGACGGGCACCGGTCGCAGGTGCGCGTCCAGCAGGTAGATCTCGGTGTTGTCGATGGGGTAGCCGATGGGCGGCTTCTGGTCGCCGTCGACGCACTGGGCCGCCGTCGTCCAGATCGTCGCTTCCGTCGGCCCGTAGAGATTGAAGAAGCGCCGGCCCTCGGCCCACCGGGCCACGAGGTCGGCGGAACAGGCCTCGCCGGCGACGGTGATCGTGCGCAGGTGAGGGAGCGCCTCGACGGGCAGGGCAGGCAAAGAGGCCAGGGCCGAGGGGGTGAGCGTGACGATGGAGACGGCCAGGTCCTGCAGCAAGTCGATCAGGGATGGCCCGGGCAGCAACCGTTCCGGCGTCCCCAGGCACAGGGCGGCCCCCACCCGGAGCGCCATGAAGATCTCGAAGGTCGCGGCGTCGAAACTTAGTGACGCGAACTGGAGCACGTGATCGCCGGGCTGCAGGCCAAACATCCGGATCTGGGTCTGGGACACGTTCGGCAATCCCCGGTGCGCCAGTTGTGCGCCCTTCGGCCGGCCGGTCGAGCCCGACGTGTAGATCACGTAGGCCAGGTTGTCGACGGTCGCGCCGCTGTCGAAGGGCCCGGCGCTCTCCGCCGCTATCGCCCCCCAGTCGGCGTCCAATCGCAATACCCGGGATGCGTGCTCTGGGAGCCCCGCCACCAGCCGCTCCTGGGTCAATAGCACCGGCACCCGGGCGTCTTTCAGCATAAACGCCAACCGCGCCGGCGGGTAAGCCGGGTCCAGGGGCAGGTACGCGCCGCCCGCCTTCATGATCCCCAGCAAACCCACGACCATCTCCAGCGACCGTTCCACGCAGAGCCCCACCAGCACCTCGGGGCCCACCCCCAGGCTGCGCAAGTGGCGGGCCAACTGGTTCGCCCGCCGGTCCAGCTGCCGGTAGGTCAGGTATTGATCCTCGAAGATCACGGCGACGGCGTCGGGCGTCTGTGCTGCCTGGGCCTCAAACAATTCGTGCGCGCACGTTTCCCGGGGATATGGGATCACTGTCGCGTTCCACGTCGTTAGAATCGTCTCCCGCTCCGCCGGGGTCAGCAAGGGGAGTTCGCCCAGGCGCAGTGCCGGTTCCGCCACGACGCTTTTCAGCAGCGTCTGGAAGTGGCCCAGCATACGCGCGATGGTCGCCACGTCGAACAGGTCGGCGTTGTACTCGATCTCGGCGATCAACCCCTCTGCTTTTTGTTCCACCGTCAGCGTCAGGTCGAACTTAGCGATCTCCACATCGAAGGCCAACTCGCTCAGGTGTAGCCCCGGCAGTTCCATCACTGGCGACGCATCAATCAGGGTGAAGGCGACCTGGAACAGCGGCGAGTAGCTCGGGTTGCGTTCCGGCCGCAGTTCCTCCACCAGTTTCTCGAAGGGGGCGTCCTGGTGAGCGTAGGCCTCCAGAGTCACCCGGCGCACCCGCACCAGCAATTGTTCAAAGGTCGGATTTCCCGACAGGTCGATGCGTAGCGCCAGCGTGTTGACGAAGAAGCCGATCAGGTCCTCGACCTCGGCCCGGGTCCGTCCCGCGATGGGGGATCCCACGACGACGTCCCGCTGGCCGGTGTAGCGCGAGAGGAGGGCCTGGAAGGCGGCCAGCAGCGTCATAAACAGCGTCGTGCCCGCTCGCCGGCCCAGGTCTCGTAACCCTGCCACCAATTCCGCCGGCAGTTCGATCCGCTGGTGCCCGCCATAGTAACTCTGGACCGGGGGGCGAGGCCGGTCGGTGGGCAATTCCAACAGTGCCGGGGCCCCGGCTAACTGCTCCCGCCAGTAGGCCACCTGGGTCTCCAACACGTCTCCCCCCAGCCACATCCGCTGCCAGGCGGCGTAGTCGGCGTACTGGATCGCCAGTTCCTCCAGCGGCGACGGTTCGCCGGTGACGAAAGCCTCGTACAGGGTGCGTAACTCCCGCACCAGCACGTCCATCGACCAGCCATCCGATACGATGTGGTGCACGTTCAGCAGCAGGACGTGATCGTTCGCCGCCAGCCGCAACAGCCGCACCCGCACCAGGGGGCCGGTCTCCAGGTCGAAGGGCCGGTGGGCCTCCGCCTGCGCCCGTTGCCGCGCCTCGGCCTCTCGTTGCTCTGCCGGGTAGGCGGTCAGGTCCGTCACGTCCAGCGTCACCGGGCGAGCGGGGTGAATCACCTGGTGGGGCTCGCCGGCCATCGCCGCGAACGTGGTCCGCAGCGCCTCGTGCCGCCGCACGATCTCGCCCAGGGCCTGCGCCAGCGCGTCGACGTCCAGCTCGCCGGTGAGGCGCAGCGCGAAGGGCACGTTGTAGAAGGGGCTATCCGGCTCCAGCTGATTCAGGAACCACATCCGCTGCTGGGCGAAGGAGAGGGGTAGGTTGCCCTCCCGGCTCACCGGTTCAATCGGCGGGGTCAGGGTTTCTTTTTGAGCATCCTGTTGAGCGTTCTGTGCCAGCGCCCGGGCCAGCCCGGCGACGCTCGGCGATTCGAACAGGCGCCGCAGCGGCAGGTCAACCTGCATCGAGCGGCCGATCCGTGAGACGACCTGGGTCGCCGACAGGGAATGTCCGCCGAGTTCGAAGAAGTTGGCCTCGACACTCACGCGCTCGAGTCCCAGGACGTCGCACCAGACTTGGGCGACGAGCTCCTCCACCGGCGTTCGAGGCGCGACGTAGGCGGTCGTGTCTGTGTCCCAATTGAGGGTCGGCAACGCTCGCCGGTCCACCTTGCCGTTGGGTGTCAGGGGCAGCGCCGCCAGCGTCACGAAGGCCGACGGGATCATGTAGGGGGGCAGACGCTCTCCCAGGTAGGCTTGCAATACGTCGGCCCCCGGCGACGGCTCACCCGCCGGCACCACGTAGGCCACCAGGCGCCGGTCGCCGGTGCTCCCCTCGGGCCCGGCCTGTGCGGCGACCACCACCGCGTCGCGCACGTCCTCGCGCTCGCCCAACACGGCCTCAATTTCGCCCAACTCGATGCGGAACCCGCGCACCTTGACCTGTGTGTCCACGCGACCGAGGAAGTCCAGTCGTCCGTCGGGCAACCAGCGGACCAGGTCGCCGGTCCGGTACAGGCGTTTGCCCTCTCTCTCCTCCTCCTTCTCTACTTTCTCCCATGCGAAGGGATCGGGCACGAAGGCTGCCGCCGTCAGGCCCGGCTGATTCAGGTAGCCCCGGGCCAGGCTGGCGCCACCGACGTATAGCTCGCCCGGCACGCCCACAGGCACCGGCTGCCCCGCGCTGTCCAGGACGTACACGCGTACGTGGTCCACTGGCCGGCCAATCGGCGGCAGTCCGGGTACATCTTCGCCCCGCTCGATGCCTCTCACCGGCGTCCACGTGGTCACCACCGTGTTCTCGGTGGGGCCGTAGTTGTTGGCCAACTGGAACCCTAACCCAGCCCTCGGCCAATGACGCAGCCGGTCGCCGCCGGTCAGCAGCATCCGCAGGGCCAGGTCGCCCGATACGTCTGAGAGCGCGCCGTCCGCCAGCGTCTCCAGGACTACCTCGGCCAGCGGCGTCGGCATGAAGCTGATGGTGATCGCGTGTTCCACCAGCCACGCCAGCAACTGCTGGGGCAAGAGTCGCACCGTCTCCGGCGGCACGTACACGCTGGCCCCGACGGTCAGGTAGGGCCAGATCTCCCACACCGAGGCGTCGAAGGCCGGGCTGGCCAACTGGGTGGCCTGATCGGCCGCGGTCACGTCGTACACCCGGCGATGCCAGGCGCACAGGTTGGTCAATTCGCCGTGCTGGACCTGGACACCCTTGGGGCGGCCTGTTGAACCGGAGGTGTAGATCACGTAGGCCAGATTTTCGACCGTCACGTCACACGCCGGGTTGTCCGCCGGTTCGGCTGCTATCATCTCCCAATCGGTATCCAGACAGCGCACGACGGCGTCGTGATCGGGGAGATTTTTCACCAGGCGTTGTTGGGTGAGCAAGACCGGCGCCCGGGTGTCCGCCAGCACGAAGGCCAGGCGTTCGGGCGGATAGGCCGGATCCAGCGGCACGTACGCGCCCCCGGCCTTGAGAATCCCCAGGATCCCCACTACCATCTCGATGGAGCGCTCCACGCAGATACCGACCATTACCTCAGGGCCCACGCCCAGCCGGCGCAGGTGGTGGACCAGCCGGTTGGACCGCTCGTTCAGCTCGCGATAGGTCAACTGCTCACCATCACCAGCCACGGCTACCTGGCCCGGCGCCCGTTCCACCTGGGCCTCAAATTGCTCGTGGACGCAGATCGCACGCGGGGAATCGGCCACCGTCGCGTTCCACGTCTCCAGGATGGTTTCCCGTTCCGACATCGTCAGCAACGGGAGGGCGCTCACCTGTTGGGACGGGTCGGCCACGATACCCGCCAGCAGGGTCTGGAAGTGGCCCAGCATGCGCTCGATAATCGCCGCGTCGAACAGGTCGGTGTTGTACTCCACCTCGGCCTGCATCCCACGCTCGCCATCTTCCACGCTCAGCACCAGGTCGAACCGGGCGGTCTCCAACTCGAGGGGGCGTTCGCTCAGGCGTAAGCCGGGCAATTCCGCCGCCGGGGATGCTTCCACCAGGGTGAACACGACCTGGAACAGCGGTGAGTAGCTCAGGTTCCGCTCTGGTCGCAACTCCTCCACTAGCTTCTCGAAGGGCACGTCCTGGTGGGCGTAGGCGCCCAGGGTCACCTCGCGCACCCGCGCCAGCAACGTCTCGAAGGTCGGATCGTCGGTCAAATCGGCTCGTAGCGCCAACGTGTTGACGAAGAAGCCGATCAGATCCTCGACCTCGGCCCGGGTCCGCCCGGCGATGGGCGTCCCCACGACGACGTCCCCCTGGCCGGTGTAGCGGGAAAGGAGGGCCTGGAAGGCGGCCAGCAGCGTCATAAACAGCGTCGTGCCCGCTCGCCGGCTCAGGGCTCTCAGGCCCTCTGCTAACTCGCCCGGCAGTTCGATGCGCTCCCGGTTGCCCCGGTAGCTCTGCACCGGCGGGCGCGGTCGGTCGGTGGGCAATTCTAACAGGGCCGGCGCACCAGCCAACTGCTCCTGCCAGTAAGCGACCTGGGTTTCCAGGGCGTCTCCCGCCAGCCAGGCCCGCTGCCAGGCGGCGTAGTCGGCATACTGGATCGCTAACTCCTCCAAAGGCGACGGCTCGCCCGCCACGAAAGCCCCGTACAGCGCGCGCAACTCTTGCGCCAGCACGTCCATCGACCAGCCGTCCGACACGATGTGGTGGATGTTCAGCAACAGAACGTGATCGTTCGCTGCCAACCGCAACAACTGCACCCGAATCGGGGGACCGGTCTCCAGGTCGAAGGGGCGGTGGGCCTCCGCCTGCATCCGTCGCTGCGCCTCCGCCTCCCGCTCCTCCGCCGGGTAGGTGGTCAGGTCCGTCACGTCCAGCGTCACCGATTGGGCCGGGTGGATCACCTGGTAGGGCTCGCCGTCCACCGCCGCAAACGTGGTCCGCAGCGCCTCGTGCCGCCGCACGATCTCGCTCAGGGCCTTCTCCAACGCGCTCACGTCTAACGCGCCAACGAGACGCAGGGCCGACGGCACGTTGTAGAAGGGGCTATCCGGTTCCAGCTGGTTGAGGAACCACATCCGCTGCTGGGCGAAGGAGAGGGGCAGGGTGCCGTTCCGCTCGACCGGCTCCAGGGGCGGGATTTGCATCTCCGCCCGCTGCCCTTGCGCCCGTTCCAGTACCCGGGCCAGTCCGGCGACGGTCGGCGATTCGAACAGTTGCCACAGCGATAGCTCGGCCTTCGCCATGCGGCGGATCCGCGAGACGATCTGGGTCGCCGACAGGGAATGGCCGCCCAGGTCGAAGAAGTCGGCCTCGACGCTTACCCGCTCGAGTCCCAGGACATCGCCCCAGATTCCGGCGACGATCTCCTCCGCCGGCGTCCGGGGCGCGACGTAGGCTCCCGCTAGCGCCGCTTCTAAATCCGGCGCCGGCAGCGCCCGCCGGTCGACCTTGCCGCTGGGCGTCAGCGGGAGTTCTGCCAGGGGGACGAAGAAAGCGGGTATCATGTAAGCGGGCAATTTGTCGCGCAGGAAATCGCGCAACGTGCCCGCCGGGGGAGCGTCCCCGGAAACGGGCACCACGTAGGCTACCAGACGCAGGGCGCCGGCTGCGTCATCCCGGGCCACGACGAACGCCTGGCTCACGTCGGGGTGCTGGTCCAACGCGGCCTCGATCTCGCCCAGTTCGACGCGGAATCCCCGCACCTTCACCTGGCGGTCCACCCGTCCCAGGAATTCGAGGTGGCCGTCGGGGAGGTAGCGCACCAGGTCGCCGGTCCGATAAAGCCGTCCACCCTCTCTCTCCTCTTCCCTCTCCCTTCTCCCCTCTGTAAGAGGATTGGGTACGAAGGCTGTTGCTGTCAGTGCCGAGCGGTCCAGGTAACCCTGGGCCAGCCCGTCTCCACCAAGGTAGAGTTCGCCGGGGGTGCCGACGGGGACTGGGCGCATATCGTGGTCCAGCACGTAGGTCTGGACGTTGCGAATCGGCCGGCCGATGGGGACTTCGCCCGTGTCGCCCGCTCGGGCTGCCGGGCCGGTCAGGTCACACCGGGTCGCGACGATGGTCGCCTCGGTGGGACCGTAGGTGTTCATCAGCACGGTGCGTTCATCTACCCGCTCTCGCCAGGCGGCCACCCGGTCGGGTAGCGCCCGTTCTCCGCCGATGATGACCAAGCGCACCGACGGGGGAAGCGAAAGGCCGTCTGTAGCGAGACCATCGCAGAGCCGGTGCCAGTAGGCGGTCGGGAGGTCCAACACGCTCAGTCGCCAGTCGGCACACGCCTGCAAGAAGGTGTCCAACGTGTCGATCATCGACTCCGGACGCAAAACCAGGGTGCCGCCACCCAGCCAGCAGGGGTAGATCTCCTCGGCGCTGGCGTCGAAACTGATGGAAGCGAACTGAAGTACCCGGTCCTCTGCCCCGATGTCGTAATCGTGCACCGCCGACAGGGTATGATTGACCAGAGCCTGGTGGGAGATGAGCACGCCCTTGGGCCGTCCCGTCGAGCCCGACGTGTAGATGACGTAGGCCAGGTTCCTGGCATCTGCACCGGTTGCCGGATTGGTTTCGCGGCACGCGCCCATCGCGGGCCAATCGGCGTCCAGGCAGACGATTTTCGGCGTTGGGCCATCGCGCTCCGCCAGGCATCCGGAGACGAGGTCGAGGAATCGCGCCTGGGTCAGGACGATGCGCGCCTGGGTGTCATTCAACATGAAGGCCAGTCGCTCTGGGGGATAGAGAGGATCGAGGGGGACGTAACCGCCGCCCGCTTTCAACACGCCCAGCAGACCGACCATCATCTCCGGCGAGCGCGCCATGCATACGCCCACCAACGACTCCGATCCGGCACCCTGCGCGCGGAGGTAGTGGGCCAATTGGTTCGCCCGGCGGTTCAACTCCCCGTACGTCAGGTGTTCGTTATGAGACACGAGAGACACGAGAGCGACGCTGTCGGGACACTGTGTTACCTGGTCCTCGAACAACGCGTGGATGCACGTTTCACGCGGGTAATCTACCTGGGTGTCGTTCCAGGCAAACAGTAGCTGTTGACGCTCCTCTACGGTCATTAATGGAGATACGGACTCCTGATCGGGCGCCAACGGTGTTGACTTGGCTTGAGCGAGGATGTTTCCTTCGGGCGGACTTGTAGGTTGTGCGTCGGTCTTGCGCATAGATGACTCCAGAAGCGGACGTAAGTGTTCGGTCTTCGATTGAAATCGACGCCGGGCAAGTTCAAACCGGCCAAAGGCTGGTTGCCTTAGCTCGACAACCAGCGTTCAGCAGGTTTGATGCGGTATCAAGCAACGAATTCACTCGTTGTTGGCGGCGGACTGCCCAGCAGACTCCATCTTCTTGCGTAAGCTAAGGGGCCGCATGTCGGTCCACACTTCCTCGATGTAGGCCAGGCAATCTTCCTTGGGGCCCTCTTCACCAACCGCTTTCCACCCTAATGGGATCTCACGATAAGCCGGCCAGATGGAATACTGCTCCTCGTGGTTGACGACCACTTTGTAGATCACGTCATTTTGTTCTTCTCTATACATGTTTCTCCTCCAGAATCTCGAGATGGCCTGTTCCCTCTAAGGTTGCGAGATCGACGTCAGCCACGCAGCGTACCTTGACGTAGTTGAGCGTCAGGTCTCCCGCCAGGTGAACGCTTCCGGTGGCTTGATCGAAGTCGGCCTGCTGGGCGTCGGTGAGGGCTTCGTCGAGCCGGACACCGAGTTCCGTTCCCCCCCGGGTATCGGTAAACGTGACCAGCACGTACCCTCGATCAATGCTGTCCTTCAACGCACCTGGGGTCTCCACCCGGCGCAGGCGCACCGGATGGTCACCTTCTGACAATCGCTGTACCAATTCATCCATTTCACTCTCTCCTATCCCGGACGAGCCAGACCCAATAAGGAATCGCCGACTAGCATCAGATCAACCCCAATAAAGACCGGGGGGCCAACCCATGGGAAAAGCGCCATCCCCATCGATCCAACGGCAAATCAAGGTCTGCAACCGTCTAAAAGCCGTGAATTCATCGCCAGTCAGGGCGATGCACTTGCGCGCCAGCGCTGATTTCAAATCGATCTCGCAGGCGCTACGGAAAGAGGAATCGGTCGCCAACACGTGGGCCAAACGCATCAGATTACTATTGTTCATCACAAAATCTCCTTTTTAACTCACCTCTCACTAAACAAATGCGCAAGATTGTCCTGCAACAGATCGGTCGTCAAATCATCCTTCAAGACGAATCCATCTGCTCCCACTTTCAAGCTCTGTCTCATAAACTCAATGTTCTGATAGGCGGTTGTCAATATCACAATGGTGTCTGGCGCCAGACGCTTGATCCGGCGGGTCGCCTCAAGACCGTTCATCACCGGCATCACAATATCCATGAGCACAACCCCGGGATCTCGATCCATTTGCTCAACAGCCTCAAGACCATTGGCCGCCTCCCCCACCACACACCACAGGGGGTTGCCCAACACGACTTGACGGAGCATCCTACGTGCAAGATGATGGTCATCAACTATGAGAAATTTCATACGTTAATCGGCCAATCCCGCTCATATCTGACAAAGCACAGCGTCTCGAAGCACCCGTTAATCGAAAGTCCGGTATTCTCACATACTATCCAACATTCGTGATCAAAAGCCTGATTTTCTATCACGAATCACACGAATGGTCGAATTTCACGAATGCTTTTCACAATTAGAAGTCGAAATTCGTGTCACCTGTCCATTCGTGTCATTCGTGATCCAGAGATGTTTGGTTATAAATTCTCACACTTTTTACATTCCACGAAACAAACCTGATTCTATTAAAGCATATTCCTGCAAAAAAAACAACGGCGTGAACGACAGTTTGTACCCTGTCGTTCACGCCAGTTTTTTATGCCAACTACCTGTCGTATCCGACAGGTAAGCCAAACTTCTACGACACAGTTGCCTGGAAAATCACATCTCCACCAATCCCCTCTGGATCGCTCGCGACGTGAGCTCAATTCTCGTAGAAACCCCCACCTTTGAGAGAAGATTGGAGACGTGAAAGCGTACCGTACGCTCTGAAATGAGGAGGAGATCGGCGGCTTCTTGATTGGAATACCCCTTGACCACCAATCTCAGGACCTCTCGCTCCCGTTCTGTCAATTGTTCCTCGTGTGTGCAAGCGGTAGATTTGCCTTCAATCATGTGTTGAACGACTTTGTCAGCGATTTGGGGGCTTAGCCAGGTCTGGCCCCGTGTCACCGCACGAATCGCATCGACCACGTAATCCACGGCGTCGTCTTTGAGCAAATACCCATTCACACCCTCAGCGAGCATTCTGAACACATACCGGTCATAGGCATACGCCGACAGCACGATAATGTTCAATTTAGGGCAGCGAGGGCGGATCTCCCGGACGACGGATAGGCCATCCATTTCAGGCATTTGCACGTCCAGGACAAACACGTCTGGTTGCATCGATTCGACAAACTTCAAAGCCTGTGAACCATCGGCTGCTTCGCCTACGACCTTGATACCTGGCTCCCGCTGAAGCGCGCTACAGACGCCGAAACGGACAATCGGATGGTCATCAGCTAAAACTACTCGTATTTCATCCAATGGAGACCTCCTCTCGAACCTAACGCCGTTCAAACAGTGTGAAAAGCGACTACTCCCGCGGGTCTACGCGGATGGGGGAAACGACTTCATGATATACAGACGTAGATCCACCCAAATCAATACATGTAGGAGTTTTAATATGAAGTCGAGTCCTTTAGCAAATCTTGACTTTTTTGAGCAACCTACACGGGTATTCGAACGCGCAAGCGTGTACCCTTCCCGGGTCGAGATGTCAATTCAAACTCACCTTCCAATAGCTCGACCCGTTCACGAATACCGAGTAAACCAAAATGGCCCTCGACGACCAGTTGCTCCATCGCATCAGGCACGACAAAACCAACACCATCATCCTGGATTTCCAGATCCACGTTCGCCCCATCCCGGTACATCCGCACCATCACCAGGCTGGCATCGGCGTGCTTGATGATATTGGACAAAGCTTCTTGGTGAATTCTAAGCAAAAACACTGCCCTGTGTTCCTGAAGCTCCCAATCCGTATCGTCCTCTAACTGCAATCGAACCTCCAGGCGATGTTGTCCCCCCATCTCCTCGGTGTAGGCCTGGATGGCGGAAGCGAGACCAAATGCGTCCAACAGTGGCGGACGTAGTTCTCTACAAATACACCTCAACTCGTTTACGAGTTCACTCATTTCTTCTCGCGTTCTATCCAGCCCCAAACGCACGTCACAACTCTCGATCTGAGCGAGATACTCGCCTAACTGGTATCGCAAGGAAATCAGCTTTTGAACGGGGCTGTCGTGGAGTTCCCACGCCAGGCGTTTCCGTTCCTCCTCCCGGACAATCAAGAGCTGTTGATGCATCTGCCCAAGAATTCGATGACTGGTCTCGACTGTCTCCTTCTGCAAGCGCAGTTCCTCCACCATCAAGACGTTCTTGACCGCCACCGCAATCTGATGGCTGAGCGTTTCGAGGATCTTCAAATCGTCCAGAGCGAAGCGTTCGTGTCCTACCCGCGGCCCCAGCAACAACAAACCGAGCAGTTTCCCGTCGCTGACGATGGGCGACCACCAACGAAACGCCGTATTGTCCACCAGCTTTTGCTCTGATGACCTCAGATTTCTCCGCACGACGTCTCTCTGAAGTCGATATACCTCGATCGGGCGATTGATCTTGACGAGGTAGCGTCCCAATGCACCATCTATCGCCACGCTCAAGAGAGCTAGGTCTACGAAACTTTCGCCATATTGCTGCCCCACCACCTGGGACGGGTTACAGACGTCCGGCAACAACAACGCGGCCCCACGCACCCGCAACGCATCACCCACGTACCTCAATAGTGAATCCTCCAATGCGGAGCGGTCCAAGCGACCGGTCAAGTAACGACTCACGTCGCTTACCAAACTTTCATAATCGTACCAGCCACCATAGAAAACCTGATCGACAATCCGCTTGAATCGATCCCGTAAAGGGATCGCGGCCACACTCGTAATGATCAAAAGCGAGATGCCGATCAACTCGTGGGCAAACACAGCACCAGGTAAAAAGCGATCGAGTAAGCGCAAGAGCAGGATGTAAACACAAACCGGAAGAAACGCAACAGCCAGATAGACCAGGCTATGACCCAACACCAAATCGACTCGTAATAGATCGAAACGCACGATGGCATACCAATACGTCAAAGGAGTAAATATCAAAAAAAGCAACGTCAGGGGATAGGGTATGAAGGGAAACCCGAAAATATCCGGCAAGATCGAGAAAAACAAAACCGGGGCGAAACTCCACCCGGTGCCCAACACAACAACGCGGAGACGGCGCTTCGTATCCGCTGACTTGCTAATCACATAGGTATAGCCTAGCCAGGCCAGACATCCCAAGACAGAAGCGCCCAACACGATCCGGACGCCCACTATCCCCCACGTTGCACGCCAGTGATGGGATACAGGACCCACCAACAGATAGGGCAATCCCAGCGCTGCGGCCAAAACGTAGGCCGCCAGTAAAATATATCGCTGAGGTCTCTGTAAGGCTGTATCGAAAAGCGTGAAGTGAAAATGCAACAACAACGGCCCCAACACACAGGAAAAAATACCGAATAAATGCCCGGCCCAAACCAGCCCGATGCCGGACAGGGTTCCCGCCACCAGCACCACACTGCCTAGCAGGCAAAAAGCTCGAAAAAGACGAATCGTCTGGTTCCGATACGAGGATCCCAATACCAGCACACTGATGCCCCAGTAACTAAAGGCAACGAGGAGAGGAGAGATCATCTCTAACCGTCCCAAGCGTGTCGTCGGGAACAGGCGAAGCGATCGGGAAATCTGCTGGCCATTTCTCTCGACGACGACGTTGAGCGTATCCCCCGGTTGTCCTTGCGTAAATGGCCAATGCCAGGCGTCGACGACGTGCTCGTCAATCGCGATCACTCGATCACCTAACCGGACGCCTACCCGTTCAGCCGGCCCGTCAGATGCCAATGTACTGACACGAAAATTCGCATCCCAATACATACCCAACTCGGCTCGAAACAATACGCCTATTATGGCATATACGTTGAAGAGCAATACCGCGATCAGGCTACAGATCTCCAGCCAGCGTCCAATGGAACAGGAAGGTCGCATTTTCACGTGTCGAGACCTGGCCCGGATAGAGACGGAACGAGGAATGCGCAGATTGCCAGACTCTCGTCCAACGTCGCCGACGATGAACACCAGATACCATGCGATTGCTTAGCCCTTGAACGCGCCTTCCTTTGGATCAAGTTCCCTCCTCACAAAATCACGATGCGCGGAATCAAGCACAACAAGCGGTCCAAGTGAGAGCCGGTCAGCAACGTCCGTCGCAGAGCAGACTCTGCCTGTTGTCCAAGAATCTCGATCTGCAGAAGTTGATAGTACTTGCACCCCAGATCATCAAGCAATTCCCGCAACTGTGAAGCCGCCTGCTCATCCACCGCCGCTTGAGTCAAGAGAGCTTCCAGGCGCTCGATTTCTACCGGCCCGGCTACTGTCCGTCCATAGACGACCGGCAGTGATGCTTGTCCGGGTCGAAAATCAGACAAATTCCCCGGCGTATAAGCGTCTTTGTAATCATCACAGACCTGGAGCAACTGTCCCAGGATACGACCAAAGTCAGCGTAAGCAGATAGAACCTCCGCCGCTGGATTGCCCAACCGGGCGCCCGCCCAACAAGCCAACGCAAACAAAGCCCCACTCTTGGCTGCAGCGACACGCCAGTACCGCGCTACCGCGTCCTCGCCCTCCTCCTTTCCGCCGGACAAATCAACGTGCTGTCCCATAGCCATGGTCAAAGCTGCCTGATGAAACTGGGCGATCAAATCCAGGCAAAGCTGAGCGTCCTCCATCTCCATCAATACAAGCGGGATCGCCGCGAGGCAGGCACTGGCTACATTGAGCGCCTCAGCCTGGCTCAATCCAGCCCAATCCTGTGACTCGAACTCATCATCTTCTACTGCATCAAACAACTCGGCAGCTACGTAAAGCAAGAGCCAGGCCGCCAGGACAGGTATGACCTGTTCCGACGCTGCTCCTGCACTGATGGCGCAATGGGAACACAGATGCACCAGCGATTGTGCCTCAAACAAATTCTGATTTGCACAATCGAAGGTGTCGCGCATGACCGCCGGCCATCCCGCATAATCTTCCCAGGCAGGTAGATCGGCAAGCCACCTTAGAGCTTTGTCAACAAGCATGATTTCAATTCATCACTATGTATACGGTGAGGATTCCGCATAGTAGGGGCTATTGGAGGTAAAGGGAAAATCGAAGTTCGCGCTATCAACGGTATCATCTCAAAAGTAGAAACCGTCGCAATGCAACAAAGAATAACACAAACATCGGGGCTTGTCAAATCAACCCACTCTCTCACCTTAAATCATTGCATTGCCTCATACAATACACTCCGCAAAGAATTTCACAGGATAGGCACTAACCTGTCAGAGCCTGGGCCGAAACAGTTGACACAATGCCTCGATTGACTTACAATCTACAGCCAGGACACGAGCGCTGTCAAAAACCAAGGCGGTTCTTTGGGATTTCGCATGGCCGTGGTGAGAGATTAGCCACGAATCCTTCGACTACGCTCAGGACAGGTTTGCACGAATTAACACGAAAAACCCAAAGATTAGTGACAATTCGTGTCATTCGTGGCAAAAAATTGACCACTTGCTAAGCCGAGCAGGCGAACTAGCAGAGAGCCACCAAGGAGAAGATGAAAATGGCAGGCAAGCCATGACCCCACTACTAGAACGAATTCAAGCGCTAACAAAATCGACGGACGCCGGGACGCGCGACCTGCAAATCATCCGTCAACGAGACGTGCATAAACTGGCCGACGACACCGGACGCACCGTCCAAGAGATCGAATTGACCGCGCTGGAGGCCGAAATCGTCCCCTGGCGCTACCTGCGCAACCTCGGCACGCTCGGCGTGGCGGGGCAGATCAAGCTCCTCCAATCGACCGTCGCCATCGTGGGACAGGGCGGCCTGGGCGGTTACGTCTCGGAGGCGCTGGCCCGCACAGGCGTCGGGCGGCTGGCCGTGATCGACGGCGACGTCTTCGCCGAGCACAACCTCAACCGGCAACTTCTCAGCGCCGAGCGTAACCTGGGGCTGTCCAAGGTCGAGGCCGCCCGGCGACGCATCGCCCAGATCAACAGCGCCGTCGAGGTGATCGCCCACGAGACGATGCTCACCGCCGAGAACCTGCCCCGGCTCCTGGAAGGGGTCGACGTCGTCGTGGACGCCCTCGA
>Ga0129302_1001011_pt1 | contig 21112 bp, 15 predicted proteins | sample BlaSprsedimmetaG_FD_94476 | JGI IMG/M metagenome (GOLD analysis project Ga0129302, IMG submission 94476) | Hot spring sediment bacterial and archeal communities from California, USA to study Microbial Dark Matter (Phase II) - Blank Spring... | ecosystem: Environmental > Aquatic > Thermal springs...
AGTTGGCCGATGAGTTTCTTTAGCCTGCAACGAGAAAGAGGCCCCGAAAGGGGCCTCTTTTTTCGTCGTTTCCCGGTTCGTTTAATCTGGCCTTTGGCCTCCACCTAATTCGGAGCGTGACAGCATCTGCTATTGACCAAGTTTACGGCGTAATCTCGACAATCACATCGTTCGCCAGCACCGATGCGCCGTCCACATCCACCCAGATGCGAATGTGGTACAGACCGAACTGCCCCTCGTGATCCAGCGCAACTTGCTGCCCAAACCGCCCATCAGCTTCCACAGCGAGCGGCAGCGACTGGTAGATTTCCACACTTGAACTGTACGTCCCTGTCGCGTTCAGTTCGGCCACTCCCATCGGCTCTGGGAAGGGTTCATAGGCCAGATTGAGCAAGGGATCGCTCCCATCGGGACCTATACGCCCACTAATCGTGATTCTATCGCCAAGGGAGGCCCGCCGGGGGAGGGGCTGTAGCGTGACGTACCGATCCACGAATTCTTGGGCGATTCTCAACCGCCCTGTGTCGGCGTGGTACGCGATGCCGACCCCGACGTGCGTGTGCTCCGGCGCCAGGATGTTGTCTCGATGCCCGGGACTATCCATCAACGACTGGTGGGCCTGGCGAATCAGATCCGCCCATTCGTCCGGCGTGGTGGGAGCGCCGCCAGGGCTGTGTTCGTACAGGTAGACATTCTCGCGGACGGCGTCCAGCCCGCCGGCCATCGAGTAGCGGTGCTGCGGCCCGTACCCCTCGGTGTTCCAATGGCTCAAGTATCCCAACTGGGCCATGTCCTGGGCGTGCGCCAGACCTGCAGAAGCAGCGGTGACGTCCCATGCCAGTTCGACAAGGCCGTTGACACGCCGATCCTCGTTGATGAGGATGAGCATCAACTGTTGCAGCGATGGGACATCGGGCGGGACAAAGCTGGAAGCCGTGGGATGCGGCGTACCGGTCGAGGATAACGCCTCAGTGGGGGCTGGCGATGTCTGCGGCGGCGTCCACGTGGCAAGTGGAGCTGCAGTGCTGGTCGACGTGGGAGATTCTTCCGTGCCCGTCAGCGCCCGCACTGCAAAGAATATGAGGACTGCCAGCGCCAAGACCCCCCCGGCGATCAGGGCGATCGTTTGCCAGGGCAGTAGTGCCGATGTCGGACGTCCTCTGCCAGCGCCCGTGCGGCGCGGTGGTACACGGGCAGGTCGGCGCGACGGCGCGCTGGATGGACGACGGGATGGTGGACGGCGGCGGTCGGTCATCGGGTTGACTCCTTCAACAGTAAATTTTTCAAGTAACTCGACTTTCACTTCTTTCCGCTTGGCAAAGTAGTCTCAATCCTTCAAGTCTAATAATTTCTGGATAAAGCGCTTGGTAGATAGTACAATAGGGTGATTTTCCGTCGTAACATCCATTTGCAAGATATGATTGCAAGGGGCATCCCCCGGCGCACCAATAGCGCCATTGACAATTCTGACACTTGATTTTGGCATCCACACTGGGGTTTTGCAAACCCTTGGTGCTTTTGGACAGTGTTTTCAATGGATCGGGGTCATGACAACTGGTTACGGTACGCATCATATCCATCTGACACTTGGCAACGCGACCTTGGACATCGAAAGCTAGATAGCTTTGTCCCACATTACATGGCCGCAAATGTGGGGCAGCCAAATTACCCCGGTCTATCAGAGAAGCTAACAAGCTATGGTGAGGCAAGTGAGCCTCAATGACCGCGTAGGCTTCTAGCATTCCCATAATGATACGTGTATCCTCTAATTGCAAGTCGGTTTGACGAGCTGACTGACTGTTCTCTCGATAGAAATTGATACTAAAGGGCAAATCACGATCCAAGACCCAACCTACAACCTGGGCCAGTCCTGCTGCGTTACGTCCACTGATCGTTATGGAGATATCAGGCGCGAGTCTGTTCCCCAGCGCGAGATCAATGGCCTGGGTTACAGAATCAAACGAACCGCTGCTATCGGGGAAGGAGCGATGACAATCATGGTATTCGCCAACGCCATCGAGGGATATCATCAATCTAAGACCCAAGTGCTGCATCGTCTCGACCATTTCTGTCGTGAGTAGGGTGCCATTACTCAGCACAACGCCATCTAGGTCAAGGTCATACTTTCGCGCCAACGTTCGTGCGTGCTGATGAAGATTTTTGATCAATGGAAAGCGCAATAATGGTTCCCCGCCCGCATACTTGAGCTTTACAGCTTGATAGCCGTTCGCCACTGCGGAGCGAAAGACTGCATTAACCACATCGTGCCCGATATTGGCATTCATATCTACGGGCGCATGAGGTAGATAGCAATAAGCGCAGCGTAAATTACAGCGATCAGTGAGATGAAGCCAAGCGGAGAGAATCGAGGAAATGCCAATAACAGGAGCAGTACCTGCACCAGGCGAGACAAGAAAACCCAAAGATACAAGGCCTTTCAAGACATCTTCAAAAGGTACGTGGCTCCCACACTCGTTTGCATCAAGTACGCTTTCGGCTTGTACGGGGAAAGCAAAGTCATCTAAAAGAGCAACGGTTTCTAGATCAGCAACTGCTATGCTCCCCTGGACAGCGTCAAATACTACCGAGTGTTTTTCTGTCAATGGCTGAGCTTGCAGTGATGGGGATTTATAAAGCAAGCCATCAGAGGAATGAGCAATAGGTCCTGGATTCGCTGGGAGAGTGAAGGTACATGCGCAATCACAGTCGCATTGACCAGTTGATTGTCTAATAATATCTCGCTTTTCCCAAATCAGATGAGAGTAAAGATGCCTAATCATCGTTGTCTCCCCTTGATTCAATCTGTATATTTTTTCCAGCGAGATAGAAAAGCGAGTGCTTCAGGATGCTTCATATCCAACCCTTGTCCAATCCAAGCTTTTTCTAATATCTCTCCCAGCGTGGAAATCTGGTCGGGGCTTAGCAAGGGAGTTGCCTTTTCGTCAATAAATGCCAATTGACTGTGAACATTGAATTTTCCATAGGAAGGAACGTTGGGTTGGGTTGCCAATTGTAATATTCCCCGTTTGTAATGCTCGCTCCCCTGTTCAAAGTCCCCTTGCTTCATAGCTAGATGGCCCAAGCCTATGAACAATAATGCTTGAGGCACGTCAAATGTTACGGTCCGATATTGATTTTTGTATTCTGTGAAACGGTCATAGAAATCTTGATAGGTATTCAAACCATCTATGTCCCGATCAAATGCCAGGCATGCCAAGTCTCCCAATGTATTTAACTCGTAGAATGGATCCCCATGCTCCCGCGCTTGTTGAATAGCTTGTTGGAACAATTGCTCAGCTTGAGCCAAATTCCCTTGATCACACCGTACATGGGCCAGGTAGTGCATCGTCTGATAGCGATAAGTCAGTGTACCATATTTCAATGCCCACTCAAGGTCGGTGGCCGCTTCATCATACTGACCATTCATCCAGTATGTGATCCCACGTCCAGCCCGAGTGTTTGCCATCCATTCTTCCAGATCCAACTCGACAAAAATCTTCCAGGATTGAGCGAAATAATCGAGTGCTTTATTGATCAACCCCAATTCTCGACACACCACACCCGCATTATGGTATGCACGCCCTAAACCCTCATAATGCCCCTCCGACTCGTTGTATAGATTTTGCCAGGTTTTTACTGCTTGCTCGGCTAGCCCAATGGCTGGCTCCTGCTCTCCTTGGATAGCTAGAACAAGAGCCAGGCTGCTTTGTGAGTTTGCCGTTTTCTCTTTATTTTCGCTTTCCAGGGCATGTCTCATCACATTGCGATAGATATCGGCGGCCTCACGCAAGTTGCCGGTCAAGCGGTGTGTCCACCCCAAAAACAACTCTGCGCTCGACACCCAACGATCGTCGCCCAGTTTTTCGGCCAGTCGCAAGGCATTACCTCCATCGTTCATCGCTTGCTGAAACTTGCCCAGGCGCACAAAGGCATTGCCTCGTCCCACCAAGGCTCGCACACGATATAGACTTTCTTCCGGCGCCTGCTCCAACACGGGCGTAAAGCAAGTCTTGACAGCCTCATCCTGTTGGTCCTCATCGGATAGACGGCGCGCTTGTCGCAACATAACTTCCCACTGCTGCTCTGGTTCTAGACGCTCTCGGAAAGGCAATATTGCATCCAGCAGCATATATTTAAAGTCGGGTCGCTTGAATTGCTCTGCTCGTTCCCAATCCTCCTCAAACACCCTGTAACCCTCTTGAACTTTCAAGTCCAATTGAAGAGCAAGATGCTGTGCTCGCTTGAGCCAGAATTCGTACACTTGATCAAGCTGTTCTGTTGTACCAGTAACTTGGTCTCTGGTCTCTGACGGCTTGACTTGGTCCCACAATTTATTGGATTCGGCTTCCAAGTACTTGACAGCGGACTCTTTGGTGAGTCTGGCCCTCAAGGGATCAAGCAGATCCCAAACATACTCGTTGACCAATCGTTCAGCTTCATCATGGAGCTTGATAAACCCATTGGGCAATGTTTTGATGAACGTCACCGATTGAGCATGGGTCCATAAACTCTTCATGCGTGCTTCGGTCATTTTTAGCAGTTCTCGTATGTCACCTTGACTCAAGGGCGAGACGATGGATAATAACAGAATGAGACGGTCCAAATCTGTTCGTAACTCTCGAACGTGATAAAAGAGACGACGCTCGAATTCCTCTTTGGTATCTTGATCCAACTTTTCGATATGCTCTACATCTAGCTCTTGCAGCCATTCTGGGACCCGTTCTCGAAACAGCCACTCGATAGCCATATCCAGCATAATGATGCGACCGCCAGAAAGAAGGAGCAATTTATCGGCAATTGGTCGAGGTATCCTGAAAAATCTTGGCTCTAAATTTTCATCCAGATATGCTCTACAATCTTTCTCAGGTAGCGGTTCCAGGTCAAGTGTGTGAGATTCTCGCTCGTCTTTTGGCATCTCGATCATATCCAATAATTTAGTCGCATCACGCCCTGCCACAAGAACGCGCGTATTGGGGGCTTGCCTTACCAGGTTGGCAATACGATCAAGAGGCGCAGTAATTCCCTTTAGGTTATCGGTGGTATCAAATCTGAGTACAATACGTCTCCCTTGCGATGCCTGCTTGTAAGCATTCCAAAACCTTTCCTGGATCTCGCGGATTTTACGTCCCTTGTAACCAGGAGGCAATTGCTGTTGATCTAAAAGGGCGTCTAGTTCATCCAAAGCATCCAGATAGGATTGAAACAGATCTTGCCCCAACTGACGTGCAATCTCTCGATCAATGTTGTCAGGCAACCAGAAGCATGGATTATCAAAGTCAATGATGTCCAATACGTGAACGCTCTTATCCGCACCGTACTCGCGCTCCACCTCTGCCAGCAGCCGAGTTTTACCGATGCCCCCATCCCCCTCTATACAGAGCACCGTCGTATCATCTGAATGAATGAACGCCCCAATTTCTTGCAACTCTTTTCTACGACCAATAAACTTGATGAAACTCATCGTAATCCTCCTGAACCAATAGCAATTCAGCGCAGGCTCGCGTGCAGCTATTTTTGAAACGCATCAATCTTGGCGGGTAGTATAACATCAGACCACCGATTTTCATAGGTCTCGTCCCTCAAAAAATAGTTTAACGTAAACCTGAATTCCCATTCATCCTTTCCCTTTAATACGTGCTTCAAAGCCCCCAGTTGCTCCTGTGCGTCTCTTCCCCCCACCAAGATAGAAAGACACTCGTAAAGCGTCGACTTCTCAGACAGAGAGGAGGAATCATCCTCTCCCCAAAACGAGCGTCTCAAATTTCGACGCCCCTCCAAACTATCTATTTCGTTGACGTGCATTTGGAGTGATTGGTACAGAATTTCTATGGCCCATCTACACGGAGGCGCTGTATCTTTCTCGTCCTGCAATCTACGCTTGTAAAAATCCCTAGCTTTTTCACACCTTTTGCTAAATGATGTTTCTGCATCACACTCTGAATTACACAGGAAAAGCGTCATAATGCGACGACTGATGCTATCTCTGTACAAGTATCCATCGTCTGTCTGAGAAACAAGAGATGTTTTGGTCAATTCATCCGCTAATTCGAGAGTTCCATTTCCCCACTCTACGATCGGATTCTCCTCTGCTAGTATATCTCTCAAAAGACCAATGCTCCAATAACGGTAAGGACTGAGACTCAAGAGCTGCTGTTTGGTAGGTTCTGGGATTTCCTCAAGCACGTTTGCTACCTCTTGATCAACGAGTCCTTTTATTTCAGTGCAGTGATCTTGAAAGAAATTATTGGGATCAGGCTTCCCGCTGTCTTTATAGAGCTTTAATATATCGCTCATGCATTTTGGATGTCCTCCAACGTGATGCACTAACCCCGCCCCTAATTCGCGTCTGCGACCAACTTCTAATGTTGGAAAGTAATCTTGGATGCTACGATCAACGACATGATCATTGAAAGGCTCTAGCGGATAAATTTGGAACTTGAGCCTCCCTTCCGAAAATGAACGCAATCTCTTGGGGTCAAAGAAACGACCACTGACGATGACGCGTAACAAGTTATCTCCGCGAGCAAAATCCTGATGGCCCAAAACATTTTCCGTCAAAACTTGGAGCCATTGACCCAAAATCGTATCCAAGGCGCTTATCTGCTCTGGTATGCTGCTCAAATCTATGAGCAACACGATCCCTTTTCTATCTTGCCCATTGCCCTGATCCCATAAATCCTTTAGTTTACCACCCACAAGATTTGCTGCAGCAGCGGGATTAGATTCGAGCGACGCGCTGTCAAGATCCGGGTATAACAAAAGATTGCGTGATAATTCTAAAGGCCCGTCGTCTTTTTTCAAAGTAGCGTAAAAGACCAACCAGCCTTTATTATCAAATTCGTGTCGCAACCGCTCCATCAGCCAAGTTTTGCCATACCCGGCGGGGGCGTGAATGGCATACCTGGAGGATAATGCGCACTCATCGGTCAACTCTTTTATCTCCTCCTCGCGATTCACGAACTTGGGATCACTTCCGCCGCTTTTTTTCCTCTCCGCAGCGAGCTTTTTTAACAAGTCATTTAGTGTAGCCTTGTGCTCACCCCCGCCATGTTCTCTTGTCGCTTTGAGGTATTCATCCAAAGCGTAGCGTTCATCATCTATGTCAAAGGTCCCCCAACTCTCCAATCTCCCAACCAGATGAGCAACAAAATCCTGATCGGGTTTATCCCATTCGATTCTTTTCTTTAGGTTATCGGGAAGCTTAGCGTCTTTAGCCAACTGCTCGCGAAAATCTTTTTTGTTAATGTCAGGAATAGCTAGCAAAAAGCGCTCAATCTCTTTCGTCAACGACATTGTTTCCCCTCCATCAGCCTAATTCTAAGCGATATCCAAAGCGCTGGTCACATTCTGTGGCAAACTGCCAAGAATTGCTTTCACAATGATCCCCTCGTTCCGATAGTACCGCCGCTGCGTGTTCGGCTCACGGATGATGCCGCCAGCGTGGTGCAGAGCCACCAATTCCCAGCGGTCGTTAAAGACCGGGGATCCAGAAGATCCTCTTTCAGTGTGCGTGACGTACTGCAAAACACGACCATCCACGTACTCGACAAAGTTGTTACGGAACGAGATCTGTTTGGGGCGACCGTCGGGATGTTGGATGATATTGACCCGGTCGTCGCGATGCACGCTGGCTCCAGCGCTTAAAGGGATAAAGCCCCATTCTTCTCCCGGCGTATCTGCCAACTCTACAATCGTGTAATCCAGGTCCGCGTCCGTGTGAAACACGCCATCCTTTTTAACCCGATAAGTCTTGACCGGACCCAAGTCGCCTTGCAAAGTCTGCTGGTAGTTGAACTGAAACGCAGCCTGCTCTGCCGCAGTCTTTGTGGGCAGGACGTGATTATTGGTCAGCAGTAGTCCCGGGCTAAGCATAAAACCGGTTCCCTTGTCAATGAAACTGGAGGTCGTCACTTCGATATAAGCCACCGAACGAGCCAATTGCAAAGCTCTCTCCAAGAAACGTATCGGCTGAAGGGTTGGTTCACCGATCATTTTCTCCAACAGTTGATCCGGTGGCGTAGGTCTCTCAGCCGCTCCGATGTCAGGCATACCTTTCTGATGGTAGCCTAACGCTTCCATAAAAGCGTGCAAAGCTTTCTGTCCCTCCCCACCGACCTCGTTGAGCAAAGCGGATAGAAATAGGAACAGCGCCTCTTGACCCTCAACGGTGCCCCACTGAGCGAGATAGTCCCCGATATTGCCCACAGCCAGGCTTGTCGCACCGGTGAGCCTGATGCGAGGGATCAAGCTTTTCAACCCAGCATCTCTCAACATCGCACGGCGACCATCCTCCGTTTGGAGGATATCAATGCCGGACAAAAAGCCTACCAACTCTTGACGCAGTGTGCCTTCCAGGTTAATCATTTGTGTCTCCTTGTTTAAATCCCCAGGTGATTAAAGTCAAAGCGCAGTTCCATCTCATCCAAACAGCGCCATTTTTCCACGTTACCGGTTTTGCCTGCTTCTGTAATATACAATTCGGTGCTCTCGACTTGATTGACCCTGTGAAAAAGTCCCAAATTTATAAACCGTGTCTTGGCTGTGTCAGCATGCTCCCGAGCTTTTTCCAATTCGCCCATTGCCAGGTAGCAGCGTGCTAACAAGTGATGTCCCTCGGCTTTCCGCCAGCTTTCCGTCGGCAGTTCGTCCAGGGCATACTCGGTCATCTTCAGTGCTTCCTCAGGTTTGCCTTGACACAGATAAACGAGGCCCACATTCAGGTATCCAAGCCCAGAAGACAAGCGGTCGTTCACTTTGAGCGCAGCAGATGTTGCTTTCCTCAGCATTTTCAAAGAATCGTCCAAACGATTTTGGCACAGAAACAATCTTCCCTTAGAAAGCCTTAGGTGATTATAATCCTTGATGTAGCCAGTACGTTCTTCATAGGGCAACGCGGGTTCTTCTTTTTTCTCCTCCGCTGCTTCGTCTAGCCGTGCATCAAGTGAATCGGACGTTACTAGCCTCTCTTCAGCCTCTGTCAACTTTTCTTCCGCTTGCTCAATATGTGTCCAGTTGGTGAGATGTACACGCCCCAGGTGATGCAAACTATCCACAAGACGTGTACTTTGAATCTCTTGGCAGATATAAATCGCCCTCAGATGTGCTTGTTCAGCCTCACCTGCTCGATTTTGCAGACGATAGATATCACCCAAGTGATTCAGCAACGCGATCTGACCGACCTTGTCATTCCGAGCTGTAGCCTCGCCTAGTAGCTGCTGAAAGACCGTTAGTGAGCGGTGAAATTTCCCCATATAACTGTCGAGTTTGGCAAGTTGCACTCTTATCCTTTGAGCCCAAAGGAGATTCCCCATTGCCGTCAAGTCTTCATACAGCGGTTGAAGTAGATTCTTGGCCTCACTCAACTTTCCTGTCAAGATCAAAAAGTCTCCATATTTTTCCTTCAGGTAAACGACTGTAACCCAATCAGCCGAGTTCTCGTACCTATCGAGCAAATCCTGGTATTCCTTCTCGCTCGTTCTCGTCTCCCCCGCGTGCGACAATATGGTCGCCCTAGCCACCCGAGCTAGAGCTTGATACCTGCGCTGCTGGCTCACATCGGCCCACTTGATAGCCTCCTCGGCCTCTTGCAAAGCGCGTGCGACATCTCGGCTTCTATGAAGCACGTCAGCCTTTCCCATATATATTTTATAGTGAATCTCTGGATATTTCTCCGGATTGGATAAATACTCCAAAAATCCTTGGGCTTGCCAAAAAGTTCTCAAAGCCCGGTTGGATTTGCCTTGCCCCAAATACATCCAGCCCTTGTCTTCCAATATTTCGGCAATGATTACCCTCTTGTCGGGGAATATACTGATGCTTTGTAAAACTTTTACTTTCTCATCACAAAGTTCAAAGTATTTTTCTGTCTCTCCCCGTCTATAATACTGATCCCGCAACATTTCCATTGCGCCTATGACAACGGTATCCTTGCCTTGTTCAATAGCCAAGTCAATCGTCTCAGATAACCGCTTGAAACCCTGTTCCCAGTCATTGAGAATCAGCCAAGTTTCCCCAAGATGAAGAGAGGCTTCCAATTCGCAAGACTCGAACTCTTCCCGCATGCCATCAATCTCCTCCGAGGCCTCAGTCACTTCAAGGACAGAAAATGCAATGCGACTGGATTCTTCTAAAGCCTCAACCGCTTCGTATGGCCTTACATTCTTCAGCGCTCGTCCTTTCTCGAGAAAAAGCTGGCATCGGATGCAACATACTTCCAACACATCCTCGGCGGATTCAAGGAGACGCAGCCCCTCCTGTGCGTATTTCCCAGCAAGCTGGGAATCTCCCCACTCATTTGACTGTCGAGCGACCTTGGCAAAATAATGAGCTGACTCTTTTGCCAAATTTCCCTTCTTAAAGTGATCTGCCAACAAACTGGTGATGATAACATCCTCTTTGTACACGTTTTCAAGAGCATGCCCTATCTCTCGATGATACCACTTGCGTGTTTCTTCAGATATAGACTCGTACACCCAAGCATGAATGCGTCGTCCAAGAAATTCGTACCAATTCCCACCCCTCACAACCTCAACTTTACCAGATCGGATAAAGGATCTCGATTTCCCTGCCAGGTCATTGAGCAGTCTATCAATTTCTTCCTGGCTGTTCCCATCCAATACACAGCAGGCAACATCGGCAACAACTTTTGAGCAGAAAGAAATCCCTTGCACGGCTCCAATTTGGAGAACTTTTCGCTCTAATTCTCCAAGTTGATCAAACCGCCGCTGGCATAATCTGACATGACTCGGAATAGACTCGGGGTTAGCGAACACTTGGGCGCCCTCAGACTGAATCCACTCAACAACATCCTGAATTTGGGCCAGATTGCCTCGAGTAGCACGATAGACGTGATGAACTAGTACGGCAAGTTTATCTGCGGCAAGGTTGGAGATTTGCTCCCCCAAGACAAGATGAATATCCCCCTCCGCTATGTTGACAAGCTCCATATGGCGGGCATGCTGCATATTTCGAGCGGTTTCTATAAACTTGGATAATGCAGCTAACTCCTCACCGCTGATTGAGGCAAAGGTGGCAACAAAAAGAATAGGGATATTCTTCCAAGAAGGGAGGATGTCTGTACAAAAAGCTTCTAGCGTCGCTGTATCAATTAGATCGAGATTGTCTAAAAAGAACACGATAGGCATCAATCTAGCCAACTCCCCCAAAGCTATGGTGAAAAGCCGAGGAAGCGTCATAATCGTCATGGGATATGAGGATCCCTCTGCCCCAGGGAATCCGCTGTCGGTAGCACCTTGCAATGTCGAGGGTTGCCAACGCGCCAATTGTTCTCTTGTCTTGGTATCTGTCAATCTCAATACAGGAAGTAACTGGGCAAACAAAGTCAACGCCGATTGCCAGTCTCTAGCTACTTGATCAGGTAATTGTTTAAGATGTTTTTGCACCTCCTCTAGTTCCATCCAAGATTCAAAAGCCATGCGAAGAGGGAAATAGGATTCTGGAATCCTATAACCTTGGGCGAAAACACACGGCGCTTTCGTTTCATCAAGGAATCTTTTTACAATGTCCGTCTTGTGAGAGCCACTCTCTCCCTCGATCAAAACAATTCGCAGTGATTGCGAGTCTTGCACATCCTGCCAAGCTGCCTTCACTTCACTTAAAATTTCTGCATAGCCCGGTAGAATAGACAAATCCATTATGTCACTCCTCCCTCTATTCCCAACCATTCCCCTGCAAGACCCCACTCACCTCAACAAGCGTGCGAGCGATATCCATTTCACTCATCAGACACTGCTCCTACACCTCGATCTTGACCACCCGCTTCGAGCGCCGCTCAAAGAGGGCCTGGTCCACCAACCGTTTCCCTGCATCCCCACCCCCGCCGCTGACGATGACCGTCGTGCGGCGGTCGAGGATCTCCCCCCATTCCGGCAGGTCAGGCGCAGCGCGCAGGCGCTGATAATCCAGATACCTCTCGTCCACGCCAAGCTGACGCAAGCGGCTCTGGCCTTCGGGAGACTTGACGAGCTTGAGCCAGCGGTCGCGGGTCCACAAGTCGTCCATCTGCTGAACAGGCAGCTCCTTTTCCCCACTTGCCAGCGTTTGCTGCGACCGCCAGTGTTCCACCTCTGGCTCCAGCGCAACGATGGATCGGTCTTCCAGGCGAGCGGCCGAGGGTTGGTTGTATTTTTTGACCTCGATGGGGATCGGCGCGCCTGCAGCATCTGCTGCCACCAGATCAATACCGTGCCCGCCGTCGTCATAGTGACCGGGGACGACGCCTCGTACCCGCTCTGTGCCGCCGTTCCCATCCGGAATCCCCTCGTGGGCAAAGACCTGGCCGGCATAGGATTCGGCCAGGTCTGGATCGGCCCCCACAAGGTCAGCGGTCAAGCCCTGGCGGTCCAGAGCGGATCGGGTTTCGGGCTTGAAGCGCACGGCTTCCAGCGTCATCCAATCGTCGTGAGCGATGGGGCCTTCGGCCAGCGCATGCACCCGCTCAGCGATGGGGCTGGCGTGTTCTGAGCTTATTCCTCGTTGTTCCAATTGCTGGGTCAGCCGCGCCATCTGGAGTTGATCTCGCATCCTCGATCCCACTGATTCCAACAATCGAGTGACGTCAGTCAACTTGGGGATATCGCTAGAGTGCATGTTTACTCATCTCCCATAATAGGCCTTGAAAGCCTCCTCGCCGTTCGCACCCTGCCGGAACCGGTAGTCGTGCCTTTCAAAGAACGAACGGGCTTTTGCAGATTCCAGGCTACCGTAAAGCTCGCGCGCACCACCCAGTCGAGTGATCTCTTCGGACCGATCCAACAGCAGCGAGCCTATCCCGCGCCCACGTTCGCTTTCCTCGACATAGATATCGTTGAGCCGTACTCGGCAATCGGCCAACCGGTCGTAGTGCCCAGCAGTGTCACTAAACGTCTTGTCTATTTCCAGGGTCAAATTGGCATGTCCGACTTGACGACGCCCATCGAACGCACGGATGCGCACCGGATGAACGATGTGCCCTCGATCTGTCTGAATCGCCCGTCGCAGTTGTTCCAGACTCCCATCCTCGGTGCGCAAAACGAGCGAACGTTCCAGTCTATCGGTGACAACTGCGTCGTGAGCCTCGCCATGAGCAGGAGGAAGTTGTTCGTTCCATCCTGGCGGGCTACTGTCTGAAGCTGGCTGGTCGGCCAGCACTGCTATCTTCTCTGCCCCCAAAGTGCGCGGCCGGATGCCTTGTTGTTCCAACGCTTGGGACGCCTGTTCGATCCGCTCCTTTGCTCTATTCCCCAGTTCCTGGGAAACACCTGGGACGGTCGAATCGCCTGACGCTTTCCGATCCCTGCTCATAGCTCTATCTCCTCATTTTCTTGGGCAATAAGAAAGTTTTTCTCCCAGGCGAGCGCGTTCTCGGCAGGGAACAAACCAGCGGCCTCCTTCAGATGCAAGAAGAGACAATAGACGGCCGCTTTACGTCGTTCGCCGGTCAGCAGTTCGCTGGCGTAGTGGGCCACACCGTTCCGGCAGAAGGCGACGACCTGACCCACCACAGTCTCGGCATCGCAAGAGGGGTCCAGGCCAGCGCACATTCCAACGAACGCTTCCGTCAGGCGCAGCGACTTGTCGAAGAGCAGTCCCTCACCGTGGTCCCGGGCAGTACAGCGAACTGGGCAGAGTTTGCAGCCGTTGTAGGGCACATAGCGTGCGGCAAACTGCCGCCGGAACGATGCCATCAACCCGGTCAGTTCCTCATCGCTCACGGGCTGACTTTCGACGCCGACGTCCCGTTCCTCCCACACCTGCCAAAAGTTAGGCGCTCGAACCAACACCGGCTCTTTCGTATCCAAGCCATAGACAGCGGCCTCGCCCATCTCCAGGGTGACGACGTGCTCCTGCTGGAACTCGTCAAACTTCATCGCCTTGCCCATCACGTCGCGGTCGTCCGCCGAGGTGAGACGGTGCATCACCTTGAGCGCGGTGTTGCCGATGACGTCGGGCACCAGCTTGGTGGGCAGTTGCTCGGCGATGATGATCCCCTCGCCATATTTGCGGTTCTCGGCCAGCGCGCGCGCAAAGGCCTGGGCGGCCTGACCTTTGGTGTTGGCCCGCTCCGGGCTGCTCTCCTCGGGAACGTTCTCCAACAGACGGTGCGCCTCTTCGATCAGGATGACGTGTCGCAATTGCCCCTTCTGTCCCCAGGGGCGGCCTTTGTCCAGGTACTCGTTGACCGCCATCAGGACGAAGGCGATCATCAGGGCCTTGTCCTCGTCGTCCCCGATGTGGCGCAGTTCCAGGATCGTGGGCTGCTCCATCCAGGTCTCGATGGGCAGTGAGCGGCGAGCCGAGAGAATACGACCGCAGCTTCCCTCCAACAACGCCTCGATGCGCAGCTTGCTGGCGCCCCGGATGTTCCCTTTCACCTCGCCCTCGTGCTCGATCTCATCCTCCACCACCTGCGAAAGCTGATGGTAAAAGTCCTGCATCGTGGGGAAGGATGGATCCCCCACACCGCCCGTGGGCTTGCGGAACGCGGTCCATCCACAGCGGTAGTAGGTCCGGTTGAGGGCCTTGAGGAAGAGGCGCGGCAGCGGCTCCCACATCGGGATAGCGGCCTTGAACGCCGTCAGCATCGCCGAAATGTGCTCGTTGACCGTCACGCCGCGCTGGATCTCGAAAGGGTTGAGGCGGAAGGGCGCAGTATCCTCATCCCCCAGCGTAAAGACCTGCAAGCGCTCCCGTAGCCGGGGCAGGCGCAGCAACGCCCGGTAGTCGTCGTGCTCGGCGTTGACCGGCTCGATGACCAGAAAGGGAATGTCATAGCGCGCCAGTTCCGAGAGCAGATGCAAGCAGGTGGTGGTCTTGCCGCTGCCGGTCGCGCCGACGACGAGGACGTGCTGGGTCAGGTCGTGCAAGTGAACATGGTGCGGCGCGCCATCCTCGCGCTGCCCAATTTCGATCAAGGGCGGGCGCACATCGTGCTGCGCCAACGCGACGAACGCGCCGGAATGGACGCGCAGGCCGATCTCGTCCCGACGCGGCAGGGCGGGCATACGAAAGGCGCAACTGGCTTCCTGGACGTCCACCAGGTAAGGTAGACGGGCCAGCGCCGCGCAGGCTGCTCCGAGCTCTCTGTCTACATCGAGCATACTGTTGTCAGCACCGTGATCGAGCGCCCGGACATCCAAACGGAGCAGGTCGCTGCGCGCCTGGGCGAGGATATCCCCATCCAACCAGTGCTCGTGAGGGATGTGGGGCAGTCCTATCTCCTCCTTGGGGTCGCCGGGCGTCGGTATGTGACCCACCATCTCGGCCTCCAGCGCGCCGACGACGCTGGGATCAACGGCCCCTTGAGCAGCGACGTAGGGTCGGAAGAGCAGTGGACGATCCATGCGCTCCAGGTACGCTTCATAGATATCGGCGCTGAGACGGGCCTGGGGGTCGGGCAAAAAGCTCTCCCGAGAGGCCTGCCCGAACTGGTCTCGGCTGGAGACCTGGCGGGACCCGGCCGCCAGGGTCGAGGTCATCCCCATGCGGCGCGACTTTTCGCGGCCCTCGCCGGCCTTGCGCAGCCGTCCAGCCAACGTGTTGAGCGCAGCGACCTCCTCGCCCGTCAACTGCCACGGCGTCAGCGCAATGCTGACCAAGTGGGGACGCTCCTGGTGCAGGAGGGTCTTGCACAACCCCGCCATACTGCTGACGCCCCACTTGTAAGGATAGGGGACAGCGTAGGGCTGCCTGGAGCGGAGGAGCGTCTCGACCACCACCTGCTTCTGCAAGGCGACGATCTGGACCTCTTGTATTGGGAATGGCTGGTGGAGCCGTTCGAAGGAGCGCGCGTCGGTCGCCGGTTGGAGCCCCCCACGGTAAAAGTCGTAGGGGAACTGCTTGTTCAGGTCGGCCCACAGTTCCTGGGCCAGCGATTCGGCGACGGCAGGTGTGCGGCCCGTCCCCTTGCCCAGAAAGGCCAGCGTCAACCGCTCCCCATCCCAGATGTACCGCAGCTCAAAGGCCCGCAGCCCCTGCGCGGGGTCCGGCTGCACGTTGAGCTGCATCAACAGCAGCCGCTGGGCATTGATGACGCGGCGCAGCTGCTCGATCTCGTCCACGTTCTCGAACTGCTCGTAGGATGAAAGATCAGGCACCGAGACGACGGTTGCCGCGAATAGGGCATGATACAAGCGAGAGGTATCGTCAGGTGGAATGATGACAGTAAATAAATTACCCATCATATATACTCCCTAGCGCCGAGCAGGCTCTCGTTCATCGCATCCGCATGCGCCATCCATACGCAGCGATACCGGGTAACCACACGACTAGAGCCAACCAGTCCCCTTCCAGACCGATCCACGCCGCCAGCGCCAGCCCAACGACGCCTATCAATCCCAACAGAACCTGGATAATTCGATACACCGTAACCGTTCGTCCATTTGTTACACAGAGCTTCACAGAGCATTTCACGGAGGCGCACAGAGGATTCTCACCGATTCTCTGCAAATCTCTGTGCCTCCTCCGAGGTTCTCTGTGTCCAAGCGTGGGTAGCCTGAGCAGTTACGATACACCAATGATCTCATTCAACTCTCCCATTAGCGACGACGCGGCGGCGGCAGCGGGCGACGATTGTCCTTTTTCGAGGATCGCATCCGCGGCTGCTCTGCCCTTCCCGACCGAGTCAGTCGGCCGCTCGTCGTGGTCCGATTCGCGTAGGTATAGAGCGCCAGGCCGCCGCTTCCGGCCGTAAAAACCACCGCCAGAATCAATGGCACGTCCACCACCCGCGCCGTCGCCTCCAACGTTTGGGGCATACCTGGATCGAGATCCCAGGTGACCGTCCGCTCGTCCACGGCTGTGCCATTGTGCGCGATCACTTTGCCCGGCAGTTCCAGGGTAAAAGTGGCGTCGAGCAGCGCCTGCGACGTAAACGAGATCGCTTCAGCCAATGCGTTGCTGCGGGCCGAGTTCAAAAATATCCGCACCTCGAGATCTCGGGTAAAGAACCCTTGCCGCCAGGCGGCTTGAAAGGCGACCGGTTGACCTGGGAAGGCGCGGTTCAAAAAATGGGCCTGTTCCGGGGCCCCAGTGAGCTGCCCGATCCGATAAAACGATTGGGTCACCTGCATCCCTTGCCAGCCCTCAGCGCGATAGTCCGAGACCTGCACGCCGGTGAGCAGCGAAAAGTTGGGCAGTCGGTCAAAGATCGCCTCATTGTGAAACTCGATGGGAACAGCCAGGATCATCTCGTGCTTGCCCCCTCCCAGGCTGTTGATGCGGGTCTTTAATCCCACCCGGGCCTGCACGCCGCAGCCGGTCAGGGCCAGGAGGAGCATCACAAGTCCACAGAGTATGACGCGATGCACTTGCTCACCCCGTCGTTTGCTTCCAGCGTCAATCCAATCGTCCTTCATCCAGCGCCTCCAATGCTTCCTCCATCGCCCGCTTGAGAACCGTTTGGAAAACCTGCAAGTCGCGCCGCTCCCAGCCCTCCAACTCGGCGATGCGGGCAGCCGGGTCGGGCAGGTCGAGCAGTCCCCGGCGCATCGCCAGGATGGCGTACACGTCCAGGTGTTCGCCAAATGGGCGGGCATCCACATCCGCCACCATGTCTCCCCACCGGAGGGTGAGGAAGGAGCGTCCATCCTCACGGGCGTGCAAGATCTGACACTCGAAGAATTCCGCCAGGTAGGAAGCGACCAGATACTCCCGGACGGCAGCGACGACGTCCAGCCCACGATCGGCCGCGTTTTCGACGACATCGCCCCATACCTCGTAGATGTCGCGCTTGTTCAGGCCATCGCCAGGGTCGCGGTTGGCCATCGCTGACCTCAATTTCTCCGGCGGGGCGGCGGCGTTCGCCTGGACGGCGGTCGTTCGCTCCGCCGCGGGGCGGGCAGACGCGAGGAGGATGAGGAAGCGTCAGGCAGGGAAGGCCGTTCTGACCGGCCGGCCAGTCGGCGCGGCTCCGGCTTTTCGACCCGTATGCGAGGGGTGGACGGCGGACGGCGTCCACGAGAAAGGACCGGGAATCCACCGCGTCCGGCGATGCTCACGCCAAAGGCCAGCAGTCCGCCGACCACCGGCGCGGACAGGAAGATCAAGAGCGCAACGCCCAGGTTACGGCTCAGAAAATAGAGCACGCCTAAACCGGTGACGACGAACCCGACCAGCCCAGTCAGACAGCCGGCCGTGGAAACGATCTCCCGCGCCAGCAGGTTGAGAAAGATGGGCCGGGCGACAAAGTTGGCGACCAAACCGGGCAACAGCGGGTTGAGCAATCCCAGGCAGAGCAGCGCAGCGACCAGGCTGCCGCCGATGTCCTGCCCAAAAAAGTTGCCGCCGTACATCAGGCTGAGCAGCAAGAACAACCCCAGCCAGATGTAGGGAAACGAAATGAAGGCGGCGATGGTAGCCAGGGTGGAACGATTTTCGGCGTGTACTGGATCGCTCATCACATCCTCCAGTTCTATCCAGGCCCAAGCGGCTTGGAGACCTTATCCCTCCCCTGAGGTGTTCGTCGCACTTGGTAACCGCCCTGCTCGAAGAATGAGCGCCCCGCCCCTATCTCCAACTCGCCATAGACCTCGCGGGCCCCGTGCTCCCGGGCCAGTGCTTCGACCCGCTTGAGCAGCAGCGGCTCCACACCGCGCCCCTGGCCCAGTTTCGTGATGGTGAAACCGTCGAGCCGGGCGCGACGATACCGCTCGCTCTGCCCGGTGAGCGGATCGGACTGCTCCGCGAGTTCCAACGTCATCTCGGCTCGACCGATCTCTTGCTCGTGCTCGTCATCCACGCGGACGAGCAGGGCGATGGACTTTCCATCGTTCAGCATTCGCTCCACGTCTTCGGCCTGGGGGCGGATGCGTAGTTTCAGCGGGTTACTGTTCCCATCAGTGATCTCTTCCGGCGTCCGCCAATCCGACAAGATGTCTGGCCCGGCTGGCTTTGGTTTGGGCCTTTCCTCCGCGATTGGACGATCTGGACGTGTGCCTGGGCGGGCGGTTGGCGGCGGGGCAGGTCTGCGGCGGCGGCGGAGCAGCCACCATAGCAGCGCCAGCAGCAGCAAGAGCAGCAGCAATAACAGCAACCACCAGGCCCACTCGGGCAGCCACGGGATCAAGCCGGTCAAAAAGACGCACAGCCCTCCCTCGCCGGGTTCGGAGATTGGAATTCCACCCGTATCGTCAGGGGAGGGAGTATCCGTCGGGCCGGCTGAGGGCGGCGTGTCGGTCGGCGCAGGAGCGGCCGAGGTCGGCGCGACCTCGACGTCCACCGGTTCGCCACACGCGCTGCTCTGAAGGTAGCCGTTGCAGTCCAACCAGAGGAGGTTGCCCGTGACGTTGACCGCCCCGCTGGCGTCCGGCGCCATCCGCAGGCGATAAGATAACTCGACGGCGTCGCCCAATCCCACCTCGATCCCGTCCCACACCACTTGCCCGCTCTCGATCCGCCCGTTCGGGCCATGCACCTCGAACACCTGCACCGCTCCCGCCGGGTCGAACTGTTCGACCACCTGGACGCCGGCGGCCGCCAGGTCGGCGTCCCCCTCGGTGGCCGCAATGAACAACCCGTGCAGATCTGCCGGTTCGGGGTCCAGGTAGATGCGTTCGTCCGGAACGATCTCGGCCCCGATGGCGCGGGTGAGCTGCTTTTCGGCGGGGATGTTCAGGCTGTTCACAACCAGGTAGATCGGGATACCCTGGGCCTGCGACTCGCCGACAGCCGCGCGGGTGCTCTCATCCACAGCGGTATTGTCGTGCAGCATCAGCGCCACCGCCTGAGCACGGTCGGCGCGAACCTGGGCCAGTTCTTCAACCGCCATGCGCAGCCCGGCCGCCAGATCGGTATCCCCGCCTGGCGAGATGCCGGTGATTTGGGTGCGCAGCAGGCTGTAATCGGCGGTCAGGGCTTGCAGCAGCACCGGCTCCGGCCCCAGCGTCCCGGTCTGGCTGCTGATCAGCCCCACCTGGGACTGCTCCAGCGCGGCCACAGCGCTGCGATAGATCGGCTGGGCCAGGTGGTCCATCAGCGCCTGCGTCAAGCTGGCCGTCCAATCCCAGTTGGAGCCTGGCCCGGCCCCTGCGCTGGCCGAGATGTCGAAGACGATCATCAAATCAACCGGGCGACCGGGGATGCCCCGGCAGGCGTCGTTCCGCTGGCCGGTCAAGCGCAGCTCGACCACGCCCTCTTGCCCAGGGCTGATGGCGGTGGGATTCACGCTGCGCCGGACGGCCAGCGAATCGGCCACGGGGCCGACCAGGTAGGGCGGTGGCGGCGTCGCCGTCTGCGCGCCGGCCAAGGGCGGCGACGCCAGGATTACGGCGCTCATTCCTAGCAGGGTTAGCATCCTGCAAACGTGACGGGCCCTGTGCCAGCCTATCATCTCAATATCTCCTCTCCCCTTTCTCGTCCCGCTTCATCGGCCTGGATGTCTGATCGTGGGTGACGTCGGCCCCGCCCCGTTTTTCCTCCTTCCTCTCTACCGGCTTGGGAGAGCCGACCTCTCCTTCACGGCTCGGTGGAGGGTCTACCCGCTTTGGCGCCGGGCGGCGCAGAGCCTGCAGCAACCGGTACAGCAGCCACAGCAGCGCCAGGGCCGGAAAGATGTACAGCAGCCAGAGCGGGAAGAGCACCAGCACTCGCGGTCCGTCCGGCGTCGCCTGGGTCAACGGCTGACCGGCGCAGTCGGTCAGGCTCATCTGGCCCGCCGATGGGCTGACCTGGTGATAACCCAACGCCCGCGGCCGGAGGAAGTAGCCCACGCTCCGCCCGCGCCGCCCGACAAAGGGCAACTGCCAGGTGATCTGCCCGCCGCTCTGCTCGGCCCGGTAGAGGCCGCCCACCAGGTCGAAGCGGGCGTCGTTGTAGTATTCGAGCAGCGAGACGTCGCTGGCCGCGACGCCGACCATGCCGGCGGCGATCTCGCCATAGATCGCCATCAGCGTGGTGGGATCGGCCGTCTCGTAATAGTCGGCGGCGGCGGAGGCAATCTGGGACAGGGTTGATTGGTCGGCGTCCCCCAGCGCGATGGTCACCACGCGGATACCCTGCGCCTTGGCCTGATCGGCGGCGGCGATGGCCGCGCTGGCGTCGCTCTGCCCATCGGAGAGCAGGATGATGACCGGGCGGGCGTCGGCCGGGGGCGGGTTCTGGAGAAACTGCTGGGCAC
>Ga0129302_1001012_pt1 | contig 21094 bp, 15 predicted proteins | sample BlaSprsedimmetaG_FD_94476 | JGI IMG/M metagenome (GOLD analysis project Ga0129302, IMG submission 94476) | Hot spring sediment bacterial and archeal communities from California, USA to study Microbial Dark Matter (Phase II) - Blank Spring... | ecosystem: Environmental > Aquatic > Thermal springs...
GATCGTGGGCGTTCTTGGCCCTGGTTTGGTTTAAAAGCTGGGATTTAAGGATTTTGGACCACGAGAGCCAGCGGTTTATCTTGTCTTCGCTTTTAAGCCCCACCAGATAATCCCCCACCAAGCGTCTCACTTTTCTTTCAACTTCCCTCACTGGAAGATCCCTGTCCGCGACTGTGAATCGGCGGCGGCGCTCGTCATCTACCTTCTCCACCCTAGACATATCAATGGATGTGCCGGAATTCTTCGATAAAAATTCCACTGACTGCTCAGCTGCGACTTCCCCGAAAACAAAAGCACCGGTGAGGTGCTGCTTGGGCACACTCGCAACATCACCAGCAGCGAACAAGCCGGGAACTCCGGTTTGTGCGAGTTCGTTCACCCTGACGCCACTGATGCCATGACCACCGCACAACTGACATTCCGTGGGCCAGAGTTCGATGTCGTTTTTTCGAAAATCGATTTGTCGTTCCTTGAAAAATCTTTCTTGAACCGGCCTTTCCGTTGAAAAAAGTATGTGTTCGATTTCAGATATAACCTTCTCATCCAGATGGCTGAGCCTTACCTTGATCGGCCCGTAGCCTTTGTCATGAGCTTCGTTCATCCGAGTTAAGTTATTGACCTCATTTTCCATGATTATGTGATCGAATACATCCAGAACCTGACCGCCTCTGGTCACTGTTATGGCAAGCAGCGGCATGTTGGCATCCTTGATAAGCACCGGGCGCTGTACCGACTCCATGCCGGTCAGGTGAGCGCCCGCCATGTGCGCCATCACATATCCGTCGCCCGAGTTTCCGGGAAAATCAAAAAGACCGTAGAGATAACCGGAGTTGGGCAGGGAAAACCTGGCCTGGCCTCCGGCGGTCAATATCACAGCCCTGGCCTTACAAACCACAAGTTCTCCGGTGCGCACATTCAGCCCTACCGCACCGGCGACTCTCCCTGAATCCATAAGAAGTTCAATTCCCATCACACGGTTAACCGCCGTCGCCCCCATGCTCTGAGCCTTGCCGGCGATCATGGTTTTCAGTTCAGGCTCTTCCATAGCTGTTTGGAAGTTCCCCTTCACATGATACTTAAGGGTGCGGTAGTTCCCAGATTCATCTACCGGAAAATATACGCCCCAACCTTCCAGTTTTTTCAAAAGCCCGAATGAACGCTCAGCCATCAGATAACTCGCCGGCTCGTCCAGAACGCCTTTGTTCCCTTCGGAAACTGCTTCTAAATACAATTCCGGGGTTGTAAAATTCGGTATGGCCACGATATTGAGTGCATCCATTCCTCTTGCGATGGATCCCGAATATTTGATGTCTCCTTTTTCAAAAAGTACAACCTTCAATTCCGGAGCGAGTTCCAGCGCTCTTATCGCGGCCATGCATCCGGCACTACCACCTCCGATAATCAAAATGTCGGCCTCCAGGCAGAGTCTACCCATAACTATTTCCTTTCCTGTTTGATATCGCCGGGCCTTAAGGGCGGCATCACCCTTATGACATGACTATGGCGGTCCACGTTTCATCGTCGGACCTTATAAACTCGAACTTCAGTTCGATTCTGTCGGCTAAAAATGTCAGGCGCCCAAACATCACGGGCATCGCCGAGCTGTTGCGGTAGACTCCCATGCGTCTGACAACGGGTTCAGACCGGTCCATCTCCAGCTCTTTTGCCTCGACGGCTGTCAACGGTGAAGATGTGAAGGTGTAGGATACGTGCGTCACTTTGTATTCCGGCAGAGCATCTATAAGAATGTTGACGGATTGGTGCTTTAAGTCTTCCGCTTTGAATTGACGACCTACTTCTGCGGGAAAAGCCCTCTCTTCCAGAGCAAAGGGAACCCCGTCGGCGGTTTTGACCCTTCGCAGAATGAATGCTTTGTCCCCGGGTGCCAGCTCAAGCAGGCGACCCCAGTCCTTGGGGGGAAAAGTCTCCCGGATGTAGAGGGTTTTGTTCGCTACGTCCACTCCCAGATCCCTCAGGCGTGTTTCGATTATTTTCAAGCCGGTCAGGGATTGCTTTTTTTTGCCCTTGTTTACAAAGGTGCCTCTTCCCCTCACACGCCGAACGATTTGCTGGGACTCCAGGATTTGAAATGCCTGACGCACGGTGTTACGGCTGATACCATAATACGTAGTGAGGTCATTTTCCGAGGGAATTGAGTCTCCTTCCTCCAGGCTGTTTTCTCTAATATATCTGGCTACTATGTCACTTAACTGCACGTAAAGCGGAATGTAACTGCTCTTATCAATTTTTATAAATTCGTTAAACTTTTTCATAACGAATCTCATTTTATTGTTTTCAACATAAAATTATGCTGTCAGCCCACACAGAAGGACGCATCGCAAAATATAAAACGTAATTTAAATCGACTTGAACCCCATGTGTTGATTACTTATACCAATGATCCTACAAGTTTTTCATCGGCACCGTCAAGAGGTTTTGCGGCGAAAAAAAGCAACTTGACATCTTGACATGAGCAATCTTGTCGGGTTATGCGTACAACTTTTAACTGCTTCTACCAATTACAAGGGGAAGTCTTATTTCTCGTCGGGGTTGAGAAATGGTGTCAAGGGAATCGGCCGGTTCTGCCTTAGCTCTGGAGATAAGGAACCTCCATAAGCGTTTCGGACAACTGCAGGTACTTCGTGGCGTATCGCTTACCGCCCGTCAAGGGGATGTGGTCAGCGTCATCGGGTCGAGCGGATCCGGAAAAAGCACCATGCTGATGTGCATCAATTTCCTGGAGGTGCCTGATGATGGAGAAATTTTCATCAAAGGTGAGTTGATCAAGACGAAAAGGCGCAGGGACGGAAGTGTCGTCCCTGCAAGCCGCCACCAGATCGACCGCATTCGTTCGCGGCTCGGGATGGTGTTTCAGAACTTCAATCTTTGGTCGCACATGACCGTGCTTGAAAATGTTATGGAAGCCCCGGTTCATGTCCAAAAGCGTCCTCGCAGTGAAGCGAAGGAAGAGGCCATGGGGCTTCTGGAAAAAGTCGGCATTGCAGAAAAACGCCATCACTATCCCTGCCACCTGTCAGGGGGCCAGCAGCAGAGAGCTGCGATAGCCCGGGCTTTGGCTTCCAGGCCTGATGTGCTGCTGTTTGACGAGCCTACATCCGCCCTCGATCCGGAACTTGTAGGTGAGGTTCTTCAAGTCATCCGGATGCTGGCCCGGGAAGGCCGGACCATGGTTATCGTCACCCACGAGATGGGGTTTGCAAGGGATGTATCCTCCCACGTTCTTTTTTTAAACGCCGGCATCGTCGAAGAAGAAGGGCCTCCTGAAAAGGTTCTTGAAAATCCTGAATCCGAGAGGTGCCGGCAATTTTTGACCAGGGAATACAGGTGAGGTTTCGACGACTCATCGCTTGTCTACATTAACCCGAAGAATGGAGGGAATTATGAAAAGAGCGACACTTATTCGTTTGCTGGGGATTGCGGTTCTGAGCCTCGTCTGGACAGCGGCGGCGGAGGCCAAAGACTGGAAAGAAGTTCGTGTTGCTACGGAGGGTGCTTATCCTCCCTGGAACGCGACCGAACCTTCCGGCGAGCTGGTTGGATTTGATATCGATGTCATAAAGGAGGTCTGCAAGCGGGTCGGGCTGAAATGCGAAATTATTCCACAGGCTTGGAAGGGAATCATTCCCGGACTCAACGCCGGCAAATACGATTGCCTTATCGCCGGTATGCAGATCACCGAAAAGCGCCTGGAAGTCATCGATTTCGCAGGACCTTATGCGATGACTCCTGGTTCATTCGCCACAACAAAGGGAAGCCCGATCGGAGAATATAATAGCCCTCTGGAACTAATTACACTCAATGAGATAGACGAGGAGGAGCAAAAAGTCCTGGATGAGATTCGTGAACTGCTCAAAGGTAAAGTTATCGGGGTGCAGACTACAACCACGCATTCCAATTTTCTTGACACCTATTTCAAGGATGTTGCTAAAATTCGAAAATACGATACCCAGGAGAACGTGCTGCTGGACCTCAACACCGGCCGAATTGATGCAGCTGAGGCCTCTCTTTCCTATTGGGTGCCTATTATGAAAAAAGATCTGGGAAAAAACGTGGTCCTTTTCGGTCCTCACTGGACAGGCGATATATTCGGTCTTGGAAACGGGATTGGCGTTCGTAAGACCGACCCTGAGTTGAAGGCGCTTCTTCAAAAGGGGATCGATATGATCAGGGCCGACGGGACCCTGCAGAAACTAGCGGTCAAATGGTTCGGATTCGACAATTCTCCGAAATAGGGTTGCAGTTTTTCCGATCGTGCGCTGTCCAGGCGCACGATCTCTTCAATCGTTCGATTTTTGGACAGAGATAACGACGGAATCGTCACGGATGGTGATTGTCGTGGATGACCCTTCCGCAACTGCATTGCAGGGTCCGTAAAAGAATAAAAGGAGTCGCAGTGGATCTGCTTGCCTTTGGTCCCAACGGCTGGGGGGATGAAATGTGTCTCGCTACGCTGATGACCCTGGCGGTGAGTGTGTGCGCATTTATGCTGGCACTCATAATCGGTGGTATAGGTGCAGCAGGCAAGTTATCCCGACATCGGTCGGTGCGTTTGGTTCTCGATTTATACACCACGGTTTTTCGGGGAGTTCCTGAACTGCTGATCATCTACTTGATCTTCTTTGGAGGCAGTGGTGCCGTCATGTTTCTGGCCGGAATCTTTGGATATCATGGCTATGTAGAGATAAGCGCATTCGCTTCGGGTGTGTCCGCCATATGCCTGATCAACGGCGCATACCAGACCGAGGTGGTAAGGGGAGCGGTGCTTGCGGTCCCCAAGGGGCAAATTGATGCAGCCCGTTCGGTGGGTATGAACAAATGGCTGCTTTTCAGGCGGATCCTGTTGCCGCAGACCCTGAGGTTGGCCCTTCCCGGCCTGGGAAACTGCTGGCTAAGCGCTCTGAAGGAAACCGCCCTGGTTTCGGTGACCGGGCTGGTCGAAATTATGAGGCAAAGCCATGTCGCCGCAGGCTCAAGCCAGAGACCTTTTCTTTTTTATACCGTGGGCGCAGGTCTTTACCTGCTTCTCACCACGTTTTCGTCCTACGGATTTCGGAGCGCCGAGCGCTGGACGAGCCGGGGTGTAAGGAAGATATGATATGGACTTTTCAGTCCTCCTTGAGATCATTCCCAAAATTCTCTCCGGTGCGAAGATTACCGTCTACCTGGTGGTCATTTCTCTATTGATCGGGTTCATGTGTGCTGTGGCAGTCGCCTTGCTTCGTCGATCCCGTTTCACATGGCTGTCCGCATCGACGCGTCTGTACGTTTTCGTCGTTCGTGGCACCCCCCTGTTGATACAGATTTTTCTGATCTATTATGGCCTGGGTCAATTCGCCTTTATCCGGGAAAGCCCTCTTTGGATTGTGTTCAAGGAGCCCTTTTGGTGCGCCATAATTGCCATGACAGCAAATACCGCCGCTTATGGCAGTGAAATCATCAGGGGCGGGCTCGAGTCCATACCCTGGGGCCAGGTTCAGGCTTCACGCGCATTTGGAATGTCCGGTTTTCTTATGTTCCGCAGGATAATTTTTCCACTTGCAATCCGCCAGGCTCTCCCCGCCTACGGCAATGAAATTATACTCATGGTAAAAGCCTCGTCCCTGGCAAGCACCATTACGGTTATGGAGATGACTGGAATTGCAAATATGATCATGGCGGAAACTTATAGACCCCTCGAGGCCTTCATCGTCGCCGGCAGCTTTTATCTAGCATTGAACTTTATTATGACCCGGATTGTACAGGTCATCGAATGGCAGCTTTCCGCTAATCTGCGAGCTCCTAAAGCCACCGTCTAATTTCCCTATGAGGAACAGAAGAAGGATCAGGGGGAGGAAGAATAAGGTCCACTGATGGCCCTGCGTTGATGTTCTTCGGGGTGGATTCCGAATCGATATGGGTGGCGGAAGTTGAGTGACGACCTTTTTAACCTCGATCCCGGCCCCGACACAATTTTGTGTCGAGAGGCAGGGTGTGCTTTTGTTAGGGTTTGCTCTTGATAAAGATATCAAAATCGTATACAAGGGGGCCACCTGACGCGGTACTGGCAAAAATCACGGTCTGAAACAGAAGGGAGAATGCATGAGCCAATCGAACCAATCGTCCCCATCCAAGAATGCATCTTCAATGAACCGCCGCCAGTTTTTCCGTATCGGAGCGGCGGCAGCCGCGGCTTCACTGGCGATTCCGGCGCATGTTTTCGCGGCCGGGTTGAATGAAAGCCGTGTTCTGTCATTATATAGCGATCACACAGGTGAAAGGCTCAGCGCCTGTTATTTTTCGAAAGGCAGGTATGATCCTTCGGCGCTCGCTGAAATCAACGAACTGCTGAGGGATCATCGTAATGGAGAGGTGATCGAAATAGACCGGGAACTGCTGGATCTATTGTGGGAACTGGGTTGGCGGATCGGGAGCTGTGAACCGTTTCACGTCATTTCGGGTTACCGCTCGCCGGAAACAAACCGGATGCTTCGCGCCAGATCGAAGGCGGTGGCCAGAAACAGCTATCATATCCATGGAAAAGCAGTGGATGTTTACCTGCCCGATCGCCGTCTTTCCGAACTGCGCACCGCGGCTTTACGCATGAGAAGGGGAGGTGTGGGCTATTATCCCCGTCCCCACTTTGTACATGTGGATGTAGGTCCGGTGAGAAGCTGGTGAAGTTTATTTCCAATGGGACAAGGATTTGGGCCTGAGGGGGCGCTTTTCAAGAGCTTCTGCAAGGATCGAATCCCTGTTGTATATGTCCTTCCTGAAATGAACCGTCATCGTTTCATCCATCCAGGCCGTTCTGTACTGGATATGCACCGCAACCGGGGTGGTGAGAACGACGGTCTTTGTTTTTCCCCCTGAAATAGTTTCCTTGACAACCTCCGGAGTCCAGCCGGGTTGATTATTCAACAGGTACAATGCCAGTTCGAACGGTTTTTCAACCCGGATGCAGCCTGAACTCAAGGACCTGTCGGTTTTTTTGAAAAGCGCGGCATTGTTCGTGTCGTGAAGGTAAACATTGAATTTATTAGGAAACATGAACTTGATGCGTCCCATAGCATTGTGTGGTCCCGGGTCCTGCCTCAGCCTGTATTGAAAATTGCGGGGTGTCAAAGCGGCCCAGTCCACTGTGCTCGGGTCCAATTCCGGCGAATCTTCATCCCATCCGCTGAACACACGGATACGTTCCCTTTCCAGGTAGTCGAGGTCTTTTTTAACTTTCGGAAGTATATCCTTGACGGCGATCGTGTGCGGGACTGTCCAGTAGGGGTTGAATACCAGGTAACGGATCCTGTCGCTGAATACCGGCGTGCGGCGATAGTCGCGACCGACCACCACCTTCATGTTGATGACCGGGTATTCGTCTTCAATGACGGCCAGGGTGTAATCGGCTATATTCACGCTGACATGCGGGTTTTCAGGCTCTCTGGGAAGCCATCTCCTTCGCTCGAGATTGAGGCGGATTTGATGCATCCTTGAGTGTGCCGGAACATTCATGGCCGCCAGGGTCTTTTTGCCCGCTATTCCGTCCACTTCCAGCCCGTGCCGCGCCTGGAAGTTTTTGACTGCCAACTCTACTTTCTCCCCGAATTCATCGTTGGGTACATCTCCCAAAGCCAGGTCTCCGGTGATCTGGAGACGCCTGAGAAGAAGGCCGACCCGAAAGCCTCGATCTCCTTTCTTGAGGGCTTCCCCTTCTGGGATCGCTTCCCAGCCGCCTTCTTCGAGAAGCTCTTTGTATCTTTTGAAGGCTTTCCTCAGCAGTTGGTATTCCTCATGGGGCGGCGGAAGCGATTCCAGAAGGCCAAGCGGATCATCGGTTGCAAGAAATGAATCGAGGATACCGTCGATATTCCAGTCTTTTTTTGTCGACGGGAGCACCCATTCAGCGTGAACGGTTTCAGGATTGACTCTCCCACCGATCATGTGGGCTGCGTACATCAGAAAGGCGTCCGTAAGAAGCAAATCCAGATGTGTAAGTGCCCCCGGATTTGCAGGGCCGCCTTTTAGATGTTTAGTGATCAGCCGGTTAATTTCTTCAAAATGATAATCCCTGGGCTGCAGGCCCTCTTCGTCGGCCTCGGCCAGCACGGAAATAAAAATCTCCGTCCGGGGCAGCAAAACGCCCATTTCGGTCCATGCGGGTTTGAAATGACGGCGTTCATAGAAAGACGGGATGAGGGCGGCTCCGCACAATACCTCGTTTCTGCATACAAAAACATCCCTGTCAAGGGCGTTTTCAATGCTTCTTCTTATGAAATCAGAAACTTCTGTTTCCGAACCGCCACCGGTGGCCGAAGCAGTGACAGGTCCTGCCGTCAGCACACCCCAGACGACCCAAGCGAAAATGAAAACCTTAAAACATTTCATGAACATGTTCCTTGTGTCTTTTCCAGGTTCGAAAAGGGGAGCGCAGCCTTTGAAAAGGCAGCCCACCCGTTCCCGTCCAGTTATATCTAAGGCATTTAAGGATATTGAGTGGACAATCTAGCAGCGCATTCCTCTCTTTTTTACCCCGAGGTTCCCCGATTCCACCCTGTAGGCCATCTCGACCCACTCACACAGAAGAGGCCTTGTCTCCCTGGGGTCTATGATATCCTCTATGCCAAAAGCCTCGGCTGTTCTGAAAGGCGAGGCAATGGCACCGTACGTATCCTGTAGCTCTTTGAGACGTTCCTCCGGGTTTCGCGACGATTCTATCTCGGCGCGATGAGCCGCGTAGACTCCGCCCTCAGCCGGGATGTTCCCCCAGACTGCTGAAGGCCAGGCATAACGCCAGCTCAAGCGGCTGCCGCCTTTCTGAGCTCCCCCGGCTACACCAAAACACTTCCGAAGGTAAATCACTGCGATCGGCACGGTGGCCTGGACAATGGCAAAACTCGCCCGGACACCCTTTCGGATCGTTCCCATTCTCTCACTTTTTTTCCCGACTGTGAAGCCCGGCTGATCCACCAGGTTTACGATCGGAATGTGAAACGTGTCGCACATATCGATGAAACGTTGAAATTTCTCGGCAACATCGTAGTTGAACGAGCCGGCCAGGAACCTGGGGTCATTCGCCAACACCCCGACCGGATAGCCGTTAAGCCTTGCAAGCGCCGTAATCTGGGGTCTTCCCTGGTATTTCCCTATTTCGAAAATCGAATTACGATCGAAGACAAAATCGAGAATCCTTCGCATATCGTAGGTTTTTCGCCTGTCCCTGGGAATTGCGTCAAGTAGAGACTCCTCCCTGCGGTTGGCCTCGTCGCTTGACGTTTCGCTTCTCACAGGCATTTCCCACACGTTGGTGGGAAGATAGGATAAAAAGATCTTAGCCTGCTGCAGGGCATCCTGTTCATCTTCGGCCGCGTTGTCAACGACTCCCGTTTCCCTGGTATGGAGTTTGTACCCTCCGAGCTCTTCCTTCGAAAGTTCCTCCCCTGAAGCCCATTTGACAAGAGGGGGACCGCCGACGAAAACATGGGCCTTCTCCTTGACCATCACGGAAAAATGGCTCTGGACCATGTACATCGCCCCGAGCCCTGCCACAGAACCAAACCCGATCGACACCACCGGAACTTCGGAAAGCACCTCCACCCGATTTTGGGTGCACTCATCACCCGAGCTTGGGAGCTCTGTATAACCGATTTCAAGGATCTCCCTTATGGAACCCCCCGCTCCTTCGAGCAACCGAACCATCGGGACTTGAAACGTCCGGGCCATCTTGATGAAGTAGGCCCCTTTTTCTTTGTACATCCTGCCGACCGAGGCGCCTTTTATGGTGAAATCGTCCCCGTGGACTGCCACCCGTCTCCCGTCTATCCTTCCGATTCCCATCACAAAAGGGCAGGGGACCAAGCCCCTCAGCTTCGTCTTATCTTTTTCATCATAGGTGGGTGCTCCGGCAAGAACGCCCCGCTCATGGAATGTGCCCGCGTCGCATAGCAGGTCGATTCGTTCACGGACCGTCATCTTCCCGTGGTCATGCTGTTTTGAAACATGCTCTTCGCCCCCCATACGATAGGCGATCTGCTTCCTCCTGTTAATCTTCTCTATCTCATCCTTCCACATCCGTGTCTTTCCTCCAAGGCATTCTCGTATTTTTCTTTTCAAACAAGGCGGCCTGCAGGCCGATCCAGGGCCGAATCATTTTATCCGGTATTTTCGTATGAGCAATGGCTAGAATTTCGTCGGCCAGTTTGCGAGGTTATGTTCACTCATCCCCCTGCCTTTTGAGTCCCGGATGATCCTTAGGACCTGCACAAGATAGTTTCTTGTTTCCCTGGGATCGATGATGTCCTGAACGTAGTAGGCACCCGCTGCAGGATATGGAGACAAATCGCCGATCATGGCCTGAAGCGAGCGTTGCCGATCTTTACCAGGAACATTACCTTGCACTATTTCCGAAGCAATTTCCGGATCCATGAATCCGATTTCGGCAGTCGGCCAGGCCACAATAAAGTCCGGACCTGCACCGGGTCCACACATGTTGATACATGCTTTTCCGTAACTTTTTCGAACAATAATGGTGATTTTCGGCACTGTTGCCTGGAAAAGAGCCTGCTGTGCCCGAACTACCTTCGCCCCGACTTTTGCTTTTTCCGCCTCCATTCCGACCAGGTGGCCCGGCGTATCATGCAAAAAGATCATGGGAATGTTGTAGGAATCGCACAGGCAGATAAAGCTCGTCAGCTTATCCAAACCGTTTACATCCATTGCACCGGCACCTACCGCCGGATTGTTCGCTATGATACCAGCCACCTCACCGTTAATTCGAGAAAGACACGTGATGAGCATGGGGCCAAACTCCGGTTTCAGCTCCAAATAAATTCCCCGGTCAACGATGCATGCGATTATTTTGTGCATATCATAAGCACGTTTACGGTTTGACGGTAATATATCGAGAACAGCCTGCATCTTATCCGGTGAACCACTTTGTTGCGGCGCTGCAGGAGGCAGCTGCCCGTTGTTGTCCGGCATGTATTCAAGGAAATCCTGAATCATTCTGAAACATTCGTCCTCGTTTTCCACCACCTGATCGGTTATTCCTGTAAGACGGGAATGTACCTTCCATCCGCCCATTTCTTCTCCGGAATAAGTCTGACCCATGGCCCCGCTCAGTGCTCGGGGTCCTGAAACACAAAGGGAACTACCCTTGACCTGCACCACGAAATCGGCCAGTGAGGCCTGAAAATCGGGCACTCCGTAGCAGTCGCCCATTGCGGCGAATATAAAGGGCTGCATACGCAGGTGGGTATACGCCGGCATCAGTGTATCCATGCCTCCCCCGGAGAGGGTGCAAAACTCCTTCGCCCCCTGGCAGTCCGGCATTCTTGCTCCCCCAGACTCACCCAACCAAATAAGGGGAACCTGGGCCTTTTTGACCTGGGCTTTGAACTGGAGGACTTTTTTGAGATTTGTCTCAGCATTTGTAGATGCCAAAACAGTAAAGTCGTTGGCGATCAATCCGACCAGCCTTCCCTTGATGCGTCCGTACCCACAAATAACCCCGTCTGAAGGAGTTTTCTCTTCCATGCCCGGGACTGCAGAGTGGGCGAATATCCCCATTTCCAGAAAGGATCCTCTGTCCAGGAGTCTATCAATCCGCTCTCTGGCTGTGAGGCGGCCTTTGGCATGCCGGCGGGCTGTCTTTTCAGGGCCACCCATTTCCGAAGCCTTGCGTCGTTTTTTTTTCCATTCTTCGAGCATGCTGTTGATTTCCATCATCTACTCCCGTTCACAGCCGGTTTTATCCCACAGGCTTGATTACTTCACCACGCTTGTCTTTAATTGAAATGGGGCCAGCCTTTCTCTGAAGCATAACCTCCAGAATCAAGGCTGCAGCCAGGGAAACTGCGCCGACTATTCGAATCCCCAACCACGGAAACCCCAGACATAAGCCCCCCAAAAAAAGGATCAGCCGCGTCCGTTTTTTCAGGATACCCAAACGGGGCAAATATCCCTCCAGAGCATAGCTGATGCTTATAACGGCCAGGGCTACCAGAAAAAAGCTCACAAAGACATCCCACAAAGCCCCATGGAGCAAAATGGCAGGGTTTAAGACAAAGAAAAAGGGGATGAAGTACTTGACGAAGCCGAACTGCATTGCCTTAAAGCTTGTCTTCATAGGGTCCGCTTTGGCTATGCTGGCTCCGGCGAATGCGGAAAGGGCCACGGGTGGGGTGATGTAGGAAGCCATCCCCCAGTACATGATAAAAAGGTGGACAGAAAGCGGATAAAGCCCGAATTTGACCAGGGCAGGTGCCAAAATGAGGGCCAGAAAGACATAGCACGCCGTGATCGTCATGCCCATTCCGAGTATGAAACTTGTAATCGCTCCCAGCATCAGAAGGAGAGCGATATTGCCGTGAGCCAGGGATATGATCTCGGTGGAAAAAGAATGGGCCACCCCGGTCATCGAAAGCGCGCCTATAATGGCCCCGATTGCACACAGCAGCGCAACCAGCTCCGTGAGAACCCGGCCGGCTGCCTCCACGAAATTTAAGGCCCGCTGCCAGGTCAACCGCGTTTCCTTTCTCAGGTTGCATGTCAACAGCAGAATGGCGCTTGCCCAGAAAGGAGCCAACGTTTCCCATCGCATGTAAAGGAGCGCCCAGATCAAGAATATGATTCCGATGATGTAGAACCACCCCTCGGAGATGGTCTTCTTGATCGAAGGGAGTTCTTTTTTCGATAGACCACGGAGGCCCGTCTTGGCCGCAAAGGCATCGATCTGCAAAAAAAGCCCCCCAAAATATAGAAGCGAAGGAACGATCGCCGCAATGCAGATTGTCGAGTAGGGCGTTGCGAGAAATTCCGCCATTACGAACGCGGTAACCCCCATAATGGGGGGCATAAGGACGCCACCTGTAGAGGCTGCGGCCTCGATAGCCCCGGCATAATGGGGAGGAAACCCGGTGCGCTTCATGGTCGGGATCGTTATCGCTCCGGTAGTAATCACGTTGGAGATTGAACTCCCGCTGATACTCCCGAAGAAACCGCTGGCCATGATGGACATCTTTGCAGGCCCCCCCCTTAATCCCCCGAGCATCGAGGTCGCCAGGTCCAGGAAGAACTTGCCCCCACCAGTGGTTTGAAGCGCCACGGCAAAGATCATGTATCCTATCAGGATGTTGCCTACCACCCGCATCGGCAGTCCTACGAGTCCCTCGGTTCCCATGGTGAAAAAACCCACCAGACGGCGAAGATCACATGTGTATCCCTGAAGAAGCCCCGGCATGTGCTCGGCATACAGGGCATAGCTTGTAAAGAACAGACAGATCAGGGCGAAGCCGAGCCCCCCGGCTCTCCGTGCAGCCTCAATAACCAGGATTATGAGAACAAGGCCCAGAATATATGTCTGAACAGGCGGAATGATTTCCCAACCCTCCTGTATGATCTTGTAGGCATTCAGAAAAAGGTATATTGGAGCAACGAAGGTAACGCCGGCAAACAACAAGTCATACCAGGGGACTTTTTTATACAACAAGTCTTTGCGTCGGGGTGCGATCAGAAAGAGCAGCGGCAGATAAAGGGCAATTAAGAGATAGTAGTACCCGTCCCCGACCATAACGCCCAAGAATTCCATATGAAAAAGCTGATAAATGGCCACCAGGATCCCGAAAAACGAAAATCCCACAAAAATCCACCGCAGCGGTCCCTGCAATTCACGGAATCGCCCTGCGCTGCTCTTCTCTCCTTTTTTTTCGATGGAACCCATCCCATCCTCCGGTGTTCATTTTTGAGAAAGCCTGCATCCACCGATCAAAGGTCCGGTCCCTGGGCAGCCTGAACTCGGCGCGGATGCTGCTCAAGGACCGTTTGCTTCAATTTAAGCCGGCATAATTCTACTTCTTCCAATTCTTCAGTCGTTCAGTCTCATGTTCGAGAAGTTCCGCTTGTCTTTTTTCATGGGCTTCCGTCCATGCTCCGATCTCCTTGAAAAACTTAACCGCCCCTGGATGATAGGGACTCAAAAACGCTTCAGTCTCCAGAGCCCCTTCCTGGGTCCAGCGCTTCAGTGAGGGGTGCATGTCGCTGTAAATTTCATAGCCATTCCATATTCCCTTGGTTAATTTATAAACAGTCTCCTCGTCCAGGTCGGGATAACAGATCAGGCCATAGTAATAGGAGGCGATTTGAGCGGGATTTTCCGGTGTGGCACCTGCTCCCTGGGTGGCTTTGTATGGACGCAGGTAAGGGCAAAATTCTTGCAGTTTCGCCCAACCCTCCGTGTCTTCCTCTGGTGCCGGAAGCCAGTGGATACCATGGGGAGACGCCGCCAACTCAACGGCCTTGCTGGAATTCACAAGACAGTGAGCTGTGTCGGCCGCGCCATCGATGACCGCTTTCCAGGCGGCACCCCAGCTCGAGATATTCACTATTTTTACATCATCCCATCCAAGGCCGGCAAAAGCGAGGTAACCCTCGTGAAGGGATTTGCAACCAGGGCTCGCCGGGATAAGAGTTACCCTTTTGCCTTTCAAGTCACCGAGAGTTTCAATGCCGGAATTGCCGCGCACCATCATTCCGGCAATAGCCCCGGTCGGACAGGCATAGACCAGCCGAAGGGGCTGCGGCCCCCAGTCTTCAGCATCAAAGTCTCCCAATCCCATCAGGGCATAGTACTGTCCCGCTCCGGTAAAAAGGGACAGCTGCATCATTCCTTTTTTTAAGGGCATGACTTTGGCCATGTCCGTCCCAGCCGGGACAACCTTGACTTTTATACCCTCTTTTTCCTTGATGGCTTCCATCAAGCCCATGGAAGTTGCATATCCAGTTGAACCCACTGAATAAGTTGTACAACTCAGCACCTTGGATGTTTCTCCCGCAACACCGGTATTTGGTCCTAAAAACACCAGCCCAACTCCCAAAAAGATTGCCAGGATCGCCAACGTCAATGATCGTCTTCCATTCATTCTGATTTCTCCTTCCCGAACATGTTTGAGGATTTTGCTGATTGACCGAGGTTTAAGCGTTTTCTTCTTTCGACACCTCCTTTCTTTGCTTGGGTTCAGACCCATGCACCGACGCCTCTATTGTTCATACCGTTTTTCAAAAATCGGAGTCTTCCTCGTTTCCTTCGGCAAAGACCCGGGTTCCACGAATTCTATCTCCGGCCTTATTTTTATCCTGTGGTGTAGTTTCTCGCAGATCTTTTTTGAAAGCGCCGGCAGGGAATCTTTCCCGATATGTTCTCCGTGCTCGATCTTCAACTTCACCGGTGGAACAACCCGCGGCGGAGGTGATGTCAGGACGACCCTCATCTCTCCGGTTACATCTGGTACAAATTCCGTCACTATGTCCTTGATTGCAGCCGGATAGACATTGACACCTTTAACGATCAACATGTCATCGGCCCTGCCGATCAGCTTGGCCCTCTTTCCCTTGAAACCGCAGACAGGGCATTCCCCCGTGTAGATTTTGACGACGTCTCCGTAGGCATACTTCACGGCCGGGCAGGCCTCCCGCTCCAGGGATGTGTGGACCATCTCCCCCACCGCACCGTCCTGGTCCGCATCAACAGTCTCCTTGGTGATGGGGTCCACCAGGTCGTCGTAGCTGGTGCAGACATCCGGGGCGACAGCATGAAAACCTTGGTAGACATTTGAATCACAAGAAATTCCCATACAATTCCCGCATGGCGACCAGTAATCCCAACTTCTGCAACCATAAGCCGATTCCAGCTTTTCCTTTATCTCGGGGATGGCGATTCCGATTTCTCCGGTAGTCAAAAGACCCTTCAACTTGAAGGCACCGACATCCTTTTTTAGAACCTCGGGGGATTTTTTGATCAGAAATTCGGCAAGGGAAGGGGTGCAGGCAAGGTAGGTGGGCCTGGTCAAGTCAATGAATTTCAGCAGCAATTCGGTTCCGGCTCTGGCGTCGATGTCGATCGGCAGGGCTCCCAGTTCCCTCAGGCCCCACAGAGTCATTGTGGTTGCATATATTCCAAGAGCAAAGAAGAACACGACCCTGTCCCCTTTGCCTATTCCTGCGATCGACAGCCTGTGGCCGAGCTGTTTTCCAATAAATTCAATGTCCTTGCGGGTAAATGTGTAGCTGAATGTTGGAATGCCGGTTGTTCCTGAAGTAGTTCCGGTAAGATAAAGTTCATCAACCGGTGCACACAGGTGCATGCCGAATGGGTGGCCGTACTTCTCGAGCGACAGCCGGGCGCTTTCCCTCTCATCATCTTTTACCATAAAAATCGGTAGCTTGCGAAGATCTTCAACCGTCTGGATATCTTCCGGAAGCGCTCCGGCCTGATCGAATTTTTTCCTGTAGAACTCCGAACGGTCATAACAATACCGGAGCTGGACAGTCAGTTTTTTCTCCTGGTAATTTCTGATTTCTTCCTGTGACATGGAGTTGAATTCAGGAACCAGGTAAAAGTTTTTCGTCATCTTTGCCCTCCGAAATAATTACCCTTCTGATTTTTAAAAATTCTTTGTGTTTTACAAACACCATCGAAATAAAGTTGACGGCGTCGTAAAAAGCTGCTTTATGCCGTTTCGTGGCAGCTTGTCAGCATCGAAAACGTCGTCTCAATCAATTATTGCAACTGCCCGAACCCAGCCGGCGCTGGCTCCTTCGATCGTTACCGGGAAGACTGCAACTTTGAAACCGAAAGGGAATGGGATTTTGTCAAGATGTGCGAGACGCTCTAAGTGGCAGTATTCTTTTTCTTTTCCCAGGTAGTGAGATTCCCAGAACTGCTCTGAGTCACCCGCTTTCAAATCACGGATCATAGCGTCGAGGCTGCGGTCCCATCCCCAGGCGTCTATCCCCATGACTTTTATACCATGGTCTATCAGGTACAACGTTCCATCTCTGGTCACACCGGGATGCACATTTTCAAAACCTTCTTCTTCACGGTGGAGGTAGGCGTCGGTTCGGATGAGAACGATATCGAACGGCTTGAGGCTGTAACCCAGTGCATCGAGTGCCTTTTGTATGTCTTCTGCATCAATGCGATCCCCGGCTTTTTTATGATGAAAATCAAGCACGAGGCCATCGCCGTAACACCATTCGAGGGGGATCTCGTCAATGGTTTTCGCAGGCTTTCCCTCGCTTGTAGGGTGATAATGCCATGGAGCATCCATGTGCGTAGTATCGTGGGTGGTTAATGTTATATGCTCTATGGCGGCATATCGTCCTTCACGGAAATCATCCGTATTTATTCCGTAAACCGCGGCCGAGCGGCCGGCGCTTGCTTCGTGGTCCACGTACTGGATAGTGGGAGGCCTTCTGGATTTGTCCCTGGGGGTCAACGGTGTGCTCAGGTCTATGATAAGTGTCATCTGGATGGCCTCTTATGTTCAGATTCCGTGGGCATCCGTTTTTTCCCCATCCGGAGTAGCGCACCGGCAAGTAAAACGGCAACGGCCGAAGCGGCATGTACATAGATTGACGGCACGAGAAACGCGATTCCGCCAGCCGCAAAGTAAATTCGCCACGGGCCGTTAAGGCGGCCAAGCCCGTAGAGGAAGCCCTCGGTACCGGCTGACACCAGTACTATCCCCGCGACAGCCGCCGAAAACGACCACGCAACCGCAAGGGGCGGGCCGACGCCGACAAGGCATGGGTTGTAAACAAAAAAGAAAGGCAGTATGTAGGCTACAAAACCAAGACGAAGAGAGTAAACGCCGGTTTTCATTCCACTGGTTTCAGCCAGTCCTGCGGCCACGATGGAGGCGATTGCCACTGGAGGAGTTATGAAGGATATCATCCCCCAGTAAAGAATGAACAAGTGGGCCGCAAGAGGATTTATCCCCATGTCTATAAGGGCGGGCGCCAGAAGCAGCGCAAGTATTATATAGCAGGGAATCATTGTCATCCCGATTCCCAGGATAAAGCTGGCGGCTGCTCCCATGATCAAAAGCAGCGGAAGGCTACCCCCTGCTGTTTCAAGAAGGCTGGATGAGAAACTCTGGGCAACACCCGTTAAGAGGAAGGCCCCGATTATCATGCCGACCCCGACCATAATGGTCATAATTTCGGAGAGAACCCTGCCGCTTCCGTCCAGGAATCCCAGGATCGTTTTTGGGTTCAAAATTTTTCTGTTTGCCACACCTATTAACAGAATCAACAGGACGATTGAATAGAAAGGCGCGCGGGCTTCCTGGCGGAGGAAGAACAGAAAGTAAATCAGGGAAACAAATGAGACAATGTAGGGCCAGCCTTCTTTCAGCGTAGAGAATATTTGGGGACACTGGTCACGGGGCATTCCTTTGAGCCCTTTACGGGCTGCGAAGAAATCACTTTGCATACACAGGGCAAAAAAATATAAAACACTGGGAATTAAAGCTGAAAGACAAACGGTGGCATATGATACTTGAAGAAAATCAGCCATAATAAAAGCAGTGACACCCATGATCGGAGGCATCAACACACCGCCGGTCGAGGCACACGCTTCCAGCGCACCGGCATAATACGGAGGATACCCTCCTTTTTTCATGGCCGGGATTGTGAATGAACCCGTTGTAATCACGTTCGAGGTGGGACTGCCTGAGATGGAAGCGAACAAAGCGCTGCCAAGAATTGAAACTTTCGCCGCGCCGCCCCGGACATTTCCAAGAAGGCTCATCGCCAGCTTGATAAAAAAGTCCCCGCCACCTAATAGCATAAGAATGATCGCGAAAATCAGGAATGCGATCACAAGGCGGCCGAATACGTGGGAGGTCACCCCGAACATTCCCTGGTTACTCAAATAATAAAAGCCGACGAGCCTGGCAAAAGAATATTGCTTTGCCAGAAGAATTCCGGGAAGCGTGTGAGCAATGAGGGGATAGAGCGATGTAAAGCAAACAATGGCGGCGAGGGCCGGACCAGCCGCCCGCCTGACAGCTTCTATGACCAGCAGCCAGCATAAGACTCCGAGCCACAGGGCGGGCACCGGAGGGCGGATGCTCCACCCCCTTGTTTGGATATCCATGGAATAAGCAAACACATAAAAAGCACAACCACATAAAAGCGCGGCTGCACAAAAATCATACCAGGGAACTGATTTACCAAGCCCCTTCCTGGTCGCCGGCAACCAAATGAATACGGCCGGTAGAAGAAGAGCCATCAGTAAAGCCAGATACCTCTTGCTGTCCATCACCTGGCCGGCAATTACAATATTAAATATTTGAATTATAGATGCTGCAACCGCGATTCCAGCCGCGACTCTGACAAGTACTGCCGGGAAACCGGAAAGAGCCCGGTAGCGCGATGCCTGCCTTTTCATGAAGATTTTCCCTTACGAAGGCAAAGGATTTTCCTTGCATCTTCAGGCGAGGCGATTTCGAAACCGATTTCCCGGGCGATGCGGACTGTTCGTGCAACGAGCTGGGCATTGCTTTCCGCCGGGACTCCTTTGGTGTAGTAAATGTTGTCCTCCAAACCGACCCTGACCATGCCGCCCAGCAGCATCCCCAGTGTCGTCATCGGTAATTGGGCCGCTCCTATCGCGGTGACATTGAACATGCTGTCCTTAGGAAGCAACGAGCGGAGAGTGACGAGATTTTCAGGGGTCCCGGCAACAGCTCCCTGGTAAGCCATGTTTAAAACAAAATTTATGTAGTAGGGTTTTTCCAGCAGCCCGCTCTCGATAAGATGCTTGACCTCGGCGAGCATCCCGTGGTGATAGATCTCCATTTCCGGCTTGATGCCCCTGCGGTGCATCTTGCGGGCATAAAATTCGATATCCTGTCTTGAATTGACAAAAGGTGTCCCCGCCCGGGGGCCAACCGTTCTCAACATGGTACCCATGTTAAGCGAGGCCATCTCCGGGGCGGCTTCAAGGCAGGCGGCTTTCTGCTCGCGGTTCAGGTTGGCGCCGCCTCCTGTGCTGAATTGTATCACCATGGGGCATTGCTCTTTCAACCTGTCGGCGATATCCATGTAAACTTCCGGATCGCCTGTTGGTACCCCTTGAGTGTCGCGGGCATGGATGTGGGCGATTGAAGCACCCTCGTCATAGCTTCGGCGGGCCTCCACTGCAATCTCGTCAGGTTGTTCTGGAAGGTTGGGGTTGGAGGCTTTGCCATGCACGCCTCCAGTCAAAGCAACGGTGACAATCAGTTTCTCCATGACGATATCCTTTCCAGCGATTTTTATTTCCCTGTACGCACTTTTTCTGCAGCAAGTTCTTGCGCTTGATAAGCTTCCAGTTCGTCCGTCCAGATCCCGGCTTCTTTGAAAAATTTTACGGATCCCGGATGAAAAGGCATTGCACCAATGTTTCGGGTCATATTTTCAAGTTTCCATTGGGAGAGCCACGGATGAGCCGATTTGAAAATATCATAACCTTCGGCAACCGCCTTGACCACGTTGTAGACAACTTCGTCCTTTAACCACGGATAGCAGTAAAGCGAGTAGGACACACCGAACAACTCCACATCCTTTTCAAGCCCCGGGACTTTCTTCTGGGTTGCCGGGAACATCGCTGGGACCATTTTTTGAACACGCTTCCAACCTTCTATGTCCGAAGCGGGCATTTCAAGAAAGCGGCAGCCGTGAGGTCCGCTGGCCAATTCTTTAACTTTCGGTGAAAATATGGAACCAAGCGAGGCGTCTATGTCTCCATCCAGCACTGCCTGCATCGCAGCACCGAATCCCCCCACAGGCACTTTTTTTACATCCGCCCAGCTCAATCCAGCGAAGGCCAGAATGGCTTCAATTTCTCTCATTACGGTAGCATTTCCCTTTATATCAGGCAGTCTCCTGCCTTTGAGGTCTAAAACTGAATTAATGCCGGAATTTGCTCTTGCATAAAGACCCGGGACTACCACACTTCCCATGCATGCAATGCGCACGGGCTGCGGGCCCCAGTCAGGTGCTCCAAACTCATCCAGGCCTGAAGAGGCGAGGAAAGCGGTGACGCTGGTTGTGAGGCTGAATTCTGATTCTTCGTATTTGAGCGGTGCCAACCTTTCGATATCGGTTCCGTAGGGTTCAACCCTCCACTGCATGGGTGTCAATTTGTTGACGGCTTCACCAAGACCGCTGGCTACGGTGTGACCCGCCACTCCGACACCGTAGGACGTACATGCGATAACCTTTGGAAGAGATGAAGCATAAGAGGATGTTATGAATGCCATGGTTACAATAGAAATAA
>Ga0129302_1001017_pt1 | contig 21014 bp, 21 predicted proteins | sample BlaSprsedimmetaG_FD_94476 | JGI IMG/M metagenome (GOLD analysis project Ga0129302, IMG submission 94476) | Hot spring sediment bacterial and archeal communities from California, USA to study Microbial Dark Matter (Phase II) - Blank Spring... | ecosystem: Environmental > Aquatic > Thermal springs...
AAATATGCGCAAAAAGGATGAACAGGCATCGCTCGGCGATGAAAGGGCGATTCGCGACCACCCATGCTGTGCTGATGACCTCTCGGGCGAGACCTTATGGGTTAAAAAGAAGAGTTTAGGTAAAGTATTACGGTTTTCTCTTTTCCGCAACGGTCGCTCGCCACGCTCAGGCCCAATATCCCGTTACGAGCAGCCCTTGCTCTTCGAGCCAGGGCGTGCCGTAGCGAAGCAGAAGCGGCGCGATCGAAGCAGTGACGATGAGGTTACCGATGAGCCAGCCAGTGAAGATGCTCGTGACCTCTGACCACAATACGAGTCCACCGAGTGCGAGCGTCGAAGCGCCCCAGGCAGCACCGACACTGTTATTGAGCAGCCACCCGAAGCTGATAAAGACTGCAAAATCGCGCTTCGTTCGCAAGCCAACATCGGCATTGAACGCTTTAAACGCAGTCAGGGGTATCAGCACCTGCCAGACATCCGCCAGCGACCAGTAAAGATTGACCCCTAAGGGCATGCCGCCGAGCCAGCCTGCGCCTAGGATACAGCCAAGATACGCGGCGAGCACTCCCCAGCCGCCGAACCACAGTGCGAAGACGATCATGAAGGCCATGGAAAAGTACAAGCCCGAGCAGCCGAGCCCGATGGGGCGGGCGATAACGCCAAACCGTGCCAGGAGCGTATTGATCAGCACAAGTGCCGGAAAGATCGCCAGATAGGTGCGGAGCGCGCGTTTTTTTTTTGCCGTTTTTTTCCCCTTTCATCGCCGCGATAGCTCGCTCAGTTCATCATTTCTGCTGCTTCACCTTAAAACTCAGCGCTACGGATCTCTGGTGCCTCACGCCACGAGTTGTATCGTGTACACGATACCCAGATACTCGTCCCCGGCATAGAGCGGTGCGACGACGAACCTGCCCATCTTGCCTTCGACCAGAGGGGCCTCGAACGAAGTCGCCTCACGCGCTTCGATTGCCACAACGAGCCGCTCACTCGCTGGTGTCCGTCCGGTACGGCAATCAAAATCGCTAAGGCTGTTCGCTTCAGGGTAGCCGAACCGGCTAATGCACGACGCATCTGCCCATTGGATCGCGTAGAGTCCGGGATTTGCCGCGTAAAACTGCTGCAGGATACTGAGCGTCTTGTTCCTGTCCTCTGCGGCTATCGCATGCGGCAACTCCTCGTTCTGCGTCAGCGCGTTAAGCGCGGCCTCCGTGGTGAGCAAACCCAGTTCAGACAGGCCACGGTGCACCGCCGACGCGTCACCTGCCACCACCTGGGTCACAACCACACGCCAGTCCGTGCCGTGGAGCCCCACCGTCATCCAGTAAGCGCTCTTCTCGACCGATACGCTCATGCCACGCCCGAGGAACGTGTAGCTCCCGGTGCCCGAAGCGTTGGCCGCGATCTCCGCGCCCAGTGCCAGTAGCTCAGGGAACGGCTCGTACAATGGATCGGTAAAGAGGTTCCGGCCTATCTCCTCCACGTCGGGATCATACAGGATGAGCCCGTCCGGCTGCATGACCCAGACATCAACCGGGAAGCCCTGCACCTCCGGCTCGATGAGCGTCGCGAGCAGCGATCCAGGGCGAACGAGCATGCTGACCGAGCCACTCAATTCACCACCAGGTGCGAAGATGGGCCATTGAAGAGCAGCGGCATCGAAACCCTCCACCGCACGGAACGCCAGGCTCAGCACCGGTTCCTGCATCTCATGCAGCCGGATTACCTGCTCCTGATCACTGATATCCGAGCCCTCGAACTCGCGGTACGCTTCCGGTTCCACCGCTACCATCGTGCCGTTCAGATCAACGGTGCAGCAATCGATCGCGTACGGGTGTTTGTCGCACAGCTCGTTCAGGATGGCACGCGTCTCGGCACTATCGAGACCTGTGTGAGCGAGATGCTCGGCTGCGGCTGCGAGATCCGTATCCCTTCGATCCAGAGCCGTCTGGATGGCTGATTGAAGCGTGAGTAATACCAGCGGCACGTCAGCTTCCGGAAGTGGAGCACCAACGATGAGATCAAGATCTCCTAACGACTCATTGAGCGTAAGCACCGCCCAGCCTTCGGGCGCTGCGTGACAGAAGATGACCATCCGTTCGCCCCAATAAGCCGAAGGGATGGGCAGTTCGTACCTCCCCCGGGCATCCGTGGTGGTGTTCGCCACCGTTTCGCCGAGCGGGGGCAGATACGCGAACCGGGGCTGCTCGTATGTAAAAAGCGCGACTTCTGCACTCGACACCGCTTCTCCCGTCAAATACGTGGTGACGGTGCCCGAGATCGTGAGCGTCGTCTCCTCAGGTTGGATGCACCCATCGGTCATTCCTGCGAGTACCAGCAGGCAGAGTCCCAGCGTTACCCGTTGCGTGCGCATCTCAACCACCCCGATACCCTTTAATGCCGCGGTACTTATAGCACCTTCGCAGCAGGTCTTTGTTACTCATTGCATCGAATCGCTCTCGATTCTTTACTGCAAATCGCTCGTGCCACAGCGCAGAACACGTGGAAAACACCATAAGGATTATTAGATTGGACGATGAAGACTCACCTATGACCGCTGCTGTACGCACGCGCACCTGCGGTTCGAAACGCCTGGTGCGCAACGTTTTGCTGTTCTTCGTGCTGACGCTCATCAACGCGCTGCTCGTTCGCTATGGCGAGCTCTTCAAGCCCGGCGAGTTCGGCCTGTCCGGTATCTATCTCGCCGTTGGTGTCATGATCGCATTCGGGCTCTGGTTCGGGCTCTGGGGCGTACTGGCCGCTTTTGCCGGCTATATGCTCGGTGCCAGCCTACCTGCAGGCGTGCCTGCTACGGTCGGTATCGCGCTCAGTCTGGCAGATCTCATACAGGTGCTGATACCGGTACTTGCGTTCCAGCTATTCGCCGCCGATGCGGCGCTGCGCAGCCGGCAAGATCTTCAGGTCTTTCTCGCCTTCGGCTGGTTCCTCAACAATCTGCTCGGCGCACTTATCGGCTCGGGTGCCGTTCTTCTCTTCGGAGTCATTACGCCTGAGTTCTTTCTCACGAGCTTCTTCGACTGGCTCATCAGTAACCTGATCGTGACCCTGATCGTAACGATCGCTCTGCTGAGACTGGGAACGCCATTCGTACGATCCGCAGGCCTCTTTGTGGAACGGTACTGGTGCTGAATATCCTCGCTTCTCTTCTTTTTGCGGGACACTGAAATGCGACGTGAACCACACACAGTGCTCAAACCGAACGTATTTATGTTCCCCGGGACTTTCTAACCTTCTAGAAGTGGCGGGTGAGGTGGTCGATGGAGAATAAAATTGCACTTGTTATCGGCGTTCTCATGTTTGTGCTCATTGCAATTACTGGTTCCGGGTGTCTTTCCACACGTGAGCCGACGCCCACAGACCTGACGTACCTGACTGAGCAGTATCCGCCGTTTAATTACGAGAAGGACGGCCAGCTTCAGGGTATTGCGGTTGAGCTCCTCGAGGCGATCACAGCAACGATGGGCAACGGGATCACGGAAGACGCGATACGCCTGACGCCATGGACCGGCGGCTACCAGACCGCGCTGAATCAAACCAATACGGTTCTCTTCTCCACCGCTCGACTGCCGGAACGCGAAACATCGTTCAAGTGGGTGGGCCCCATTTACACCGGGCAGAAGGTACTCTTTGCCAGGCGAGACCGTGAGATAAGCATCAACCATCCCGCGGATCTCGCGGGCTATACCATCGGAGTGATTACCGACGACGCTGCCATACCGCAACTGCTTGCGCTCGGCGTGACGAGCGATCAACTGTTGGCCGATCCCGATCCTGTGGTCATCATGACCAAACTGGAGCAGGGCGAGCTCGATCTCTGGTGCTATGGCGAAGAAGCCGGTAATTATATCGCCGAAGAGCAAACCGGGCGGTACGGATACTTCAAGGTCGTGTACACGCTCCAGGAATATAAGCTCTACTACGCGTTCAACAGAGAAACACCCGATACGGTCATTGAGTCCTTTCAGGAGGCACTTGACCGCGTAAAGGCGCGGGAAGACGCAGGAGGGTTGAGTCAGTATGAGCGAATTGTAGCTCGGTACATACCCGCCTCAGGCCTTGGCAAGTATACGTATCTTACCGAGGAGTTCCCGCCGCTGAACTACAAGGAGGGCGGCGAGCTTAAGGGCGTGGCCGTTGACCTGCTGTACGCGATCTTCATGCGGCTGAATGTCGGGCTCACGCGCGCGGATGTTCGGTTCGTGCCCTGGTCAGAAGCGTATCAGGCAGGGCGCGGCAACAACACCACCGTTGTCTTTTCGATGGCTCGGGTGCCCGAACGGGAAGAGCTGTTCCGGTGGGCCGGCCCCTTTGTCAAGGGCGATATCGTGCTCTTCGCCCCGAGGAGTCGGAACATCACGATTGCGACCGCAGCGGACCTGAAGAACTACCGAATCGGAGCGATTGCGAATACCAGTTCTATCCCACTGCTGCTCGCCCTGGGCGTTGCTGAAGAGCAGCTCGTGCTCAATGACTCTGCGGCGGTGCTGATAGCGCAGCTCGAGCGCGGTGAGTTCGATCTCTGGTCTACGGGCGAGTTCTCGGGCCGGTATCTCATCACCAAATACGCAGCGCAGCCGGATGATCTCGAGCGAGTCTATACCCTGCACACGAACGAGTATTACTTTGCGTTCAGCCGCGACACGTCCGATACACTCGTTACCGCATTCCAGCAGGCGCTGGAAGATATCCGGCTGGAGAAGGACGCGCAGGGCGTCAGTGAGTACGAACGGATACTCTACCGGTATCTTGAGGTTGAATGCGTCGCGCAACCGTTAAGCGACGAGGCGGTTATGCAGCTCGTCAACCTCACTGCTACGGCGATCGAGACGGACGTTCACGGGACGTTCCAGGAAATCAACCTTGGCGAAGATCCCTACAAGAACCGAACTCATCAAGAGCTCTACATCTTCGTGTACGATACGAACGTCACTATGGTCGCGCACGCCGACAATATCAAGCTTGTGGGCGTGAACTTTTGCGGCAAAACGGATGTCACCGGCAAGCCCTTCAGGGACGAGATCGTCGCTGGAGCGCTCCAGAACGGCTCGGGCTGGGTCGAGTACCTCTATATCAATCCGGTAGAAACCGGGCTCTATCTCAAGAAGACCTACTATCAACTGGTCCGGGGAAGCGATGGCCAGCAGTACGTGATCTGCTGTGGCATATATAAGCGGTGTAGCTAGAAGCGATGCATCTGAAACTGCTCCGACTGCTGCTGGTGCATGCAGTCTCATCACACGCGGACGGAGCAGCACGGCTCAAATGAGATACATGTCCTCCGCTTCCCGCAGGAGCCCGTCCCGGAACTGGGGGTGCGCGATATTGATGATCTCCAGCGCGCGTTCACGCGTCGATTTCCCTTTCAGGTCGACCACACCGTACTCGGTTACCAGGTAGTGGGTATCCATCCGTGGTGTGGTGACCATCGTGCCGGGTTTGAACCGCGGCACGATCCGTGAGACCGTGCCGTTCTTCGCGGTTGAATAGAAGGTCAGGATGGACTTCCCGCCGCGCGCCTGGAACGCACCCCGGACGAAATCGAGCTGCCCGCCCGTGCCGCTAAACTGCGCACCTGCGAGGAATTCCGCATTGCACTGCCCGAGCAGGTCCACCTCGAGGATCGAATTGATCGAGATCATGTTGTCATTCTGCGCGATGACGGACGGGTCGAGCACGTAGGAGGCAGGATAACTCTCCATGCTCGGATTGTCGTTCATGAACTCATACATCTTCTTCGTGCCATGTGCGATAGTAAAGACCGTCTTGCGCGGATGCAGGGTCTTCTTGCGCCCGGTGATCACGCCTTCCTCGATCAGCTCGACCATGCCCGGCACCAGAAGCTCACTATGGATCCCGAGATCCTCATGCCCCTCTAGGTACCGGGCTACGGCGTTGGGAATGCCGCCGATGCCCAACTGGATCGTCGCGCCATCGGGCACCAGCTCGGCAATGGCCTCACCAATTGCCTGATCCTCCGGCTTCGGCTCGGGTAGTGGCAGCTCCAGCAGCGGAACGTGGTTCTCCACGATCGCATCCACCTCGGAGATGTGGATGAGCGAATCGCCGAAGACGCGCGGCATGTGCTCGTTCACCTCCACGATGAGCCGTTTGCAGTGCCGTGCTGCGGTGGAGGTGAAGTCGTTCGCGGTTCCAAAGCTGAAGTAGCCCGCTTTGTCCATGGGCGAGACGGTCGTGATGGTCACATCGATCTCCATATAATCGCGGATGAGGCGCGGCACCTGGTGGAAGTACACGGGCACGAAATAGTTCAACCCCACCCTGACCATCGGGCGGTCAGAGCCGCTCACGAACCATGAATACGCCTGGATGCAGTCACAGAGATCAGGTGCGAAGACCGTTTCCGCAACGTGCTTCTGCGGATTGAAGGAATAAATCTTGAGCTCTTTCAGCTCCTCTGCCCGCACTCGATCAGCGATCGCGGCAAGCAGCGCCGGCGGCTCGGCGGTCGTCAAGCCGTGGACAATGGTGCTGCCATTCTCGATACTCGCCACAGCCTTATCTGGCGTGGTCAACTTCTGCCGGTACTCCGTGGTATAGATACTCATAGCTGAGCGAATCCACCTCCCTTACTCCCTTCCTTCCGTTCCTTCTCAGTGACTACTTAGAATGTTCATGCTCTACTGTTAAAACCTGCGGCGGTACGTGAAGAACGGTGATCCGCTGCGAGGAGAACGAAAACTTACGTTCATAGTAGTTCAGAGATAATAGGGAACGCAAAGGTGGTGAAAGATGGAGATCCAGGCACAACGGATTGAAGGTATTCTGATCCTATCGCTCGACGGCCGGCTCGACGCGTTTGGCGCGGAGCACCTGGACGCGGCGTTGAACTCGCACCTCACTGAAGATGACAGAGCGGTCGTTATTGACCTGGCGAACGTCCCCTATTTGAGCAGTGGCGGCATTCGCACACTCATTGCGACCGAAAAGCGGTTGAAGCCACGGGGCGGCGGCATTCAGCTCTGCTGCGTCCAATCATATCCGCTCAAGGTGCTTGCGATGGCCGGTTTCGACCAGTTCTTCACCTGTCATACGACGCAGGAGGTCGCACTTGCACACGCGCGTGCGCTCATACGCTCGATGGGCACGGTGGCGGACTGGGATCGCTTGCCCTCGTACACCCTCGATGGCACGCGTTTATCCGTTTTTGAGCGCTCGCAGGAGCCAGCCGTGCTGAAGATCACCAGCGACATCTCAAAAGTCCTCTATGCGCGGTTGGGTGATGAAGATATCTGCACGCGCCGGTTCTCAGAGACTGAGTACTCGATCGGGCTCGGTGCGTTGGGCGGGAGCGTTACGGAGTGCGCGCCTTATCTTGGCGAGATGATCACGATCGGCGGCACAATGGTCTGGCTGCCGACCGACGGGCATGATACGCCCGATTTCCTCATTCCGAAACGGGACACCGGCGAGGTCACCATTTACACCGGCTTCAACGTCGCGCTCGACGGCACCTTTAACGATATCATCGTGATGGAGCGTGAGAGCGGGTTACCACTCAGCATCAGCGAGCTCTATGCGGCGGTCTTCGCCTTCGCACGCGAGCACCGGCCGAACTTCAAGGGGCTGGTCAGCATCGCGCTCTGGGCTGATCTCGACGCGCTCTACAGCTCAGGGGTGAAGATCTCGCCCATCAAAAAGTTCACACCCGCGAACCGCGAGATGATCATGCACCCGGACAACATCAACACCTGGATGGCTATCGCAACCGACCCCCGGTATCAGGGCGAGACGATGGTGAGCTTCGGGGTGGGGCTCGATCTGCAGTCTGAGCTCTCCGCATATGATCAGGACGGCATCAACGCGCTCTTCTATGTGCACCCGGCGAATATCGGTACTCAGAAGCTGCTGCTCCATAATCACGGGGTGATCTTCAAGCACCGCCCGCGGGCGCGGAGCGCGAATCTGGACGCGGAGATCAAACGAATCGTAACCGAGGGCGAGTTCCTCGATATGCGCCATCTCCTCGACACCACGAGCGTTACCCGCGCCCTTATCGGTGTCTCGTATATCACGGACATCGTCTTCGAGTAGGCGCGCTCCGGTATAGTTCAAGATCCTTCTGCGGCTGCGTGAGCAGGAGCTCACCACCTGAGTAGCGGTTGATGAACGTTTCGCACAGATACCCCAGCGTACGCCACCTAAGGGTTAACTTGCGGCGTTTGGGTTCTTGACTCACTATCCACTTTCAGCGATACACACCAATTCTGCTCTTAGCTATCGGTGTCAGCGAACGAAGTATCAATCAGAGCTTATATTTCCGCTTGATATTCTCTTCAGCGGCCTTCAATATTTCGCTTTGGCTCGCATAGAGAAACAATTGATTTATGGTGCCCCCCAAATCACCATCCACTTTTTGGTCTATAAATCGACCATCTGGATCATTTTTCATATGTTTGCCACCTCCTGTATATAATAGTTTTGTAAACGTAATATATAATACTAATGGGCATAGTTCTTAGCCAATACTTACAAAAATTGTTGTTATTAATAACTCTCGTTTAAATTTTGGTGAACAGCATGGTGGTGATTGTGATGTTTCCGTAGCATTCTAGATTTTATAATGACAATATACATCGTAACACCTATTTTGAAGCGATTAACATCAGGATCGAAGCAGCTCAAGCAGGTCCTAAAATAACAGCGGAGCTAATATCTGGTGGCTTCTTTGCCGGTTCTGCCAGGGTCCGATCACGATCAGTTACTGGCGCTTCCGACGGGCTGGTGAACCACGCGCACATTGCCCATGCTGAGCAATGAAACGCTCCAGTGGGTAATTACAGTTGTTCCGAACTGGGCGAGTTCCGAACAACAGAGGTAGTTACAACAATTCCAACTGCTGCGTCACCTTGTCAAGCTCATCCGCACGTGCCGGGCCGATACCGAGCGCGGTAACGGTCCCCGGCGGTATCTCGGTCAGACCAGCGTCCTCGACGATCGCACACGGCAGTCCCATCTTCTCTGCGTCGTCCCGTACCCGGTACAGCGCGGGAAGACCGGGCACTTTGAGTGCCACCTTCTTCTGCCCCTGCTCTTTCCATTTCTTACGGTCGTGCAGCGGAGCGCGCTCATAGCTGAGAATAGCCGCGTGTGCAGCCTGCACGGCAGCCTTGCCCTTCGAGAGCTTCAGATCAGCCCGGAGGACAATACACTGCTTGTATTCTCGCTCTGTTTTCTCGACCATTCTATGCTCGTTGCTCTCAGCTCCCCCCGTTCAAGGATTTCTATCGTAAAGGAGTAACGGGGAAAGCTTGGTTGCTAGTGGTTTAGCTAGCTAAAGAAAGGCCCTAGAAATAAAAGCATCTAAGGTTTAGGTTAATAGACTGGTACTCGAAGAGCGCATCACATGAAGCTGGAAAAGAAGTATATACCGGAGATCGTGGAGAAGAAGTGGCTGGAGACCTGGGAAGACGCACTGTATTATTTTGATGAAGCTTCTGATCGCCCACCGTATATCATCGATACGCCGCCACCGTACCCGACGGGCGATTTCCACGTTGGTAACGCACTGAACTGGTGTTATATTGATTTTATCGCACGCTACAAACGCATGCGCGGCTATAACGTGATGTTCCCCCAGGGCTGGGACTGCCATGGGCTGCCGACCGAGGTGAAGGTGGAGGAGCGGCACGGGATCTCCAAGCGGCAGATCGACAAGCAGCGGTTCAGAGAGCTCTGCAAGCAATTGACGCGTGAGAACATCGCGCAGATGAAGGGCATGATGCAGAAACTCGGGATGTCCATCGATTGGAGCCGCGAGTTCGTCACGATGGAAGACCGGTACAAGCGGTATACGCAGCTCTCGTTCCTGCGCATGTACCGTAACGGGCTGATCTACCAGGCTGAGCATCCCGTGAACTGGTGCCCGCGTTGCGAGACCGCAATTGCATTCGCGGAGGTCGAGTACGAGGATCGCAACGCGACGTTGCATTATATACGCTTCAAAACGGTTGATACCGGTAAAGAGCCGGGATATGTCGAGATCGCAACGACACGACCGGAACTGCTGTCGAGCTGTGTCGCGGTGGCCGTGCATCCGGACGACGAGCGGTACCGGTACATCGCGGGCAAGGAGCTGGTCGTGCCGATATTCGAGCACCTCGTTACGGTCTATGAGGATGAGAGCGTCGATCCTGCGTTCGGCACCGGCGTGGTGATGATCTGCACGTTTGGTGACCGTCAGGACGTGCGCTGGTGGAAGGAGCACAACCTGCCCTTAATCACGTCTATTGATGAGCAGGGCCGGATGACTGAGGCGGCACGTGGGTACACCGGTCTCACCACCACCCAATGCAAAGAGGCGATCATCGAGGATTTGAAGGCCCAGGGCCTTTACAAGAGCCAGGAACCGCTGAGACAGAACGTGGGCGTATGCTGGCGCTGTAAGACGCCGATTGAGATCATCTCGACCCGGCAGTGGTTCGTACGCGTCTTGCACGAGGAGATAAAGAACGCGTCCAAGCAGATCTCCTGGTACCCGGAGCATTTCGCCGTTCGGCTCAGGAACTGGGTTGACTCGATGGAGTGGGACTGGTGCATCTCGCGGCAGCGGATCTTCAGTGTGCCTATCCCGGTCTGGTACTGCAAGCGCTGTGGCACCACACAGGTGGCGGCCAAGGATGACGTGCCCGTAGACCCTACGACCAGCAGTCCGAAAGAGCCCTGCAGCAACTGTGGCGGCACGGAGTTCGTGGGCGAGGAGGACGTTCTGGACACCTGGATGGACTCATCACTGAGTGCGCTCTGGGTCGCGGGCTGGGATCTCAATGCCGAGGAGCCCTCCGCGCTCGCGTTCCCCGTCGCGCTCCGACCACAGGGGCACGACATCATTCGCACGTGGGCATTCTACACCATTCTGCGCTCGCTTGCGCTCGCCAGGACCTTCCCCTGGCATACTATTCTGATCAATGGCATGGTGCTTGGCGAGGACGGTTACAAGATGAGCAAGTCGCGGAACAACTTCATATCACCCGACGAGGTCATTCGGGAGCACGGCGCGGACGTCTTCAGGCAGTGGGCCGCGATCGGCGGTGCGGTCGGCTCGGATGTGCAGTTCCGCTGGAAAGACATCGTGGCTGCGAGCAAGTTCATGCAGAAGCTCTGGAACATACTCCGGTTCGCACTGCTGCATCTCGAGGGGTACAATCCCGGGACGGGCTCAGTCGAGCTCCGTGTGGTTGACATCTGGCTGCTCACGAAGTTGAACAAGCTCGTGCAGTCAGTGACGGCGGCGATGGAGACCTACAAGTTCGACGAGGCACTGAAGGAAATACGCGCGTTCACCTGGAATACGCTCGCCGACGACTACATCGAGCTGGCTAAATCAAGGCTCTATGGCCGTGGCGGCGATGCGGGCGCGGAATCAGCAAAGTACGCGTTGTATACGACGCTCGTGACGCTCAACAAGTTGCTTGCACCGTTTGCGCCGTTCTTCGCCGAAGAGATGCACGCGTATATCGGGAACGGCGGCAGCGTGCACCGCGCGCAATGGCCTGAACCCGTTTCAGAGGAGATCGACGCCGATGCGGAGGCACAGGGCGATCTCATCGCCGATATCGTCCGCGCAGTTCGCCACTTCAAGTCGGAGCAGGGTATCGCGTTAAATGCGCCGCTGGGCAGCCTGCGAATTTACGGCGCACACGTGGACACTGAGGACATCGAGAATGCTACAGCAACACCGGTGGAGCTCGTCGAGCGGGCGGAGACAGGCGAAGTTGCGGGCACGGTGCTCGATGTCCGGGACACGCAGGTTGAGTTACTTAAGGCGTAATCAGTAACAATAAAGGGAGTACGAGATGGCAAAAGGCAAGACGGCGAAGAAGGGCAAGCGCGAGGGGAAGAAAGAAGGCGGAAGCAGGGGCGAAGAACGCGGTCTCATGTCCTCCGCAGGCTTGATGCGGTACTACGACGTTGAGGAATCCGCGGTAAAGATGTCCCCGAAGGTGATCCTGATCCTTGGTGTTGCGATTGGCGTGGTCATCATCGGGTTGGAGTTCTATTTTGGCGTCTGGCCAACCTGAGTGAGTGAAGTGAGGACGGGAACGCATGCAGCAGCGTAGCGCCGGAATGGTGGACATCAGCGCCAAGGGTAACCTCGTGCGTACCGCAATCGCGTCGGGCACGATTTACCTGGATCCGAGCACGATCGAGAAGATCCAACGTGGCACGACCCGAAAAACGAATGTGCTCGGCTGTGCTGAGATCGCGGCGATACTTGCCGTAAAGAAGACGCCCGAAGCCATTCCGCTCTGTCACCAGATAAATATCGAGCAGGTGATCGTGGAATTTATCGTGCGCACGGACCATATTAGCGCCTCTGTATCGGTCAAATCAGTCGGCAAGACGGGCGTGGAGATGGACGCGCTCCATGGACTCGCCATTGCACTCCTGACCATCTGGGACATGGTGAAAGCGGAGGAGAAGGACGAAACGGGCAATTACCCCCATACTCGGATCCACGACATTCGGGTCGAGAAGAAGGAAAAACGGACAGTTTAGCGTTGCAGACGTGGGGATTTGCTAACGGAACTGATGATACGTATATCGCACATGCACTATTGTCACCCCCCTGATGAGTCACAGCTCCCGGGGGCCTCGTCGACGCGTAGAGAGACGTCAGAATGGACAAAACGAGCGCGCACGCGTCATGCTAGTGTAATGTGACTCCGAAGATGCGCTCGAAATTACGCTCGATCGCATCGTCCACGGTTTCGAGCGAGAGCTTCTGCTGTCGCGCAATCTCTTCGTATACCACCGTAACATTCTGTGGCACGTTCCGCTCATTCTCAGTTGTCGCGAGATACGGCGCATCAGTCTCAGTGAGTAATGCGGACAGCGGTAGCCGCTTCGCTACCTTCTTCATGCTCTTGCTTCGTACGATCGAGGTCGGGAGCGAGACGTAGTAGCCTTCCTCGCTGATCTCATCCGCAACGGCGGGCTTGCCGGTGAAGCAGTGGAAGATCGCGCTTTTCACGTCCTCGTCTCGGATCATCTTTAACCCCTCCTCGATTGCCTCACTGCCCGTACCGCGGAGGTGCAGCACCACCGGCAGCTGCAGCTCATGCGCCAGCCCGAGGAACTCCACAAAAACCGCCTTCGTTCGCTTCACCTTCAGCGGATCCTTCACCCAGTAGTAATCGAGTCCGATCTCGCCGATACCTACGATTGCGCGCCGGTGCGCACTGATGAATTCCGCGTACCGCTCGATCTCCTGGTCAGTTCTATCATCCACATAGATCGGATGCAACCCGAGCGTTAGAAAGATGAATCCGGGATGCGCCGCAGCAAGCTCCAATGCCTTCGGCGCGGCTGCGGGCCCGGCGCCACAGATCACCACGCCACTGAGGACGCGCTTCGCTTCTTCAATCACCTGCGCACGATCCGAATCGTACTCAGCCATCGTCAAATGGCAGTGGATATCAATAATTTTGACCACCTCAAACCATGCACCCGGTATCGTGGTAATAATCCGTTACGTTAGTTAGTTACCACGGGACGGTAAAGATGCGGTCTGTGCATGCAAGGCGGAAAGAGCTCTTACTTCAGTCCCAACTCAGACCGCTGGAGCATGAGTAGATCTTCCGTACTGAGTTTCTCGCCCTCTTTAAACCGCTCGTAAATGCCTTTCGCCTTCTTACGCGCTTCTAACCGCTCGCGGAAACTCCAATCTTCACGTATCTTCCGGCGCAGCCCGGTGATCACGCGGTCGAAGTCCTTCATGTCTCTGAGATACCGGATATACAACTTGTGCGCCTCATCCGCTTCTTCCTGCGCATCCAGGAACAGCCGGTGCGCCTCATCTGCCTTCTCACGGATACGATCAGCCTCCTTGAAGTGCTCAATCATCTTATCGTGGCTCTCGTGCGACAATTTCACGTACTCAATCACCTCTTCATGGCACTGGTCAGATTCCTTGCGGTAGGTCTGCGCTTTCTTCAGCAATTCCGCCAGTTTCTTGTCCTTCTCCAGCTCGTCCTCCATACGCTCGAACTCACGCCGCAGCTCCGTGATCTTCGCGACCAGTTTCCGCTCCTGATCCTTGCTCATCACTTCCACCTGCTGCCGCAGCTCCAGCTCCTCGATGCGTCCTCGCAACTGCTCAAAAGCCTGGATGCTCGCCAGATCGTTCCGTTTCCGCTGCTTCTCTACTTGCTGATAATAGCTCGACGCCTTGCGGTTCAATTCACCCCGCTTTGTCTTCCTCTCCGCGATCAGCTTCTCATATTCCTCGCGCTGTTGCTTGTACGCTTTCGCCTGCTCCACGGCCTGCTTGATGCGGGCATTCAAATCATCACGTAATTCCGCCCACTTACTGGCCTCGGCATTCAACTCAGTCCGCCGTAATTTATACGCCTCCGCCTTCTTTATAATCTCCGATCTCCGTTCCTCAAGCTCCTCTAGCATCCCTAACTATATCTCTCCCGGTATTCTTTATAAATACTCGCTGATTTGTATCGCGGGGAATGCGTACGCATTCTTACCATCAAAGCAGTACCTCGCATCCTGATACCCGCTTCGTAATTCCTTCACGGCTTCTTGTATCTTCTCCACAGCAACGTTCTCCATCACCGCGCGTGCTATGAGCGACGCAACCTCTCCCATCTCCGATTCCTTCATGCCCAGCATCGTCAATTCCTGCACGCCCAGCCGGACGCCCGAGGGCCTGTCGGGATTTTTGTCCGTGGGCAGGAGGTTCTTATTGATAATGATATTGGCACGTTCCAGATGCTCTGCTACGGCCGCGCCACCGCCGAGCTTGAGTGCGTTGATGGCTATCTGATGCGATTCGGTGAAACCCTTATGCTCACAGAGCACCTCAAATCCCGCCTCGTAGAGTGCTCCTGCCAGAGCCTTCGCATTCGCCACCGTCTGCGCCGCGTATGCCTCGCCGAACTCCAGCATTTCGGCCAACGAGACCGCCAGACCGGCAACATGATGGAGATGATGGTTGCTCACCGTGCCGGGGAAAACGGCCCCGTCTATCCGCTGCTTGAGCTCCTCTTTACAGAGTATGAGTGCGCCCTGGGGGCCCGGGAAGGTCTTATGCGTGCTGCTCGCCACCACGTCCGCGCCTTCGCGCAGCGGATCCTGGAACTTTTTGCCCGCGATCAACCCGAACACGTGCGAGCCATCGTATACGATCCGTGCACCCAGCTCGTCTGCAGCTTCACGCGCCGCAGCAACGGGATGCGGGAAGAGGAAGAGGCTGGCACCAAAGAGTAAGAGCTTGGGCTTCTTCTCCCGTATCTTCTTCACCATCAGCTCGGTATCAATATTCATCTCGTGCGCATCAAAGGGGAAGGTGAACAGCTCGAGATCACGCATCCCCGGTATGGATACCTTCGAATGACTGATATGGCCGCCGTTCGGTACGGACAGGGCCATCATGCGGTCACGCGGCGCGGTCAGCGCAAAGAGTGCTGCGATATTCGCGGTCACTCCTGAGATCGGCTTCACGTTCACGTGCTCTGCAGCAAACAGTGCTCGCGCCAGGGTGATCGCCTTCTCCTCGATCTCATCGATGTACCGGCAGCCCTGATAAAATCGGCTGCCCACCTCACCCTCCGCGTATCGATGCGAGAGATCGGAGGCAAGCAGCATTCGTACGGTGTTACTCGTGACATTCTCGCTCGCAATGAGCGGTAGTGCAGTCGCGTAGAGTTCATGATGTTTCTTCACCGCCTCGATCACGCTTCTGATCTCTGCTCGCATATCGCCTGCCATCTTTCTCTCCTGGTTCCCCTTTCCCCGTTCTCGTAGCTATCCGATTATCTACTTACCGCTCCAGTAATATAGAGAGAACAGCCATTCGGACGGGAATACCGTAGAACGCCTGAGCGAAGTAACGCGCGTTCGTCGTCTCGTCCACGTCTGCTTCGATCTCGTCGAGCTTCGGGAGCGGATGCATGATCAACGCGCGGGGATTCTCTGCCAGCAATCCGGTGGTAATGCGGTACGTTCCCGCAACCTTATTATATTCCGTAGGATCGGGGAATCGCTCTCGCTGGATCCTCGTCATGTAGAGCACGTCCACTTCATTGATCACCTCGCGCAGATCCGTGGATTCATAGATCTCGACGCCCGCTTCGATCAAATCCATCTTGATCTCCTCAGGCATGCGCAGCGCCTCGGGTGAGATGAAGAAGAGCTTCGCGCCGTACAGTGACAACGCATAGGCCAGTGAATGAACCGTCCGCCCGTATTTGAGGTCGCCGATCAGGGCGATCCTGAGCGAGTCCAGCAACTGCTCCTGCTGTATCGTGTAGAGATCAAGCAGTGTCTGGGTGGGATGATGGCCGGCACCGTCGCCCGCGTTGATGATCGGCACGGTCGAGAACGAGGTGGCCATTCGTGATGCACCCTCTTTCGGATGCCGGAGTGCGATGATGTCGCAGTAGCTTGAGACGATTCGTATCGTGTCGACCAGATTCTCGCCCTTCGCCGCTGAGGTGGTCTCTGGTGACGAGACGTTGATAACCTCACCCCCCAGCCGCTTCATCGCCACCTCAAATGAGAGCCGCGTTCGCGTGCTGGGCTCATAAAAGAGGTTGGCAAGGATCTTCCCGGCCAGTAAGTCACACGTCTTCGAGCCCCGTGCGTAGAGCTCCAGCTCAGCTGCACGATACAGGATGTAATCGATCTCTTCTTTGGTGAAGTCGCGTGTGGAAATAATATGCTTTCTCGCGAACATCGCGTCTGAGAGATTGTAAGCTGCTGCGGGTATAAGAATCTACCCACCGCGAGAACCAGCAACGATCAGGAGAAAAAATAGAAAGAAAGAAAAAAAGACGGCGTTTAAAGAGCGCACACACCAGGATGAACTCGTTTTCGCCCTCTCACTTCGTTTTCATGGTTATCTCGAGCGACGAGACGTTTGCTTTATCTCCACCTTCGCCCACGAGCTGCTCTGTTCCGATTTTTATGTCCTTCACTTCTACACCCGGCATGAACTTGTTCCGAACTACTTCCGCTGTGTCTACCGCCCTCGAGATCGCTCGTCCTCGTGCCTTGATCAAGACCTCATCAAAGCCGTTGTTGAACTGCGTTACGACTGCCAGGACATAACTCATCACAGACTTATTCCCGATATATATCACGTTGTCTTCTCCAGGCATTTTTTGGTTCACCTGTGTGATAGAAGGAGGAGGTATATTTAAAGGTTTACCCTTCCCCGCACTGCGCAAGCGAGAGGTGCGGCGAGCGTGGCGTTTTTCTTACCCGCCGTGCCTTTCTCTTATACAGGAACGATGCGAGCGGTGGTCTTTGAGCCCTTCTCGGGCGCGGCCGGCGATATGATCCTCGGTAGTCTGCTGGCGTTGGGGGTCAAGGAATCGAAGATAGCGGACGCTATTTCAGCCTTCAAGCTCGCCCTGGAGGTGACTGAGGTGGAGAAGCGCGGTATCATGGCGAAACAGGTTGCCTTCCTCGCGACCCGGGCCGCGGCTGAGCGATCATGCAGTCATCGTTCGTATACCGATATGCGGCAAGCGCTCGAACAGAGTGGACTGCCTGAGCTGATCATTCAGCACGCACTGAGTGTCTTTGAGCGAATCGCACAAGCAGAGGCGATCGTGCACGGCGTTCCCAGGGAGAAGCTCACGTTTCACGAGCTTGGTGCACGGGATACGCTGGGCGATCTGGTGGGCAACGCCGTGGCCATCCATGAACTGAACCCGGACACCATTCTCAGCACGCCGATTTCGCTCGGCTCGGGCTTCGTGCAGATCGAGCATGGGTGCTTCCCTGTTCCTGCACCGGCGACACTCGAGATCCTGAGAAATACCGCATTGCTGTATCGTGGTGGGCCGGCGGTGATCGACGCGGAGCTCTCGACGCCGACGGGCGCAGCACTGCTCGCGCAGTTCGTGGAGCGATCTGAGCCGGCATTCCCGCAGCTGCGGATCGAGAAGATCGGCTATGGCGCAGGAACGCAGGACCTGCCCGTTCCGAACGTCCTACGCGCAAGCCTCGGAACCCTCACCGAGCTGTCACGCGACCTGATCGAGGTGCTGGAGACGAACGTGGATACCCTGACGGGCGAGATGGTAGGTAACCTGATCGAGGTGCTCATGGCTGAGGGCGCGCGCGACGTGGCCGTAGCACCGGTGCTCATGAAGAAGGGCAGGACGGGCTATCTCATCACGGTGATCACCACGCCACAGGATGCAGCTCGCATTGCTCAACGGCTGATGGTGGAGACCGGTACGCTGGGAGTACGTGTCATGCAGGTGAAGCATCGCTTCGTGGCGGATCGCGAATCGGCACGGGTGACGGTGAGACTCAAGGGCATGGAGCGTGAAGTAGGCGTGAAAATCGGCCGGGATGCCACGGGGAAGGTGCTCACGGTGGCCGCGGAGTTCGAAGATGCGAAGCGGGTGGCGCGCGAGCTGAACATGCCGCTGAAGGCAGTTCTGAAGGCCGTGGAAGGTACCTTTTTCTACACATAAGACAAAGGCACTCTTAGTGGTGGATGGGGTCGTCTTCTTCGCTCGGGAGAACATTTGTGCGGAGGTTGCCGAGAGGACAAAGGCGCAGCGTTGAGGTCGCTGTCCCGTAGGGGTCCGAGGGTTCAAATCCCTCCCTCCGCATGCATCATGGGCCGCTGTCCCTTTTACGGTGGGGCAAAGGTTTTAAAGAAGGAATGCTAAGAGATTGACTAAACGAGGGGCATGAAAAGATGAGGCAACTGGGGGATGAAACGGTCTCTGATGGCTCGGAAATCAAGACGATGGAGACTGGTGAGTTGGAAAAGATTCTGGAGCGAGCACGAACGATCATTAAAGTAATCGGATGCGGAGGGAGCGGGACGAATACGATTCAGCGCATGACCGAAGAGGGCATTTACGGTGCAGAACTCTTCGCCGTCAATACGGATGCCCAGGATTTACTCTACAAGAAAGTAGAACGGAAGTTATTGATCGGCAAGAAGACCACGCGCGGTCTCGGAGCGGGTAGCATCCCGCGTATCGGCGAGGAAGCGGCACGGGAGAACGATACTGACATACGAACGATAGTCGAGGACGCGGATATGGTCTTCATCACCTGCGGGTTGGGCGGTGGCACGGGTACGGGCTCAGCACCGGTCGTCGCGCAAGCGGCGCAGGACGCAGGTGCGTTGACCATTGGTGTGGTTACGCTCCCGTTCAGCGCGGAAGGCCTGGTGCGTATTGAAAATACCAATTATGGTCTCGAGAAATTACGGGAGAATACAGATACCTTGATCGTCATCCCGAACGACAAACTCCTGGACGTGGTGCCGCGCTTACCGTTGAACGAGGCCTTTAAGGTGGCGGATGAGGTGCTTATGCGGTCGGTAAAAGGTCTCACCGAGCTGATCACCAAGCCCGGGCTGATCAACCTGGACTTTGCCGATGTGCGCACGGTGATGAAGGACGGTGGCATGGCGATGATCGGATTCGGCGAGTCCGACGGTCAGAGCAAAGCCATCGAGTCGGTGCGGAAAGCCTTGAGCTCACCGCTCCTCGAGGTCGATGTGAGCGATGCGAAGGCCGCGCTCGTCAACGTGATCGGTGGCGAGGACATGACCGTAGAGGAAGCGGAAGGCGCGCTCCAGGAAGTGTATCGGATGATGAACGACGAGGCCAGGATCATCTGGGGGGTGCAGGTGAGTCCGGAGCTGAAGAACATGATTCGGACGTTGCTCATCGTGACCGGCGTCAAATCAGATCAGATTTACGCAGGCAAGGAGGTCCGGCGGGAGAAATTTGGTATTGATATCGTGCATTAACCAACCTAAATAACTAACTAACTAACTAACCACTGGTGCGCTCGGGAACGATGGAACTGAAATACGACGGTCTGAATACCGAGGAATGGTCAAAGAAGCTGAAGGAGTATCTCCGGATACTGAAATTGGCGAAGCGGCCGAAACGTGAGGAATTTTTCCATATCGCAAAGATCGCAGGTGCCGCAATGGCGCTGATCGGTGCCATCGGGTTCGCGATTTATATCATGCTGACCGTCCTGCCGCAGGGGCTCTGAGTGATGGCTACGATTGTCGCCGTGAAGACAACGGTGAATCAGGAGCAGGCGGTGGCCTCGCTCATCGAGGGCGCGATCAAGGAGAAGCCGCTGGCAGAGCACGGTCTCAAGGCGATTCTCGTGCCGGATGAGCTCCGAGGCTACGTGCTGATCGAGGCGGAATATCCTGAGATGGTCGAGCAGATCGTCCAGAGCATTCCGCATGCGCGCGGCCTGGTCAAGGGCGAGATGAGCCTCGAGGAGATCGAGCACTTCCTTACACCAAAGCCTTCGGTCACCGGCATTGAGGAGGGTAACATCGTCGAGATCATCTCAGGGCCGTTCAAAGGTGAGCGTGCGCGTGTGAAGAAGGTGGACGAGGCGCATGAAGAGATCACGATCGAGCTCTTCGAGGCGATGGTCCCGATCCCCGTTACCATTCGGGGCGACAGCGTGCGCGTGCTGAGCAGAGAGAAGCGCGAGGGTGAGGGGGAGTGAGTACTACGTGCCCGGTGAAGCCACCAGCGACTTGAGACCGGCAATCGTTCAGGATGATGAGACGGGCGAGGTGCTCATGCTCGCCTACATGAACGACGAGGCACTGCGGCTCACGAGAGCGACGGGTAAGGCGCACTACTGGAGCAGGAGCCGCGGCAAGCTCTGGAAGAAGGGCGAACGTTCAGGCCATGAGCAGCTCGTGAAAGAGATCTTCATCGACTGCGATGAGGACACGATCCTGTTAAAGGTGGAGCAGATCGGTGGCGCGTGCCATAGGGGCTACCGCTCGTGCTTCTACCGCACGATTGATGGCACGGTGGTGGGTGAGAAGGTCTTCGATCCCGAGGAAGCGTACGGGAAAGAACAGGGAGATTAATTAACCCAAACTCCGCAAATTAACCCATAGGTAGCGCCTCAGGGAAGAGCGAGCACATCTGTCGTGCCCGCTTGGGTATCTGTGCGAAGTACTCACGTCCACTCCGTTCCACGATCTTCATCAC
>Ga0129302_1001018_pt1 | contig 21009 bp, 28 predicted proteins | sample BlaSprsedimmetaG_FD_94476 | JGI IMG/M metagenome (GOLD analysis project Ga0129302, IMG submission 94476) | Hot spring sediment bacterial and archeal communities from California, USA to study Microbial Dark Matter (Phase II) - Blank Spring... | ecosystem: Environmental > Aquatic > Thermal springs...
CCCGGGGACGCCAGGCACTGGGGAAGCCCCCCACCCCCCGCAGGCGGACCTTGAAACTCTCCAGACCACGGCAGGCTTCCAGGCCGTCGGCCACCGCCCGGACCTGAGCCTCCGCCAACTCTCCCAGAAATTTCAGCGTGAGGTGCATGTGGTCTGCCTTTACGGCGTTGACTGCGGTCTGCATGTTGAGCTCCCTGCCCAAAGTGGCCAGCTGGCTGGCGTGGGGCTCCGGGATGTCGACAGCCACGAACACTCTCACCCCCGGCATACACAAAGGCCTATTTATGGGTTAAGCGGGATAGAAGCATGATTGGCGTGGTGAAAATCGGCGGGGCTTTTTTCTCAGAGCCTTCTAGGGAGCACGTTGAGAAGGTCAAAGCATTCATCTCCAAATTTGATGGCCAGCTGGCCTTCGTGGCGGGGGGCGGCGGGATAACCAAAAAGTATCTGGACCAGCTCCGCGGCCTGGACCTGCCTGAGAGTTTCCTGGACCAGCTGGGCATAGACATGACCCACGTGAATGCCAAGTTCATGGCCCGGGCCATCGGGGGCATTCACTGCCCGACTTTCGCCGAGGTTCAGGCCAACCTATCTCGGATGCCCGTGACGGGGGGTCAGACCGCCGGTCAATCCACCGACGCCGTGGCTGCCGCTCTGGCTGACTACCTCAAGGCGGACATCCTCATTCTGGTCAAGGACGTGGGGGGCATCTACCCGTCAGACCCCAAACAAACTTCAGGCCTGCGGGTGCTTCACAAAATTTCCTACAAGGACCTTGGCCAGTTTGTGAAAAAAGACATTCGGGCCGGCTACTACGGAGTCATTGACCCGACGGCTATTCACACCATCACCCGGGCCAGGCTCCGGACCTATGTGGTGGGGCTGGATTTTAAATTTGAAGAAGGGACTGAGATTGGGGCTTCCGATTGATTGTGTTTGGCGTGGGGGGTTGAATGATAAACCTGGTGCTGGCAGAGGCTGAACTGGAACTGGTTCCGGAAAAGGTCTGGAACGACCCCTGCGTCCAGCTTCACTCCAAGTTCAGGAAAAAACGGCCCTACCAGATGCTACTGGATGCCTCACATTTCCCGCAGGCGGTGAAGAAGCTGGAGGGTGCGGACCGACGGGGGAGGCCCGACATCATTCACCGGTTTATGTTACTGGCTCTGGATTCCCCCATCGCCAGAAGGGGCCAGCTCAAACTCTGGATTCACACCCGCAACAACCTGGTGATTGACGTGAAGTCGGGCACTCGCCCACCCCGCCACTACGACAGATTTGTTGGACTCATGGAGCAACTACTGGTGGAGGGTGAGCTGAAAAACGGTCGCATGAGTCTGCTGGACCTTGACCTGAAACATTTGCTGGTTACCCTGCCCAAACCAGTTTATGTTATGGACCCCTCAGGCCAGCCCACCAAGCCCGACTTCTGGGTAGGCAGGACAGGTGGCACCTATGTGATTGGCGGGTTCTCTGAGGGGGGTTTTCAGCAGAACCCCGTTCCCTCCACCTCCCGTTATTCCCTTTCCAGACAGGAACTTACATCCACTGCGGTGTTGGCTCTGCTCACGGGCTGGTGGGAACTCTGAAACCTTTTTAACTTACTGAAACAATCTTTTTTGTGGCAAGCGTACCTGAAAGCTTTGAAGTGGTCCGACTGGAGGTGCCTTCTGGGGGTAAGCATGCCACGGCTTATCTGGAGCTACGTTCCCTGAAAGATAACCGTGTCATGTCCGCTAATCTGCCCTACCGGGACTTCTGCAAACTCCAGTTTGGAAAATTCCAGAACGGCCCGATTGACTGGCAACCACCTTCTGAGGGTCTGGTTTTTGAGTTCCTGTACTACAACCCCTGGATGCACACTGACCATTCTGTTGAACAGGTTTTTGTCCACTTTAACAGGACTTCCCGCAGGCTCACCAGGCAGAAAACTGGGCAATTGTATTTGTGATACCGTCAAAACCCTTAAAAGCACCTGAAAGGACAGCTAGCCATGGTCGCCAAAAAGAAAATCAAGCCTGACAAAAAAAATCTCAGCCTGTTCCTGGGTTTTCTGATGCTTTTTTCAGTGTTGGCTTTTGTTATAACCAACAACCTTACCGGCAACTCTTCCACTAACAACGGGGGAGACCAGCCTGAAATTTATTTTGTCACCAACTGGAAGGGCCTGCCGGTTTATGCCCAGGATACGGGGATAGGCACCCAGATTTATTACATGCAGGTGGCCGATAATTTCTATATGTCCTTCAGAGCCAACCCCGCCGAGGCCGAGGCCGTTCCCTCCCCCCCCGCTTTTGAGTTGTATTCCGCTCTTATGACTTCCTCTAAAGTTTATCTGCTTTATGACGAGGAGAATAATGATGCCGTCAGACTGGGGGCTGTGGAGATGGGCAGGTTTCTGGCCAACCGTCCGTTTGAATTGGAGGTCGGCCTGACCGAACCATACATGGGTAACGAGACTCAGGCGGTTATGTATCACGACCCTTGGAATGTGACTGAACCGGAGATGGCGGTTTATCTGACCGTGGGGGACAATATCTCCATCAGACTTGTTGAAAGGACCATTGTGATTGAGGCACCTGATATGATGAATATGACCATCCCGGTCACCAAACTTGGCCTCATCCTTGGGCGGTTCATTACATGAGCATTAAAAGTGAATATAATGGACGGAAGGTGAAAATGTGAATTGGTGGTTTGGAGCAATAGTGAAAATTCTGCCGGCATATTTGGCTAACACAGGACCTCTTGTGCTTAAGCCTCTGGACTTCCTGAAGTTGTCCCGGCCTCTTGATGGGGGCAGAAATTTTATGGACGGCCGTCGCGTGTTTGGGGATGGCAAGACCTGGTATGGTCTGTTGACCTTCCTTCTCGTTGGAACCCTGACCGGTGCAGGCCTGGCCTTCACCGGCATCCACACCTGGCTTACCGGGCTGGTGCTGGGTTTTGGGGCTTTTCTGGGTGACCTCGGAGGGTCTTTCCTGAAACGCCGGTTGGGCATGAAAAGAGGTCAGAACGCCGGTCTGCTTGACCGGGAGGATTTCATCACCGGGGCTATCCTGTTGTCCCTGCCTTTGATGAGCTGGTCTTTGCCAGAGCTGATTTTGGTTTATGCCCTGACACCCGTTATTCACAAACTGTCCAACACTGTGGGTTATTTGCTTAAGATTAAAGAGGTGCCTTGGTGAAAACCGGCACCATTATCTTTGACTTGGACGGCACCCTGATTGATGCGGTTGAACTGCACGCCCTGTCTTTTCAGCACGCCTTCAGGGAGGCGGGTGTTGAAGTCGACATGAAAAGTATCCGCGACAGGGCGGGCATGAAGGGTGAGGAAATTGTGGCCCGGTTGGCCAGCCCGGACAAAGCCAAAGAAATTTACCAGAGAAAAAGTGAATGGTTTCTGGAAAATTTGGACAAAGTGAATGAACTTCCCGGAGCCACCCGGGTGCTTGAAACCCTGCGACAACAGGGCCACCATCTGGCTATGGCCACCTCGGGCAACCGCCGGGTGCTGGAGGCGGTCTGCAGGAAGTTTGGCTGGACTTTTGGGTTTTCAGTTACCGGGGACGAAGTAACTCGGGGCAAGCCCGACCCGGAGATGCTTTTGAAAGTCAAAACCGCCCTGCCGGGGCCGTATGTGTTTGTGGGTGACACAGAGTATGACCGTCAGGCCGGAGAGACCGCAGGCATCCGGACCCTGCTACTGGGCGGGGAGCTGAAAAGTCTGGATGACCTGACCGGGATGAAACTGTTTTAAATCCCTCTGCCCTTTTGCTTGGTGCTTTCCCGGCTAAGACCTTATTGGGAACCCTGGGCTGAAAGGTGGTTTGCCCCTTTGGGAAAGATAATAACACCTAACCAGATTTCATTTTTCACCCTGCTTTTTGGGGCCATGGCGGGCCAGTATTTCATGTTTGGCAACTACACCAAAGGGGCCTGGCTGGTGCTGGCCTCCGGTCTGGTGGACATGGTGGATGGGGCGGTGGCCCGGGGGAGTGGCCAGAAAACCCGTTTCGGGGCAGTTCTGGACAGCACCTTTGACCGTCTGAGTGAGGGCTTCATCTACGCAGGTCTGGCCTTCAACCATTATCTGGCCACTCTGGCTCTGGCTACCTCATTTGGAGTGAGTTATATTGCTTCCAAGGAGTCCCGCGTTGCCAAAGGCTTTGCAGAGAGAGGTGACCGCCTGGTCCTACTGGCTCTTGGGGCTTTCTTCGGGCGTGTTGACCTGGCCTTGGCAGTAATAATCGGTCTGGCAACTCTGACTATCATAGTGAGACTTAAGTCCGCCCATAAACTACTGGGCGAAAAATGACTTGCAGACGTATGCGGTCAGACCCGAACTTCCAGTCTGGCCTTCTTCCGCTTGCCGGCTATCAGGGCTTCACCCAACTCACTCTTCTTGGCCACCTTGACTTTGCCTTTCTTACTCACCACGGCACTGAAGAGGAAGTCGTTGTCCATGTGGAAATCCACCTGACGACCGACCACTTGCCGGTCAAAGAAGAAGTTGAAAGTGCTACCTGTCTCGGTCAGGTCGTAAGCCACTTTCTGGCCCCCCGAAGCGGGTCCGGTTTCCCGGCCAGGCCTCTCATGTCCCCCCTCGGTCTGCCGGGTTTTTTTCAGGTCGTTGATGTCCCGAATGTCCAGGCCGACCCCCAGCTGTTTCTCCATCTCCTGCACATTGGCTCCACCTCTGCCAATGAGTTTTGGGATGGCGTCATGGTCGGTGTATATGACGGCGGAATTGCCTGCCTGAACCTCCACCTCAAAACGGTGGCCGGGCATCATGTCCTTCAGTCTCCGTCTGAGCTCAGCCCCTGCCATTTCGCGGATGGGGTCTTTGGAATCCTTGACGGGGATGATGGAGGTCTCCTCGCCGAAAGTGTAAATCTCAAACATGGGTTGCTTGGTGAAGAAGTCCTTGACCTCAACCACCGGACGGGCCAGGTCGGCCTCCGTCATGCCCGCAGGCACCTTGACGGTCATCTCCAATTCAAAGACATTCTCAATAGTCCCTGCTTTTAGGAAGATGACGGTGTCCAGCACCTGGGGAATGACCCCCATTTCCAGTCTGCCGAGGAAACGGTGGATGGTGTCTATGGCCTTGGAGGCATGGACCACTCCAATCATACCCACCCCCGCCAGTCGCATGTCAGAATAAACTTCAAAGTCCCGGGTTTTACGGAGCTCGTCATAGACTGTGAAGTCCGGCCGGGCCAGTAACAAGACTTCCCCCGTGCCTTCCGGGTCACCTTCAAGGTGGCCGTACTGGGTTATCTCCTTCATCACGTTGAGGTCGCGGGGGTGCTCAATAGTTTTTACAATCTTCTGCTTTCTGGCGTAGAACTCCGCCAGAGCCTGGGCGAAAGTGCTTTTGCCCGCACCGGGAGCTCCCGCTATTACAATTCCTTCCGCCCTTTCTTCAAGCCTCGTCATCAGTTCAGGTTTGATTTTGTAGTCATCCAGATGCAGTTTGACGACCGGCCGGACGGCGGTGATTTCCACCCCTTTGCTGAAAGGCGGGGAGGCCAGCACTATTCTGTAGTTTTCATACTGCACCACTGTGGCTCCCTCCTTTTCAATTTCCATAAAGGCTTCAGGGTTCTGTTTGGCCTTCTCCACTATGTCGCGGGAGAGGTCTTCAACCTCCTCGGTGGTCAGCACTTTATCGGAAACCTTAGTGAACTGCCAGGCCCCCGGCTTGCCCTTCTTGGCGAAAACGGGCAGGCCGTCCTTGATATGAACGGACATGGTGTGATCATCAAAGAACTTGGCGATGTTGAGGACCAGCTTCTTTTCGGTTTTCAGGAAGGCCACCTGAATGCCCAGAGCCTCGGCAACCTGGGCGTTCACTTTACTGCAGGTGAGTAGTTGGGCGGTTTCGGCCTGGGCCAGTTCTCGGGCCTCCCGGTCAGCCTCCTCCCTGCCGAACCTGTCCAGAAAGCGGGGCTCCTCTCCGGAAAACCTGAGGCCAAGAAGTTTCTGGTCGGCCATGGTTTTGAGGGCCTGGAGTTCGGACAGGCCGACCACGCCGTCGGCCTTCTTATTCCTTCTTTCCTTTTCAATGAGGGCCAGGGTGTGTTTGCCCACCACCACTTCTTCGCCCTTCTTGGCCAGCTGGCGGACCATGCCGGAAATCAGAGCCGAATAATCGGGAACTAAAGTCATAGGAGGATGTGACTGAAGCCATATTTAAGCCACCCGACCTGTCGGGTTTCTGACAGCCGGAATCCCCCTGCTTATTGGAGAATGGTGTAGTCCCAAAACGTCAGCAAATAAGTGAATACGTCCGTATCAATTTCCGGGCTACTTATTGGAGAATGGTGTAGTCCCAAAACGTCAGGCTCGTTGAAAGCGGACCAAGTGATTGACCTTCGTTGGGGCCGGAAGGTTCAGACTGATTCCGCAGAAAGAAGATTTTTAAGGTATGCGGTAGGGGGGGAGCGATGGGCGACACCGGGACCGCCAAACAGGTTTTCGTCTTTGACTGGGACTACACTCTGGCCCCGTCCAGCTGGGTATATATGAGCAAAATTTACAAGGTGCCCTCTGATTTTGACCAGAAACTGAAACTCTACTGGGAAGGCAAGGAATGAAGGCGAGCTATTAGGTCTGGAATGTTGATGCTCAGCTCATGAACCGAAAACTTAAAGGGATGGTGGCGGTTGCAACTTCTTCGGTTTACGCCTGCATGGTGCTTGAAGAACAGGCGGAGAGCTTCTCTGAAAAATTTAGCGGGCAACTACCTGAAACTGAAAGAGTCAAATCCTTAAATGGAAACAAAAACTATGTTCTTCCCGCCGGCACACGACTGGTGAAAGGTGACAATCTTGCCGAAAGCCTGAGAAAAGTCCTGTTGGCGTATCTGGACACGTTCCGTTCTGACCATTATAGCCCATAAACGGTCCCTCCTGGAAGAAATCAAGGGGGCCCTTGCGGGCCACCTGGTCAACGGTTTTACTTACCAAAGGCCTTGTAATACGGCTTGACGAGAGCTACAACGGCAATGGCCAGATACCAGTACCAGTCCAGGGACAGCAGAGGTGGCCAAAGCTTGGCAATCATCAGGAACAAGGCTATCTTGCCCAGACAGGCCAGCTTGACATCCACTACGTCCATTTTTTTCAGCATGTCGTTGCCTTTCTTTTTGAGGTCCATGCCCGCCCGGCACACTTGGCGTATTTATACAGTGCTACGGCTCCCGACGAAATCAGAGACGGGTCCGAAAAAGGGCCGACAGTGCCAGCATCAACAGGGAGCCACCCAGGCCCGTCCGGGGGGCCATCTTGCCGGTAGCCAGCAGAACGTAGGCTTTGGCTGGGGAAGTCTGTGCACGTGCCATGGACTTCTCTCCTGCATTTGATTTATTTATGGCTTCCTCAACATCAGAATGTCCCGCACCCGCGGGTTGCCCATGTGCACCAGCACGAAGATAACCCAGACGACCAGACAGCCTATGAGAGCCTGAACGGGTTCAAAAAGTTGGCTGGCGATAAGATAGGTCAATAAGAGGAGGATGGCCATGAAAAAATGAAGCGTAGCTGGTCGTTGAGTCCACGTTCCACCTTCTCAAATTCTTTCATGCGGTGTTCCGTTTTGGCCATCCGACCACCTCACGAATGGTGGTATATGGCTTGCGGGGCTTTTAACGCATGTGACAGGTTTATTAAACTCCTGTGCCTGCCTTTTCTATGACAGTGAGTTATTCCGATTTCGCCAAGCTGGACCTCCGTGTGGGTACCATCAAACAGGTCAGGCCCGTTCAGGGGGCCGACAAACTTTATGAGCTGACGGTGAACTTAGGTACAGAGACCAGAACCCTGGTGGCGGGTATCCGCAAGTGGTATGAAATAACGGATTTGGTGGAACAGCAGGTGGTAGTGATTGCCAATCTGGAACCTAAGGTCATCAAGGGCATCCGGAGCCACGGCATGTTACTGGCGGCTCAGGACGAGACCACGGTGGCATTCCTCAAACCGGTCCGTAAAGTCAGAGAAGGTTCCAAGGTGCTCTGAAGACATCATACCGAGTCATACCGTGTAATTGTGTCATGGCAACAAAAATGGTATATAATGGGGCGGTTTAGATAAAACAGGTGATACTATGGCTGATAAGAACGCATTCGTCTTCTGTATGGCTGACGGTCGCAGGGTCGGTGAAGCCAAAAACTTTGCCCAGTTCAAAGACCTTATGAAAAAGGTGCCCCTGGAGAGTGTGCTTTTCCACGCCAACCGTGGAGACTTCTCCAACTGGCTGGCCTACATTGGTGAGACCGCACTGGCCCAGAAAGTAGTTAAAGTCAAAGGTAGTACAGGCAGTGTCCGGACCAAGCTGATGTCTGTGCTGGCCCCATCAATGGCCAAGAAAGTCCTGACCAAAATCAAGAAAGGCGGTAAGAAGTAGAAGCTTGTTAGACCTTGGGTAGTTTTCCGGTCCTCTTTTGCTTTGAAATGAGAGTTGTAAGGAATAAAAACTTATTAGGACTGGAGTAGTTTTTCCAGCCTTCTTTTACTTTGAGACGGGAGTTTGTAAGAAGTGGAAACCTGTTAGGACTGGCGTAGTTTCAGGCGTGACGGTTGATTTGTCTGCGGGAAGACATAAAAACTTGTTAGAACTGGAGTATTTTTCGGCCCTCCTTTGCTTTGAGACTTGTTAGGACCTGCGTAGTTTTAACAGCTTTAATCGCCATGCGGGCTAATCTTATGACAGTTCGGGGCGGAAAGGTTCCGATAGCCCCTGAGATTGATTTTTGGTTTATTTGAACGGAGGGCCAGTCCCTCCGCCGGTCGTCGCACCCGAATATGAAAACCCGCTTCCTGATTTATCTCTTGAAGGGAGCAATCTCATCAATAATATCAACATTACTGAGCAACATCCTGCGACAACAGTATCTGGCGACTTTGAGGTCGTCCATGACTTTGCCGGGGTCCTCTCCTTTTTTGGTTCTGTTCTTGAACTCTTCATAAACGGCGGCAACCGGAAAACCACAGCTGAAACATCTCATAGGGATTAACATGTACTCACCTCATCTTTTACCTTTCTGGGCGGCTGCCCGGGGCTTGCTACGTCCCGGTTTCCAGGGTTCGTTCTGCCTCATGTCGGCCACCAGCAGGTTGCGGTCGTAGTCCATGAAGGCCTTGCGCACCTGCTCGCCACCCTGTTCAGCCAGAGCCTTGCCCACAGCGGTGCGGACAGCATCAGCCTGGCCGGAGCCTCCCCCCGACCGGACCTTGACCTGAATATTGACCTTGTGGCCCAGCTCACCAGCTAGCAACAGGGCTTCTTCAACCTTGGCTCTCTGGTATTTGGTGCCCCACAACTGCAGAGGCACCCCATTAATCAGCACCTGGCCTTCACCGGGGACCAGAGTGGCTCTGGCTACAGCTACTTTCCGTTTGCCGACGGAGCTGATAGTTTTGGGTTGCTTGGACACAGAGCAAAGTGCCTGCACTACTTTAAAAGCTTTTAGACCTTTGGCGGGGTTCGCTTACTTGACGGGAACCCAACCCAAAAACTTGGAGATGTCTTCAAGTCTGACCACTTTTTGCTTGATTACGTCCGCCCTGAATTCCTCCGGAACCTCCAGTTTGGCGTCCTTGAGTTGCTCAGGCACCCCGAGATGAACCAGTAGATGTTGTAGGGCCCCCTTGCCCTTGGCGGTCTGGCGGGGCAACATGCCACGCACAGTTCTTTTGAAAATCAGATGAGGCATTCGGGGATAAAAGGGCCCCATGTAGCGATGGCCTCGGTCATAAGTCTGTTTGTAGGATTTAAGTATCTCTTCTTTCCTGCCCACAATGACGGCCCGTTCGGCGTTAACTACCACAATGTGCTCGCCCATAAGTAGCCTCTTGGCTATACCTGACGCCAGACGGCCCATAATCGTGTCGGTGGCATCAATCACAGTTGTCATTTTCATATCACCAGTTTGAGTTTTTTTCCAGTCTTGTCCTTTTCCACCAGTTCTTCAATGAGCAGGGCTTCACCCCCTGCCTTTTTGATAGTTTCAACGGCACTCTGGGAAAACTGGTAGGCCACAACAGTCACCTTTGAAGTCAGGTTGCCTGAACCCAGCACCTTACCGGGCACCACGAGGGTATCACCCGCCGTGGCCTGCCGGTTAATCTGGGACAGATTGATGCCCACCCTGTTCCGACTGGGCGTGGAAAGATGTTTAGCTACTGCAATCCAGAAAGGGCTCTTGGTCCGGGCCAGTTGCACCAATAGGTGCTTGATCCGGGGGTCTGTGAAATCCCTTTGCTGTATCCTTTTGCGGAGTGCCACGGACTGTTCGGCCAGAGTAGTTTTTAAGCCTTGCGTATGCCGGGGCATCCCAGCGGTTCCATGCATCAAGCTTAAATGCCTCCCAATCAGGGGTTACCATGCTGATTACGGGGGCATCTTTGGCCAAGGCTTTCAACACCCGCATAAAAATGGAACCTTTCCGCAGGGTCAATCTGGGAGCGGTTTCATATGACATCTCTCTTGGCAATGAGTTCCTCCGGCTCAAAAGCGAAGAGGTGCCCCTCCTGGACCCTGAGAAGCTGGACCTGGTTGGGGAGAGGATATACGGCAGGGATTTTTTCCTTCAGCCTCATCAGTTTGTACTGGCCAAATCCGAAGAGTGGTTGGAGCTACCCCCTGACACTCTGGCCATGGTTTCGGGCAAGAGTAGCCTGGCCCGCATGGGCCTGCTGGTGGAGTCGGCAGCCATTCTACATCCCGGCCACAGGGGCCACGTGGTGTTGGAAATCTATAACCAGAACTCCGTGCCTTTCCGGCTGGTGCAGGGTCTTCAGATAGCCCAGCTGGTGTTTTTCAATGTGGAACCCTCTGGAGAATATTACAAACTGGATGTGGCCTCTTTCAAGACCCAAAAACGGGTTGAACTTCCCGGTAAGCTGAAGTTCAGCAAGTGAGGCGTTGGTGTGGCCCGATGCTACAAATGCGGGAGGCGGGCGGTTTATCATGCCCGTCACTTCGGCAAACTATTTTGCGACCTTCACTTCAAAACCTACATGGTCAGAAGACTCCGGCGACAACTTTATCAGTCTAAGACTGTTGATAGGGGGGATTGTATTCTCATTCACAAGCCAAAATCCCCTGTTGCATCCGGAGCGGTTCAACTTTTCCGGGATGCCGTCAGTGCCTGGGATGTAACCTTCACAACCGACCCGAATTCACAGTCTAACAAGGAACTGTTTACTACTTTTCTTGAGCAGGAAGTGAATGAAACCCTGTTGGGGCTTGGGAGTGGGGTGACCCCTGTTGGAAAAGTGAATGAACTGCATGTGCGTCCTTTCCTTGTCTTCCCCGGCCGGGAGCTGGTAATTTATGGTCTGCTGAGTGGGGCCGTGGATGCCGGCAGTCCCGTGGGCAAGTCTGAGAATTTAAAACCCCTTTTTAGATACTCTTCAGTGGCCCTTAATCTCAACTGCCTGAGAGCCATCCAGAAACTACAGCAGGCACTGCAAGGCCTCCGACAGAAAGGTGGGACCCCAAAAGTAGCAGGCAGACGGCGGACAGGGCCAGCAGACCCAGTTTGATAAAGGTGCCTTTGAACTTGACCGCCAGGTAGATGGGCACTGTGGCTCCAAGAAGTAGTAGCCACCAGGGTATCCCGCGGGCCACGTATTCATAGAGCAGAACAAAGAAACCTTTTTTGGCTTCAGGGGTTTCTTCAGGGAAAGTAAGGGAGGCGTGGACGGTTCCCTGCCTGTCGCGGAGGGACAGCTTGACTGCAGGTGCTTTGTCGGGGTAAATTTGCTCCACCGTTCGGCGTTCACCCGGTTCAAGTATGAAGGATTCCCCGGATGAGAAAGTGAAGTTGCCCAGGGCAGTGCCGTTGTTCTTGACCTGATAGACGGCTTTCACCTGGCTTTGGAGCTGACCCCCCTGAGAGTCCCGTTGCCAGTGGGTGGTGACCGTCCGAGTGGCTTCCATACCCGGGGAGACGAATAACAAGGTCCGGGAGGTTGCGGTGGTCTGGTTGGTCCAGATCACTCTGGCCTCCAGTTTGGTGGTGCCTGTGTTTGGGGCGTTGCCCAATTCAAGGGAAAGTCTGAGCATCTCTTCCGGGTTGAGTGAGAAAGTTCGGGACAGGGAGAAGTTGCCGGCAGTAACCTCCACCCGGGCATCATTCACTGCCCTCACCCCCGTGTTCCTGAGCAGAACGGCCTGAATTACAGGGGTGCCCGGCAGGAAAGTGGTTTCGCCCTCCAGCTCCAGGCTTATACGGGGCTTGCCCACAAAATACTGACGGAAAAAGTCAGTGGTCTTGACTCCGCCTTCATAAGTCAGAGTCGGGCCACCGATGAGGCCGTATCCTGTGGAAACCGCCACCAGACTGTAAGTCAGGGTGGTGGTGCCTGAAAAATCCTGGCCCATGTTGCACACCAGCTGACTCTCGTCGGGTTGGCAGGAAGATGGATAGGCCACCGCCATGAAATGGGCGGGCACGGGGTCGGTCAGGCTTTCCAACCGCACCGGTTCCTGACTTTCAATAGTCAGCACCACTTGAAGGCTGTCGTTCAGATCAACCAGCTCCGCCCCGGTCACGGTTTTCTGAAGGGTCAGGGCCATGGCAGGTGCCAGAAGAGCCAGAGCCAGTGCCACCACCATTCTGAAGCCTCTTTGCACACTTATATGAGGTGCCGGGGGTATAAATGCCATCCGGCCGGCGTTTTGAAGGGCCGGCGAAGGGAGGTATTCCTGGAACCCGTCTGGCTGGGTTAAAGTATATTTATCACTTGGACAGAGGGTTTCTATGGTATTAGCATACATAATGGTTAGAGCCGATGCTGGCAAAGAAAGGGAAGTGGTTCAGAAGGTCAAGAGCCTGCCCGAAGTCAAAGATGCCCACATAATTTACGGCGAGTGGGACGCCATCATCAAGGTTGAGGTCAAGGATGTGGAGGCTATCACCGCCTTCGTGATTGATAAGCTCCGCAAGATGGACATCGTTAAGCTGACATCCACTATGATTGTGGCCGAGTGAGCAAAAAGCGGGAGATATCGGAACCCTGCGGGGGTTCTGATTGTCAACCTGACCTCCACCTGATTGTGGCTGATTGAACAAAAGAGGCATCCATAAGTTAAGGGTCAGCTCGGCATCTGCCCTGTTTGTGGTGACACACGTAAGGGAGGTTCCGATTGGGCAACCGGCGGGCTTTTAACTTTCTTCTCTGGTTCATGTTATGCTTTGGGTCAGGCGTCATATCAGTAGCAAAGGGGTAATACTGGCTCTGGCCGACAGGGAGCTCATGGATAAAAGTTTTGAGGAGGGTGAGCTGGTTCTGAGAATTAACAGTTTTTTCAAAGGGGTGCTGGAAATGCCTGAAGAGGCTCTGGCTGACCGTCGGGGGGTGGTGGCCATCAACGCCGTGGGCCACCGGGCCGTGGCTGCCGTAGTGGGGCGTGGTCTGTGTGGGGAAAATGCCCCAAAAAAGGTAGCAGGCGTTCCCCATGTTCAGATTTTCATGGTGGAAGCCTGACTTTAAAAACCGACAGGCATCCGGTTTGCATGAAACTTTGCCCCCGGTGTGGCCGTGTCCTCAAGCGCAAGAGATGGGTCAAGCCCACTCCTGCTGAACAGAGGCACGCCGGGACTTTTGAACCCTTCCAGAAAGAAATTTGCGACGACTGCACGCGTCGGCCTGAGGCTCACAACGCCATTCTCCAGATAAGGGGCATCCCCGCCGACGAGGTGGAAGCTCTGGTGGCCCGGACGGCCGAGACCAGTGTGAAGAAGGGCCGGCGGGAGGCCTGGTTCCGCAAGAAGGAGGACTTCCGCTTTACCTCCAAGGCCATGGCTCGTCAGGTGGCCGCCCAGCTCAAGGCCGCAGGGGCCGAACTCAAAGAGAGCAGCAAGCTGGTGACCTGGGACCAGCAGGGTTCCCGGCCTCTGCTCAGGCTCACCATCTCAGCCCGCTTCACTGTAGTGGCCGGCGATTTGGTGCAGACTCCCCGGGGCCCGGATGTGGTTAGTCGGGTGTCCGGGGGGTGGGTTTGGACCCGCGGTGGCAAAAAATTCAGAGTCAAGGAGGCCAAAAGGCTGGAGGCTGAAAATTTTAAGGGCATGGTGATTTCCGAGAGGCCCCCCATGGTGACAGTGACCGAAACCGGAGAAAGCGTTGAAGTGGAAGGTGGGCTGGCGGGATGCACCCCCGGTCAGGAAGTCCGCCTCAGGTTCCACGAAGGCAGATGGTGGGTGGTCTGATGCAGATTGGTCTGCTAGGCAAACCCAACGTGGGCAAGAGCACCTTCTTCTCGGCCGCCACCCTGAAGGATGTGGAGATTGCGGATTATCCTTTTACCACCATCAAACCTAATGTGGGGGTGGCCCATGTCCGGGTGAAGTGCCCCCATTCCGAAATGGAAAGGCCCTGCAACCCCCGCAAGGGCAGGTGTCTGGATGGCACCCGCTTTGTGCCTGTGGAGCTCTACGATGTGGCCGGTCTGGTGCCGGGTGCCCATCAAGGGAAGGGACTGGGCAACCAGTTTCTGGACGACGCCCGCCAGGCCAGAGTCCTCCTTATGGTGGTGGACGCCAGCGGACGCACCGACAGGGAGGGCAACTCCGGCAAAGGTCACCCCGTGGAAGACGTGAAGTTTGTGGAGGAGGAGTTTGACAGGTGGGTGGCCGGCATAGTGGCTAGACTGCTCCAGAACAAAGCCGGAACCACTGAAGAGGTGTTGGTTGAAGGCCTTTCCGGGCTGGAATTTTCCAAAGAGGCTATCCTGAAGGCCCTGGATGAGGCCTATCCCTCGGCATCGGACTCCCTCTCCTTCGCCACCACCCTCCGCAGGCTGGGCAAACCCATAGGAGTGGTGGCCAACCGCGTTGACCTGGAAGGGTCGGATGAGTGGCTGAAGGAGCTGAAGACGCTTGGCCTTCCCGTAGTTCCAACTTCAGCGGCCACAGAGATGCTCCTTCGGAAGGCTTCAGAAGCCGGCTTCATATCCTATCTGCCCGGAGCCTCCGGGTTTGAGGTGCTCCGAACGGGTAGCCAACCACAGGCTGACGCCCTGGAGTTCGCCAGGCAGTTTCTGAAAAAATACGGCTCAACGGGGGTGCAACAGGCTCTGGACCTAGCGGGTTTTGAACTGGGTCACATGTTGCCCGTCTTCCCCGTGGAGGACGAGAACAAATGGACCGACGGCAAGGGCCAGCTCCTGCCCGACTGCCTGCTGGTTCCCGCAGGGACATCAGCCAAGCAGCTAGCCTATCTCATTCATACCGACATCGGCGACAAATTCGTCAAGGCCGTGGATGGCCGCACCAAGCAGGCCCATGGGGCGGACTACCCCGTGGAGGCTGGCCAGGTGCTCAAGATTTCAACCAGGCGCTGACCTCGTCTTCGGACTTGCGGGTCCGGAAACCCAGAGGTGTGAAATGGGTTCTGACGGCATCCAGCTTTTCCAGCACCTCGGCCATGGGCCGGACCGGGGCTCCCAATTCCTTACACAGTTTATGAAGGTGGAAGTAAGGTTGTGGAAAATCCACCTCGCCGGTTATGAGGTCCAGGTGTTTCAGTGTCAGCTTACTACCTAACGCCAAACCGGCTTCCCGGGCGTCCTCCTGCATTTGTCTGACCAGCTCCTTTTTCCAGAGTTGGCCCATCCAGATAGGATGCACCCCGTGGTGTTCCCCCATCTGTTTCAACAGGGCGTCACATCTGCCCGCCCCTTTGTGGAGTTCAAAATAAACCCGGATGTAATGTCTGTAAACATGGGCGAAGACAGGTTCGGCCGCCACCTCCAGTTTGGCCCCTTCGCGGACCACGAAGCCCGCCAGGGCCCGGGTGGCCACCTCAGGGTAGTTTGGGGTCCTGACCGAATGAAAACCATACCGGCGCCGGCTCACCCTCGGATAGGTGCCTGTCAAAGCCGCAGTGTCTGTGGCACAAACCGCCAGCAGTTTCTTGGTGTTGAGCAGGGCACAGTGCACCCAAGGGGCCGGCGTTCCGAAGGGGTCCAGGTCCACGGCCTCCCAGAGGCGGGAGTGGATGGTTTTTTCCGCCCGGTTGTGGATGGTGGGCAGTTCAACTCCATTGTGGGTCGCGTTCTGGCGGGTCATCTCCAGAGCCCTGTCCGAAATGTCGTTGGCCACCACCCTCACGCCGTTCCGGACCAGCCTGACTGAGCGGGCCCCCGTGCCAGCGAAGGCGTCCAGCACCTCGTAGCCGTAGGCCCGGTAGACCAGGATGCTCATGTCACGGGCCAGGGCCTGGTCGGGATGATAGAAAACCTCCCCTTCCTCGGGCTTGGCCACGTCGGGCACCAGGAGTTCACTCTCCCCCTCCCTGACGGTTTTGAGGTTCTGGGTGGCCATGGATGCCCCGGGCAGGAGGGATTTAAGTAGCTTATTACCACTGTGGGGTTAAGAGAAAACTTATATTAGTGTCACCCGGAAGGGGTAGTTATGGCTGACGCAGATTTAGTGGCATCAATCCGAGACTACTTTGACCTCAATAGTTATGAAGCCAAGGTTTGGTTGGCCCTTTTGGGCCGGGGCATCGCCAGTGCTGGCGAACTGGCCGAACTCACTTCAGTTCCCCGTTCAAGGACCTACGACATTCTGGAATCCCTCGAGAGGAAGGGGCTGGCTATGATGAGGCTGGGCAAACCCATCAAGTACATAGCCACCAACCCCGACGAGGTCATCGGCAAGATGAAAAAGCAGATTGAGCTGGGGCTTGCCGAAAGGGCCCGTCGTCTGGATGACATGAAGGGCAGTAACGTGTGGCATGACATAGTCCAACTTTATTCCAAGGGCATAAAGAAAGTGGATCCCACCCAGGTATCCGGGGCCATCCGTGGCAGGCATCACCTGCACGACCAGTTTGAAGAGCAGTTCAAAAACTCCGAGAAGGAAATTCTGATAGTGACCAGTGGCATTGAACTCAACCGCATTATGGAGTATCACCATGCGGCCCTCAAAATTGCCAGGGACAAAGGTGTGGATATTCGGATTGCCGTCAGCAAGGACGGACTGACCCCCAAAAATCTGGAACTGGCCAAGGCAGTGGGTGAAGTGCGTCATTTGGTGGATATAGACTCCCGCTTTGTGCTGGTGGATTCACGCGAACTGATTTTTATGCTACTGCCGGAGCAGGACATCCACCCCAGCTACGACACGGGCATCTGGATTCACAGTCCCTTCTTTGCCGAGGCCCTGAAGGTTATGTTCACCCGTCAATGGAGTGAAATGAAACAGTTGTGAAGGGGGCGCTGATTTGGGCATATCGGGCGGGGAGTTCAGGCTTTATGTTGATGGGGCCGCCAGAGGTAACCCGGGGCCCGCCGGGGCGGGTGGGGTTTTGATGCTGAACGGCCAAGTGGTGGGCAGGCTCAGCGTTTTTCTGGGAACCCGGACTAACAACGAGGCAGAGTATGAGGCTCTCATCCGTGGGCTGGCTCTGGCCGTTGACCAGGGAGTTAGAGGTCTTGAAGTCTGCATGGACAGTGAGCTGGTGGTTCGTCAGATGCAGGGAAATTATAAAGTCAAGCAGGCCCGTCTGGCTGAACTTCATGTGCAGGCCCAAAAGCTGACGGCCGGGTTTGAACGGGTGGTTTTCACCCACGTGCCCAGGACTGAAAACAAGCTGGCGGACAAGCAGGCCAACCTGGCCATAGATGACTACGAGTTTTTGAAAAAACTGAAAAAATAAAAAAAGAGGCCCAAGCACGGGCAACCGCGTCGGGCCTCAGAGGGTAGGTCGGGTACGATTCTCTCCTTAATCTCCCTTTAGAGGAGTGTGAGACCCAGCTGGTTGGTGACCTCCACGGTCTGCTTGGTGGGTTCCCTGCCGTTGACGGGGCCAAGCACGTTGGAGCTCTGGACTCCGGTGATGATGGTCATCACCCGGATTTTGCCCTCAAACTTGTCGTCAATGCGGGCACCCCAGATGACCTGGGCGTCGCGGTTCAGCTCCTTGGTCACGATTTCACCCACGAGGTTGGATTCCTCCAGGGTCATGTCAGGACCACCGGTCACGTGGATGAGGGCGCCAGTGGCACCCCGGTAGTCCACGTCCAGAAGCGGGTTGGTGAGGGCCTTTTTGATGGCGGCCTCGGCCTTGTTGTCGCTGGAGGCTTCGCCCACCCCGATGACGGCCACGCCACCCTTGCTCATGATGGCCTTGACGTCGGCGTAGTCCAGGTTGACCAGGCTGGGCAGGGCGATGGTTTCCACAATACCCTTGATCATGGTGGAAACCAGCTCGTCAGCCACAGTGAAAGCCTGGGAGATGGGCAGCTTGCCAGCTATCTCCAACAGCCGGTTGTTGTCAATCACAATCACGGTGTCACTGACTTGCCTCAACTCATAGAGGCCAGACTCTGCCTTGTAAACTCTGGCCTTTTCCATCTTGAAAGGCATAGTGACCGTGCCGATGACAATCGCGCCCATCTCCTTGGCTATGCGGGCCACCACCGATGCAGAACCCGTACCGGTGCCTCCACCCATACCCGCCACGATGAACACCATGTCGGCATCTTTGATTAGTTCCTTAATTTCATTTTTATTTTCCTCAGCAGCCTGCCTGCCCACGTCAGGGAAGCCACCCGCGCCCAAACCCTTACAGGTTTCCCTGCCTATGAGTAATTTGGCGTCAGCTTCGCGGTGGTCAAGGTGTTGTTTGTCTGTATTGATGGAAATAATCTTGGCACCATTAATGCCCATCTTATACAGACGGTCGGCTGTGTTATTGCCGGCACCGCCCGCTCCCACTATTACAATCCTTGCCTGGCCAATTTCCCAGGAGTCCATGTTTTTTCCGTTGTTTTCCAAAGCCGATTTTATTATGAAGTCCATTCCGACTCCCTCCCTTTTTAACTATATATTGAGATATATAGCTCCGACTATCATAATGCATATTTATGCATCGGTAGTCATATCTTTAGGGCTTAGGTTAAACTCGCCGGGCAAACCGGTACCTACAACAACTTCCTAGTTAAGCAAATCAACACCTTGAAGGGGATTCAAGGTGACTTCCTAATATTTATTTGGGGTTCTGCTATTTATGGATATTTGACGAAAGATGTGTATATCGCAAATAGTGTTTTTTATAACAAGGTTCTTATATCAATCATGAAACTCCAGCGTGAATATACTTATACGTGCAACGCATATAAACAACCCGCGCGGTTGCTTGCGTGGTTTATGATAACCAGCAGGTGGAAATCCGGATGAAGGACGGCCGCCGCCTGGAAGGGGTGGCCTTGCCCAGTACGGACTTTTCGGACAAGTCAATTCTTATTGTCAAACTCAAAAACGGATACAACGTGGGGCTTTCCCGGAAGGATATACTCCGGGTTGAACGCCGGGGGAGGGTTGAGGGGATTGGTCGGATGGGCGGGGTCGGAAACATGTTGAAGGGAAAGCCATCCACCGGAACCCGGGACGTGCCCCCTGTGGGTGTGTTGGGCACCGGTGGCACCGTAGCCAGTCGGGTGGATTATGTTACAGGAGGAGTCAGGGCCTCTATGACGGCGGAGGAAATTCTGGCTTTCGTCCCGGAGGTTGCCGAATTTGCCGACATAAAATTTGTGAATTTGTTCAGCAAGTTGAGCGAGGACATGTGTCCCCAAGACTGGCCGGAGATAGTCAGGGCCACCGCCCGCCTGCTTCGCCAGACCGAGGGGGTGGTGGTCCTCCATGGCACAGACACCCTGCACTACACCGCAGCTGCTTTGGCTTTTATGCTTACGACCTCCAAGCCCGTGGTGCTGACGGGGGCCCAGCGGAGTAGCGACCGCCCCAGCACAGATGCCTTTCTGAACATACAATGTGGTCTGCGGACTGCCCTCTCTGACTTAGGCGAGCCCGTGGTCTGTTTTCATTCCTCAACCAGCGATGGCACATGTGACCTGATGAGGGCCACCCGCACCCGCAAGATGCACACCTCGGCCCGGGCGGCCTTCCGTTCAATCAATACCCCTGTTCTGGCCAGAATGGACAGGGGGGGAAAACTGGAAAAACTGGCCGACTACCTCCTCCGTTCTAAAGGGCCCGCGAAAGTCAAGGTGGATGTCCGGCTGGAACCCGAAGTGGCCCTGGTCAAGGTCCATCCCGGAGCCGACCCCCGTATTCTCAAATGGTATGCCCAGCGGGGTTACAAAGGAGTGGTGCTGGAAGGAACCGGGCTGGGTCATGTTCCGGTCAGCCCCTCCAACGGCAGAAGCTGGATGCCGGTCATCCAAAAGCTGGCTGGTGAGATGGCGGTGGTTATGACTTCCCAGACTATTTATGGTAGAACTCATCCTTTTGTTTATACCAACCTCCGCGAACTTTCACAGGCCGGCGTGATTTTTGCGGGTGACACTCTGCCCGAGACCGCCATGGTTAAACTGATGTGGGTGCTGGGTCACACTCAGAAGCTGGAAAAAGTCGCCCGCCAGATGCAGACCAACATCAAGGGCGAGCTTAACCCCCGGACTCTGGAAATCAGCCCTCCCTCCCAATAATTCACCCATCACCCGACGGCCAGGGCAACCTCTTTGGAGGAGCCACCGTAAAAATAGATTTTCAGGTAAAGCATTTTTCCGGAACTGAGACTGTAATCGTCCTCACAAAGCACACCAGTGGTGACCACTCCTGCGGGAACTGCGGTTGAAGTGGAATTGCAGGTGGTGTATGTGCTTGTGCTGTTCCTGCCCAGAATGGAGGTTATTGTAACTTCTGAAGAGCCGATGTTGAAAGAGGTGTTGTAGTAGTAGTTGCTGCAGGTAATTCTGGACCTTTGTCAGGAACAATTGGCTCTCCAGGATGCGCAAGAGATGTTATTACAGTTGGCGAAGCAGAAAAATTTGTTCAAGAAATTAGAACATTTGTTCAAGAAATTAGAACAAAAACAATAAATAAAAACAGGCATTAGAAATGCAAACAAAAAAGAGGATAAATAAAAACCCAGCCTCTCCAATCGGGGGGGAGGCGAAGCAGAAAAGAAATAAGTTATTACTGGTTGCAACCCTGTTTCTTTATTCTATAATTCTTATATC
>Ga0129302_1001036_pt1 | contig 20859 bp, 22 predicted proteins | sample BlaSprsedimmetaG_FD_94476 | JGI IMG/M metagenome (GOLD analysis project Ga0129302, IMG submission 94476) | Hot spring sediment bacterial and archeal communities from California, USA to study Microbial Dark Matter (Phase II) - Blank Spring... | ecosystem: Environmental > Aquatic > Thermal springs...
GGATTAGATGCTCAATCACACGCGCACAAAAAAGCCCGGCCCGCTTTCGCGGGCCGGGCTTTTTTGTGCGCTTACTTGCTGCAGCTCAGGCTGGTCAGGTAGGCGGCAATGTTGTTGATATCGGTTTCCGACAGGCCGGCGGCCATCGCCTTCATGGTCGCATCGGTACGGGTGCCGTTCTGGTAGCCCTTCATCGCGGCCACCAGGTACTGTTCCTTCTGCCCTGCCAGGTTCGGATACATCGGCACGTTGCTGATACCGTTGGCGCCGTGGCAGCTCACGCAGGTCCCGGAATACTTGGCCTTCCCGGCAACCGGGTCACCCGCGGCCATTACACCGGCCGACGCCATGGTCAGCAAGCCCGCCACCGCATAGGTCATCATCTTTTTCATCACACTACTCCTCCGATTGAACTGACGCACTCGAGTGCTTTATATCCTGGCAGTGCAACTTCTTGTTTGCAGGCATTTTTACAGAGCACGGGGTCAAAGTAAACCAGCCCGCCTGAACCGTTTCTTAACGGTTTTTCAGATAGAACTCGTCATCGAAAGTGGCCACCACTTCGGGCTTGAGCACCACGAACGCCGTCATCACGATGCCGTTGAGGATGGCCTCGGGCAGGACCAACAGAGGCAGGTAGGCGAGATATTCGTAGCCCATGCGCGGCAAGCTGTAGGCACCGCTCAGCGCCAGTAGCGCGGCGGCTAGCAGCACGCTGGCGAGCATAGCCAGCGCCCCGGCCAGGAAGGCGTTGATATACAGGTAGATGAAAAAGTGCGCCGGCAGGTAGCGCTGGGCCAAGCGGTGCACGACCACCGTTACCAGCACTGGGACTGCACCGACCACCAGGGCGTTGACGGCAAAGGCGCTCCACTCGCCCTGCCACAACAGCATCATGCCCACCAGCGCGGCGGACACACCGATCATGGCAAGTCCCCAGCCGAACAGCAGGGTAAAGGCCGTGACCCCCAGGTAGTGCAAGGCCAGTCCCGGCGAGATGCCGGCGCGCAGGCTCCACAGGCCGACGAGCGCCAGGCAGGCGATAACGAAGAGATTGAGCTGGTCGGCACGCCACAGCCGCAGCCAGTCGGCCTGGCGCAGGGCGATCAGCAGCAGGACGACATAGACCGCGTTGACGAGCAGCCAGAGGTCAGCGAGCACCTGGTCGGAGGAGATGAACATGGCCCCGCCTAGGCGCTCTTCTCCGCCATGGCCACGGTGTAGGTCTTGCCCTGCTTGACCTTGTCATAGTTCCCGAACACGTTCGTCAGCTCGCGCTTGAAGAGCTGGCGCAGCCCGGTGATGGTCACCACGTAGAGACGGCCACCGGGACGCAGGTGGGCATGGGCGTCATGCAGCATGAGGGTGAGCAGCTCCTTGCCGACCTTGGCGGGGACATTGGAGGCGATCAGGTCGAACTGCCGGTCGCCGACATGCTGGAAGGCATTGCTCAGCATGGCCTGCGCATTGTCGATGCGGTTGAGGGCAGCATTGCGGTTGGCGTACTCGACGGCCATGAAGTCCTTGTCCACCATCAGGGTGCGGCCCCTGGGCGCGAGCCGGGCGAGCGTGAGCCCGACGGGCCCATAGCCGCAACCCAGATCCAGGCAGTCGTCGGCCTCGTTCACCTCGACAAAGTCGAGCAGCAGCCGCGTGCCCTCGTCGATGCCCCGTGGCGAGAAGATGCCCCAGGTGCTGTGAAAGGTCAGCGTGTGGCCGCGCAGGGTGTCGGTGAAGACGAGGTCCTGACGGAGTTTGTCGAGGTATTCGGCGGTTTCCATCGGTCACTATCGAAGTCGGGCGCAAGACCCCAGTGTACGTCGCCGCGGGCTAGTCCGACAGGCGCGCCATGGCGTCCCGCGCCCGGGTCAATGCGGTATCCACGTCCTCGGCCAGGCAGCAGAAGTGGCCCATCTTGCGCCCCGGGCGCGCCTCGCGCTTGCCATAAAGGTGCAGCTTGGCCGCGGGGTCGGTGAGCAGCGCCGCCCAGGGGGGACTGGCGTCGCCCCACAGATCGCCCAGCAGATTCACCATCACTACCGGCGAAAGCAGGCGGGTGTCACCGAAGGGCAGGTCGCAGACCATGCGCACCTGCTGCTCGAACTGGGAGGTGACGCAGGCATCGATGGTGTAGTGCCCGCTGTTGTGCGGGCGCGGCGCGATCTCGTTGACCAGCAGCTCGCCTTCGTCGGTGACGAAGAACTCCACCCCCATCACGCCGCAGTAATCGAGCGCCTCGGCCAGCCGCACCGCCGTATCCCGCGCCTGGGTCGCCAGGGCGTCGGGGATACGGGCCGGCACGATGGAGGTATCGAGGATGCCACCCACGTGGATGTTCTCGGCCACCGGGTAGGTCGCCACCTGGCCGCTGGGGTTGCGCGCGACCATCACCGAGGCCTCCACGGCGAGATTCACCCGTCGCTCGAGCACGCAGGGCACGCCGTCCATGGCCTGGAAGGCCTGACGCGCCGCCTCGGGGCTCTCCACGACGTACTGGCCCTTGCCGTCGTAGCCGAAGGCGGCGCGCTTGAGGATGGCCGGCGCGCCAATGGCGGCGAAGGCCGCATCCAGCGCGTCGGCGCGTTCGACGGCCACAAACGGCGCGGTGGCAAGCCCGGCGTCACGGATGAAGGTCTTCTCGCGAATGCGGTTCTGGGTGTTCTCCAGGGCCTCGGCCGAGGGACGCACGGGACAATACCGGGTCAGCCTACGCAGGGTCTCGGCCGGGATGTTCTCGAACTCGGTGGTAATGGCCGCACAGGAATGGCCAAGCTGCTCCAGCGCCCACTCGTCGTTGTAGGCGGCATGCAGGTGCTCATCGGCCATGCGCCCGGCCGGGCTGTCCGGATCCGGGTCGAGCACGATCACCCGGTAGCCCATGGTACGGGCGGCGATGGTGAACATGCGGCCCAGTTGACCACCGCCCAGCATCCCCAGCGTGGCGCCCGGGAGGATCATCTCAGGCCTCCGGCGGGAGCTGCATGTCGAACACCGCCTGTTCCTGACGGGCGCGGAAGTCGGCCAGCTTTTCGGCCAGTGCCGCGTCGTCGTTGGCCAGCATGGCCACGGCGAAGAGCCCTGCGTTGGCCGCGCCCGCCTCGCCGATGGCGAAGGTGGCCACGGGCACGCCCCTGGGCATCTGCACGATGGAATACAGCGAATCCTGGCCCTTGAGGTACCGCGAGGGCACGGGCACGCCGAGCACGGGAACGGTGGTCTTGGCCGCGAGCATGCCCGGCAGGTGCGCCGCCCCGCCGGCACCGGCGATGATGGCCTTGAGCCCCCGCTCGCGCGCGCTGGCGGCGTACTCGAAGAGCAGGTCGGGCGTGCGATGTGCCGAGACCACGCGGTACTCGTGGGGCACGCCGAAGGCCGCCAGCTGGACGACGGCATGCTGCATGACGGGCCAGTCGCTGTTGCTGCCCATGACGACGCCAACCAGTGGCTTGCTCATCCGCTGCCCCCCGCAAAATCGCGTGAAAAAACGTGCATTTATACCCTTCCCCCGGGTGGATGCCAAGTACGGCGGCCAGTTGGCCCGTCGGCCGATGAAGGATAGTCGCGTCGATAGAGTTTCGCTATGATGCAAGGTATGGACAGTAATCTGCAGCGATTGCCAGCCGCGAGCCTCGGCAAGAAGATGATCAAGGTGGTCGAGACGGTCGCCCTGTTCGTCATTGCCCTGGCCACGCTCTATGCCACGGGCGAAGAGATCTGGAAGATGATCAGCACCCGTGAGGTGACGCTCGGCGACCTGCTGCTGCTGTTCATCTACCTCGAGGTCCTGACCATGGTCGGGGTGTACCTCGATTCCGGTGCACTGCCGGTGCGCATCCCGCTGTATATCGCCATCGTGGCGCTGGCCCGGCACGTGATGATCGACATCAAGTCCATCAGCGAATGGGGGCTGGTGGCCTTCGGCGCCGCCATCCTGCTCATCGCGCTGGCGGTGCTGGTGATCCGTTTCGGCCACATCAAGTACCCCTACGAATCCACGCGCGAAACCCCACGCGACGACGTCTTCTCCAAGCGGTAGGCCCATGACCACACCCCTGTTCGAGTCCCGGCTCACCAGCCTGCCCCTGATCCAGCGCGGCAAGGTGCGCGACATCTATGCGGTGGACGACCGGCACATGCTCATCGTCACCACCGACCGGCTGTCGGCCTTCGACGTCATCCTCCCGACGCCCATCCCGGGCAAGGGCGAGGTGCTCACCCGGGTCTCGAATTTCTGGTTCGCAAAAATGGCGAGCATCATCCCCAACCACCTCGCCGACCTGCGCCTGGAAGACGTACTCCCGGACGCCACCGAGCGCGCCCCCGTCGAGGGCCGCGCCATCATCGTGAAGAAGCTGCGCCCGCTGCCCATCGAGGCCATCGTGCGCGGCTACCTGATCGGCTCGGGCTGGAAGGATTACCAGCAGACCGGTGCGGTCTGCGGCATTCCGCTGCCCGCGGGCCTGCAGCTCGCCGACCGGCTGCCCGAACCAATCTACACTCCGTCCACCAAGGCCGAGGTAGGCGACCATGACATCAACGTCGACTTCGCGCACACGGTGAAACTCGTCGGCCAAGCACTGGCCACGCAGGTGCGCGACGTGAGCCTGCGCATCTATCGCGAGGCGGCCGAGTTTGCGCGCAAGCGCGGCATCATCATCGCCGACACCAAGTTCGAGTTCGGCCTCGATGACGACGACCAGCTGGTCCTGATCGACGAGGCGCTCACCCCCGACTCCTCACGCTTCTGGCCGGCCGACACGTACCGCCCGGGAATCAGCCCGCCCTCCTTCGACAAGCAGTTCGTGCGCGACTACCTCGAGACACTGGACTGGGACAAGACCGCACCCGGGCCCGAGCTACCGGCCGAGATCGTGGAAAAGACCGCCGAGAAGTACCGTGAGGCGCTGCGCCGCCTGACTGAGTGACATGACCCTCACGGAGCTGCGCTACATCGTCGCCGTTGCCCGGGAACGCCACTTCGGGCGCGCCGCCGAGGCCTGCTTCGTCTCCCAGCCCACGCTCAGCATGGGCGTCAAGCGCCTGGAAGAGGAACTGGGCGTGGAGATCTTCGAACGCAGCAAGAACGAGGTGAAGCTCACCGCTGCCGGCGAGGAGATCGTCACGCAGGCCCAGCGGGCGCTGGAGGAGGCGGACCGCATCAAGGAGATCGCCGAGCACGGCAAGGACCCCCTGGCCGGTCCGTTGCGTTTCGGCACCATCTACACCATCGGCCCCTACCTGCTGCCGCACCTCATCCCCGAATTGCACCAGCGAGCCCCGCGCATGCCATTGCTGCTGGAGGAGAACTACACTGCCGTGCTGGCCGAGAAGCTCAAGCGCGGCCAGCTCGATGTGATCCTCATCTCCCTGCCCTTTGCCGAGCCCGGCATTCGCACCTGGCCCGTGTACGACGAGCCCTTCGTGGTGCTGCTACCGAGCAGCCATCCGCTGCAGGGGCAGACCAAGATCTCGTCCGAGGAACTGGCCCGGCAGAACCTGCTACTGCTCGGCCAGGGCCACTGTTTCCGCGACCAGGTCCTGCAGGTCTGCCCCGAGTGCAATCGCAGCGCGGCCACCGAGGGCAGCATGCAAAAAACGCTGGAGGGCAGCTCGCTGGAGACCATTCGTCACATGGTCGCCTCGGGCATGGGTTCCACGGTCCTGCCCTGCTCTGCGGCCGGGGCCGATCAGTACAGCCGCCGACTGGTGACCATTCGCCGTTTTGCCGATCCCGCTCCGACCCGCCGCGTGGCCCTGGCCTGGCGCGACTCCTTCCACCGCATACCGGCCATCCAGGCCCTGCACGACGCCATCCAGGCCAGCCCCCTCACCTGTGTGGAGATGCTGAACCTGCCGCTGGATTGATCGCCAGCCGCTATCGAACTCTGCCGCCTTATTGATAGTATTTAACTATCGCGGAATTCAAAACATTCGATTTTATCAATCGATGGCTCGCCTCTAGACTGTGTCCCGTAGCCTGAAATTCACCCAACCTTTCCGAGGGGATACACAGATGAGCAACACCAAGAACGATTCGGTCACTATCCAGAACCTGGAAGCGGCCCTGGCCGGCGAGTCGATGGCCCACATCAAGTACATGTACTTCGCCCAGGTCGCCCGCGCCGAGGGCGACATCGAGACCGCCGAGGTCTTCGAGGAAACTGCGAAGCAGGAAGTCCAGCACGCCTTCGGCCACATGGACCTGCTGTACCCGAAGGCGAGGCTCGACACCGCCAAGTGCCTGGAGCTGGCCATCGAGGGCGAGACCTACGAGTACACCGAGATGTACCCGAACTTCCGCCACCTGGCCGTGGAAGAAGGCAACGCGGCTGCGGTGCGCGAATTCGACGAGCAGATCGCGGAGTCGAAGGAGCACGCGGAGATGTTCAAGGCCACGCTGGAAAAGGCAGCCAAGCGCTTCGGCGCCCTGACCAAGGTCGAGGAGCGTCATGCCAACCGCTATCGCGACACCCTGGCGCGGGTGAACGCGAAGAACGCGGCCTGAACCATCAGGCTTGCGAATTAAACTTTCAGAGGTGATTACGATGAAACAGTGGGAATGTGTGGTTTGCGGCTTCATCTACGACGAGGCCCAGGGCCTGCCCGAGGAGGGCATCGCCCCCGGCACCAAGTGGGAGGACATCCCGGAAGACTGGGAATGCCCGGACTGTGGCGTCGCCAAGGCCGACTTCGAGATGGTCGAGGTGGCCGCCTGAGTCAAAGCCACAGCGACCACATGCACCGCGGCCTTCACGGCCGCGGTTTTTTGCCCTAGACAGACACACAGGAGTCATCCATGAATCCCATCGTCATTATCGGCACCGGCCTGGCCGGCTACACGCTGGCGCGCGAGTTCCGCAAGCTCGACGCCGAGACGCCGCTGGTGCTGATCAGCGCCGATGATGGCGCGTTTTATTCCAAGCCGATGCTGTCCAACGCCCTCGCCCAGGGCAAGGACGCGGCCGCGCTGGTCAACACCTCGGCCGACAAGATGGCCGAGCAGCTGTCGGCGCGCATCCTTACGCATACCCGCGTGACGGGCGTCGACGCGCAGGCGCGACAGGTCGTCACCGATCAGGGCGCGATGCCCTACTCCCGCCTGGTGCTGGCCATGGGCGCCGACCCCATCCGCCTGCCGCTGGCGGGCGAGGCCGCGAATGCGGTGCTTTCGGTCAACGACCTTGCCGACTACGCGCGTTTTCGCGAGGCCCTGGAGAACGGGCCGCGGGTGGCGCTGCTCGGCGCTGGGCTCATCGGGTGCGAGTTTGCCAACGATCTCGCGGGCCATGGCTTCTCCGTCGATGTTATCGATCTCGCGCCCCTGCCGCTGGGGCGCCTGCTGCCCGAGGCCTGTGGTATCGCCATGCGCGACGCCCTGACAGCGGCCGGGATACGCCTGCACCTGGCCACCCAGGTGGAGCGTATCGAACATGCCGTCAACGGCGTCCGTCTGACGCTTGCCAGCGGCGAGGCGATCGATGCCGACACAGTACTCTCGGCCGTGGGCCTGCGCCCGCGCACCGCGCTCGCCGAGGCCGCGGGACTTGCCGTCGGCCGCGGGGTGAAAGTCGACCGAGAGCTGCGTAGCAGCGCGGCCGGTGTCTACGCCCTGGGTGACTGCGCGGAGGTCGACGGCGTGGTGCTGCCCTATGTGATGCCCATCATGCACGCGGCACGGGCCTTGGCGAAGACCCTGGCAGGCACGCCAACCGCGGTCGCCTACCCGGCCATGCCGGTCATGGTAAAGACCCCGGCGCTGGCCACCGTGGTCAACCCACCCGCACCAGGCAGCGAAGGCGAGTGGCGCGTGAGCGGACAGGCGCCAGACATCCGCGCCGACTACGTCACCCCCGACGGTCGCCTGCTCGGCGTATGCCTGATGGGCGAGGCCACGAAACAGAAACAGGCCGTGACGCGCGACCTACCCTCGCCCCTGGCGGCGTGACGTCGGGCCCCGCGATGGGGCCGGGACGCGCCCGGTGGGGCTATACTCAAGCGTAGGCGAGACAGGTGCTAGCGATGCGTTCGTTCATGCGTCACCCATCGAGCATTCCCCTTGAGGTCGTGAGCGACCCGAAGAGCCGGTACGCGTCCCGGCTGCGGGACGTCGGCCTCGGCGGCCTGAGCTACCACGCCAGCGAACCACGGCGCCCCGGCGAGACCGTACGCCTGCGCATCCCGCTGATCGCAGACGATTTCGAGATCACGGCACGCGTGGCCTGGTGCCGCCCAGATGATCAGGGCTACCTGATGGGCGTGGCGTTTCTGCTCGCGGAAGACGCTTACCGGACCCGCATGATCGAGCAGCTGTGTCACATCGAGCAGTACCGCCTCGACGTCCTCGACCGGGAAGGTCGCCGGCTCGACAGCCAGCAAGCCGCGCTGGAGTGGATCGAGAAATTCGCCGAAGACTTCCCTGCCCCGGTCGCTGCCGCCCAGAGCTAGGCGCCAGCCGACGCACGCAGGGCTGCGAGCCGGCAGTGGCTGTGAAACAATACCCGCATGTCCCGTACCTCCCTCCTTCGCGGCATCTTCGTCACCGCCACCGACACTGGCGTGGGCAAGACCCATGTCGGCACGCGCCTCGTGGAGGCGATGACACGCCAGGGTCTGCGCGTGGCCGTGCGCAAACCCGTCGAATCCGGCTGCGAGTTGCAGGACGGCGAACTGCTGCCGGCGGACGCCTTGCGATTGCGGGCGGCGGCCGGCGCGCGCGAACCGCTGCAGACCATCTGTCCGCTGCGTTTTCGGCACGCGCTGTCGCCGCCACGCGCAGCAAGTCTCACGGGCACCCGCATCTTCCTGGCGCAGCTGCGCGACGCGGTACTGACGGGCGTGAACGGCGAGACGGAGTCGAACTGGCTACATGTGGAGGGCGCTGGCGGCATCTGCTCGCCGATTGCCGAAGACGGGCTGAACGCCGACCTGGCGGCAGCCCTCCGCCTGCCTGTGGTGCTGGTGGTGCCGGACCGGCTCGGGGGGATCAACCAGGCCCTGATGGGACTGGCAGCGGCGGCGGCCTGGCAGCTGCGCGTCGCGGCGGTGGTGCTCAACCGGCTCACGACGGACGCGGATCCGGACCTCGACAATGCCGGTGAGCTCGCTGCCCACACGGGCCACGCGGTATTCAGCCTGGGCCACGGTCCGGGAGCCGGAATCGACGCGCTCCTCGCCCACCTCCTGCAGTCGCCGGATTCAGGCGAATAACTGGTCGAGGCGCTGGCCGATGCCGCGATACAGGTGGAGGCCGGCGTGGCGCACGAGACAGTCGGCGAATGCCGGCACCCACCCCTGCATGTGGCGCCAGGCCTCCTGCAGCAGCTCGGGTCCGAGGTCGTGCTCGCTTTCCAGGAGCTCTGCCAGCAGGTTGAGCTCCGCCCCCAGGTAGTCCGGCGGCAGGTTGGAAAGCGGCAACTCGGCGCGCATGTGCAGCGAGGCCATGCCCCAGGCGGGCTCGTCGCCGCCTCCCGCGTAGGCGGAGGCGAAGGGCGGGCACAGGGCAGGTGCCGCGCCATGAAAGAACAGGCGGCGGTATTCAGCACGCCAGTCGTCCAGGCCCAGGGTGTCGAGTTCACGCACGGCGTCGCCCAGCCATGGCCAGACGGCACTCAGATCACGTACCAGGTCCAGCGTCGACTCCGCGGGAAACGTGAGCAGCCCGCGCAAGAGGTGCAGTTCGTCCACACCGAGTCGCGGCAAACTGGCCACGGTTTGCAGCTCTCCAGTTCCCATGTCTTCTCTCCCCCGTCGGCGGTATCCGCCACTCACAGGCACCGATTTCCGGCACGAAACGCATGGATTTTTACCATGCGGGCGCGCCCCCCGTGCTGACGCAGATCAACGGGTGCGCATGCGAGACCGGCGGGGGGGTCAGCTGGAGTAACGGCGCCAGTAGGTGTCGCGCCAGTAGTAGAGCACCGTGGTGTCCTGGATCGGGTAGGAGTCGGCGTAGTTGATACCGCGCTGCGGCTCCTCGATGTTGTCGCGCGCGGGGTCCAGCGGACGCCACTGCGGGTCACGGCGCTCGGCCTCGAAGGGCTCGCGGGCCAGCCCGCTGTTGCGCTTCTCCGCTGCATGGCAGGTCGCGAAATTCTGCTGACCGCGCTCGAGCGAGACGGTATTGGCGGCGCCCGGCATCAGCGGAAAACGCAGCTGGGCGAGGTTGTCCTGCCACAGGCAGATGGGACAGGTCTGGTAGCTGCCGGGCTGGGTGGTGAACACGAGGTAGCCGCAACAGGGGCAGGGATATTTCTGGCCGGTGTCTTCAAACATGAATCCTCCCGGGATGGACGAATGGGAAAAGTCTAGGCGCAGATCCACGATTTCGCAGGCGCCGCCTTCATTGGAAATGCGCGCACAACAGAGGACACAGAGTGAAGTGCTGCTGCCGGGTTGCCTCTGTTGGCCGCTGCGCTTCGTGGCTGTAGGGATGCCTGTACTGAATCGCGGTCAGCACAGCCACCGCGCAGGAATGACGGCAGGGGCAGGCACCACCCTCCCCGCAAATATGCAATCAAACCCCAAATAACAAAAAAGGGGGGCGGATGAACCGCCCCCCTTTGCGCTGCAGGCTGTGACCGGGGTCTTAGTTGACCTTCGGGTCCAGCTCGCCGCTGAGGTAGCGGGCCGTCATGTCTTCCAGCGAGATCGGCTTGATCTTGGAGGCCATGCCGGCGCAGCCGAAGGCCTCGTAACGGGCCTTGCAGATGTCCTTCATGGCCGCCGTGGAGGCCTTGAGGAACTTGCGCGGGTCGAAGTTGGACGGGTTCTCCGCCAGGTGCTTGCGGACGGCACCGGTGGAGGCCATACGCAGGTCGGTGTCGATGTTGACCTTGCGCACGCCGTTCTTGATGCCCTCGACGATTTCCTCGACCGGCACACCGTAGGTGGTGCCCATGTCGCCGCCGTAGTTGTTGATGATCTCCAGCCATTCCTGCGGCACCGACGAGGAGCCGTGCATGACGAGGTGGACCGACGGGATGCGCTGATGGATTTCCTTCACGCGGTCGATGCGCAGCACCTTGCCGGTCGGCTTCTGGGTGAACTTGTACGCACCGTGGGAGGTGCCGATGGCGATGGCCAGGGCATCCACACCGGTCTTCTTCACGAAGTCGGCGGCCTCTTCCGGATCGGTGAGCAGCATGTCCATGTCCAGCTTGCCCTCGGCACCGTGGCCGTCCTCTTCACCCATCATGCCGGTTTCCAGCGAACCCAGGCAGCCGAGCTCGCCTTCCACGGAGACACCGCCGGCATGGGCGATTTCCACGACCTTGCGGGTGACTTCCACGTTGTACTCATAGGTGGACGGGGTCTTCATGTCGGGCATGAGGGAGCCGTCCATCATGACCGAGGAGAAACCGGACTGGATCGAGCGCAGGCAGACCGCCGGCTCGGAGCCATGGTCCTGGTGCATCACGATCGGGATATGCGGGTACATTTCGACAGCGGCCTGGATCAGGTGACGCAGGAAGGGCTCGCCCGCGTAGGAACGCGCACCGGCGGAACCCTGCATGATGACCGGCGAATCGACTTCGTCGGCCGCCTGCATGATGGCATGCACCTGTTCCATGTTGTTCACGTTGAAGGCGGGCATGCCGTAACCATGCTCGGCGGCATGATCCAGCAGCTGACGCATCGAAATCAGGGCCATAAGGGACCTCCTCTACAATTCCAAGTAAAACGCTAAAGTATAAGACAAGATGTCTGGAACAACTATCGATCGGTGCTGGTGGCGGGGTCAGGCTTCGCCCACGACCATCTCACCGACACGGACGATCTTCATGGCATTGGTGCCGTTCTGCACCCCCATCAGATCGCCCTTGGTAATGATGACGAGATCACCGTCCTCCACCACGCCCTGGCTCTTGAGCAGGTCCACGACACGCATGTTGGCCTCGGCGTGACTGGTCTGGATGGTGGGAAACTGGACGGGATAGACGCCGCGATAAAGGCTTACCTTTCTACACGTCTCCTCATGACGCGTCAACGCGTAGATGGGGATGCCGGAGCTGATGCGCGACATCCACAGCGTGGTCGAGCCGGACTCGGTGAGTGCCGCAATCGCCTTTACATTCAGATGGTTGGCCGTGTACATGCTGGCCATGGCAATGGCCTCGTCCACGCGCTGGAAGGTCTGGTTGATGCGGTGATCCGAGACCTTGGCAGTACGCTGCTGCTCGGCCGATTCGCAGATCCGTCCCATGGCGGCGACGACCTTGTCCGGGTACTTGCCGGTGGCGGTCTCGCCCGAGAGCATCACGGCGTCGGTGCCGTCGAGCACGGCGTTGGCCACGTCGAACACCTCGGCGCGGGTCGGGATCGGGTTGACGATCATCGACTCCATCATCTGCGTGGCCGTAATGGCGATGCGGTTCATCTGCCGGGCGCGCTTGATCAGCAGCTTCTGCACGGCCGGCAGCTCGGCGTCGCCGATCTCCACGCCCAGGTCGCCGCGCGCTATCATGATGGCATCGGAGGCATCGATGATCTCGTCGATGCATTCCAGGGCCTCGGCCCGCTCGATCTTGGAGACGATGCCCACCTTGCCACCGGCCTCCTCCATCAGGCGCCGGCATTCACGCACGTCCCCGGCGTTGCGCGGGAAGGACATGGCGAGATAGTCCACGCCGATGGCTGCCGCCGTCCGGATGTCGGCGCGATCCTTCTCCGTGATGGCCTCGGCCGACAGCCCGCCGCCCAGGCGGTTGATCCCCTTGTTGTTCGAGAGGATTCCGCCGTGCACCACGGTGGTGCGAATCTTCTGCCCCTCGATCTCCTCCACCTTGAGGACCAGGCGGCCGTCGTCCAGCAGCAGCGTGTCACCCACGACCACGTCGTTGGGCAGGGCCTTGTAGGTCAGGCCCACGGCCTGCTCGTCACCCGCGTTCTTGTCCAGGTCGGCATCCAGGACGAAGGGCGCGCCCTCCTCCAGGTTGACCTGGCCGTCCTTGAAACGGTCGATGCGGATCTTCGGACCCTGCAGGTCGCCGAGTATGGCCACCTGGCGCCCGAGCTTCTTCGAAGCCTCGCGGACCATGTCGGCCCGCCGCTGGTGTTCCTCGGGGCTGCCGTGGGAGAAATTCAACCGCACCACGTCCACCCCGGCCTTCACCAGTCGCTCCACCACTGCCGGAGTATCGGTGGCCGGACCCATGGTGGCGATGATCTTTGTTCTTCTCACAGGCAGTTAAACCTTCTTGGTTGATGCAACGAAAGGGGCCGCGAAAGGCGGCCCCTGCTCACACGATCACTTCGCGCGCTGTTCCAGGATTTCCACGGCCGGCAGTTTCTTGCCTTCCAGGAATTCGAGGAAGGCGCCGCCGCCGGTGGAAATGTAGGAGACCTTGTCGGCGATGTCGTACTTGTCCACCGCGGCCAGGGTGTCGCCGCCGCCCGCGATCGAGAAGGCGTCGGATTCGGCAATGGCCAGCGACAGGGCCCTGGTGCCCTCGCCGAACTGATCGAACTCGAACACGCCCACCGGACCGTTCCAGACGATGGTACCCGCCTTCTTGAGGATTTCCTCGAACAGCTTCGAGGTTTCGGGACCGACGTCGAAGATCATGTCGTCGTCCTGCACGTCTGCAACCGATTTCAGCTCGGCGGCGGCGGTCTCGGAGAACTCCTTGCCGCAGACCACGTCCACCGGCACCGGGATGCTGCCGCCACGCGACTCGGCGTCGGCGGAGAGCTTCTTGCAGGTGTCGATGAGATCGGCCTCATACAGCGACTTGCCCACGTTGTGGCCGGCCGCGGCAATGAAGGTGTTGGCGATGCCACCGCCGACGATCAGCTGGTCGACGACCTTGGACAGGGATTCCAGCACGGTCAGCTTGGTGGAGACCTTGGAGCCGCCGACGATGGCGACCATCGGGCGCTTGGGGTTGTCCAGGGCCTTGCCCAGGGCATCCAGCTCGGCCGCGAGCAGCGGGCCGGCGCAGGCGGTGGGGGCGTACTTGGCCACGCCGTGGGTGGAGGCCTGGGCGCGGTGTGCAGTGCCGAAGGCATCCATCACGAAGACGTCGCACAGGGCGGCGTACTTCTTGGACAGTTCGTCGTCGTTCTTCTTCTCGCCGGCGTTGAAGCGCACGTTCTCGAGGATCACGACGTCGCCGTCACTGAGCTCGACGCCACCAAGGTAGTCCTTCACCAGGCCCACGTCCTTGCCCAGCAGACCGCCCATGTGGGCCGCCACCGGCGCCAGGGAGAACTCCTCGGCGTACTCGCCCTCGGTGGGGCGCCCGAGGTGGGACATGATCATGACCTTGGCACCGGCCTTGATACAGTGCTCGATGGTCGGCAGGGAGGCACGGATGCGCTTGTCGCTGGTGACCTTGCCGTCCTTGAGCGGGACGTTGAGATCCTGACGGATGAGGACACGCTTACCGGCGAGATCCAGATCGGTCATCTTGATGACGGACATGACACACTCCTATAGAGACTTGCATAGATTAAGAATGGTTTGTGAAGCCCGGGTAACGGCTTGACGAACAATTCTCGAACCAGCGATTAAACGCCGGGGCCGGCGGACAGGCCGCCGACCCCGCGTTCATGCCGAGATGGCTTACTTGGCGACGTGCTCGACGAAACGGAGCATGTTGCAGGTGTAGCCGTACTCGTTGTCGTACCAGGAGACCACCTTGACGAAGGTGCCATCCAGCGCGATGCCGGCCTCGGCATCGAAGATGGAGGAGTAACCCACGCCGCGGAAGTCGGTGGAGACGACCTTCTCGTCGGTATAGCCCAGGGTCTTGCTGATGTCGCCGGACTCGGAGGCCTTCTTCATGGCCGCGCAGATGTCCTCGTACTTGGCTTCCTTGTTCAGCTCGACGGTCAGGTCGACCACGGAGACGTCGGAGGTCGGCACGCGGAAGGCCATGCCGGTGAGCTTGCCGTTCAGTTCCGGCAGCACCACGCCGACGGCCTTGGCGGCACCGGTGGAGGACGGGATGATGTTCTCCAGGATGCCACGACCACCGCGCCAGTCCTTCTGGGACGGGCCATCGACGGTCTTCTGGGTGGCGGTGGCGGCGTGCACGGTGGTCATCAGGCCGCGCTTGATGCCCCAGTTGTCGTGCAGCACCTTGGCGACCGGCGCCAGGCAGTTGGTGGTGCAGGAGGCGGCCGAGACGATGGCCTGGCCGGCGTAGGTCTCGTGGTTCACGCCATAGACGAACATCGGGGTGCCGTCCTTGGACGGGGCGGACATCACGACCTTCTTGGCACCGGCGTCGATGTGCTTCTGGCAGGTCTCCTCGGTGAGGAAGAAGCCGGTGCACTCGATGACCAGGTCGGCACCGATGTCGGACCAGGCCAGGTTGGCCGGATCGCGCTCGGCGGTCAGGCGAATGGTCTTGCCGTTCACCACCAGATTGTTGCCGCTGACGGAGACGTCGCCGTCGAAACGGCCGTGCACGGAATCGTACTTCAGCATGTAGGCCAGGTAATCGGCATCCAGCAGGTCGTTGATGCCGACCACTTCGATGTCCTTGAATTCCTTGGCAATGGCACGGAAGGCCATGCGACCGATACGACCGAAGCCGTTGATACCCACTTTAATCGTCATTTCCAAATCTCCCTACTCGCGTAGTTTGAAGAAATCGTGCCGACGGCCCGCAGGCCGCCGGTCAATATTGTTTTACTGGGCCATGGCCTCTTCGGCCGCCTTCACCACGTTCTCCACGGTGAAACCGAACTCCTTGAAGAGGTCGCCGGCCGGAGCGGACTCGCCGAAGCGGCGCAGACCGACGATGGTGCTGGCATACTTGTACCAGCCGTCCGGCACGCCGGCTTCCACCACCACGCGGGCGGTGACGGCCTTCGGCAGTACGGATTCCTGGTAGGCGGCGTCCTGGGCCTCGAAGTGGTCCACGCTCGGCATGGACACGACGCGCACCTTCTTGCCGCTCATGGCCTCGGCCGCACCAACCACCAGGGCCACTTCGGAACCGGTGGCGATGAGGATCACGTCCGGGGTGCCGTCGCAGTCCTTCAGCACGTAGCCGCCGCGTTCGATGGCGGCGATCTGCTCATCGGTACGCACCTGGTGGTCGAGATTCTGGCGCGAGAGGATCAGCGAGGTCGGGCCGTCGGCCTTCTTCACCGCCATCTTCCAGGCCACCGCGGTCTCGACCGCGTCACAGGGACGCCACGCCGACATGTTCGGGATCATGCGCAGGGTCGCGGTCTGCTCCACCGGCTGGTGGGTGGGGCCGTCTTCGCCCAGGCCGATGGAATCGTGGGTGAAGACCTCGATGTGACGGATCTTCATCAGCGCGGCCATGCGCAGGGCATTGCGCGCGTACTCCGAGAACATCAGGAAGGTCGCGCCATAGGGCACGAAACCGCCGTGCAGCGAGATGCCGTTGACGATGGCGGCCATGCCGAACTCGCGCACACCGTAGTTGATGTAGTTCGCCTCGGCGTTGTTGTGGCGCATCGGCTTGGCGCCCGACCACAGGGTCAGGTTGGAGCCGGCCAGATCGGCGGAACCGCCCATGAAATCGGTGAAGCCGGCAAAGCCCTCGATGGCGTTCTGCGAGGCCTTGCGGGTGGCGATGGTGTCACCCTTCTCGGCAACGGCCTTGATGAAGGCGTCGGCCTGGGCATCCCAGTCACTGGCCAGCGCCTTGTTCATCACGCGGCGCTCGAACTCGGCGGCAAGTTCCGGAAATTCCTTGCGGTAGGCCTCGAACTTCTCGTTCCAGGCGGCCTCGGTGGCAGCGCCCTTCTCCTTCGCATCCCAGCCGGCGTAGATCTCGTCCGGGATCTCGAACGGACCGTGGTTCCAGCCGATGGTCTCGCGCACCAGCTTGATCTCGTCGTCGCCCAGCGGCGCGCCGTGGCACTCTTCCTTGCCCTGCTTGTTGGGCGAGCCCCAGCCGATGATGGTCTTGCACTGGATCATCGACGGCTTGTCGGTGACGCTGCGCGCCTCCTCGATGGCGGCCTTGATGGCCTGCGGATCGTGACCGTCGACGTTGCGCACCACGTGCCAGCCGTAGGCCTCGAAACGCTTGGGCGTGTCGTCGGTGAACCAGCCCTCGACCTCGCCGTCGATGGAGATGCCGTTGTCGTCATACAGGGCGATGAGTTTGCCCAGGCCCAGGGTGCCGGCCAGCGCGCAGGCCTCGTGGGAGATGCCTTCCATCATGCAGCCGTCGCCCAGGAACACGTAGGTGTTGTGGTCGACGATCTCGTGACCCGGCTTGTTGAAGCGGGCGGCCAGGGCCTTTTCGGCGATCGCCATGCCCACGCCGTTGCTGATGCCCTGACCCAGCGGACCGGTGGTGGTCTCGATACCGGGGGCATAGCCGTATTCGGGGTGGCCCGGGGTGCGGGAGTGCAGCTGGCGGAAGTTCTTCAGCTCTTCCATCGGCAGGTCGTAACCGGTCAGGTGCAGCACCGAGTAGGGCAGCATGGAGCCGTGACCGTTGGACATGATGAAGCGGTCGCGATCGCACCAGTCCGGGTTGGTCGGGTTGTGGCGCATGAAATCGTTGTAGAGGACTTCGGCGATATCGGCCATGCCCATCGGGGCGCCCGGGTGACCGGACTTGGCTTTTTGCACCGCGTCCATGCTCAGCGCGCGAATGGCGTTGGCAAGGTCTCTACGAGAAGGCATAGGTGAATCTCCCATTGCTTGGTTTCTGAATTGGGTCGGAGATCCCCGCGACGGCGACAAGGGCCGGCATCGGCACGGGCATCTCTCGGAAAAATGGCCCCGCGGCGGCGCGCAGGCGCCTGCTCAGGCATGACGGGCTACACAGAATCCCGGGGCGTAAAAACCGGGTATTTTCCCCTAGTCCGTCGGACGGGGCAATACCGGGCATTGCCGGGCACCCAGGCGGCCGGGAAAACATGACTATAACATATTGATAATCAAGCATTATATTGGGGTCGCCACGGGCCAGCGGAGAAAATCGGCCGGTGAGGGGGCCGACGAGTGCGCCCTGATGGACGACAGAATGCCGCGACGGGCGCACCGCGCCTATAATAAACTCATAATTAAATACAAGTGGATGGCGTGAGGCACCCCCTCCGGAGCGCAGGACGCAGGCATGACACTCTGGGCCAGCAACAACGATGGCTAGTCGGATGGAGTGCAAGCGGATGCCCAATATTGCCCGGACCTTACTGATACCCCTTTGCTGCCTGATGGCGCTGCTGCTCACGCCGGTGGTGCGCGCCGCGGAATACACCCTGGTCGTCCAGCCCATCCTGCCCAAGGACGATATCATCAGGGCCTACACCCCGCTGGCCGAGTACCTGTCCCGCCAGACCGGCGAGGAGATCCGGCTGGTGACGGCGCCCAACTTCCTTGGCTACTGGGAACGCAGCAAGCAGGCGGGGGAATACGATCTGGTACTGGATGCGGCACACCTCACCGCGTTTCGCATCGAGCGCATGAACTACGAGCCCCTGGCCAAGCTGCCGGACGTGGTCAGTTTCAGCCTGGTGACCGGGCCCGACATGCTGCTGTTCGACCCGGATGAACTGGTCGGCAAGCGCCTCGCCACCCAGGGCTCCCCGAGCCTCGGGGCGGTGCGTCTGAATCAGATGTTCCCCAATCCCATGCGCCAACCCATCATCGTCGAGGTAGAGGACAGCACGCTCGCCGTGCACAAGGTGTTCTCGGGGGATGTAGTCGCGGCCATGATCCCGACGCCACTGGTCCAGGCCAACCACGGGCTCAACACGGTCGCGACCACGCCCCAGGTGCCGCACATGGCCCTCTCGGCCTCGCCGGACGTACCCGCCGAGGTGCGGGACCGGATTCGCCGCGCCCTGCTCGATGCCCAGCGTGTCCCCGCCGGTCAGGCCATGCTCCAACAGGTGAACCTGCCCGGGTTCGAACCCGCCACCGTGCGCCAGTACCAGGGCTACTCCGAATTGCTCGAAGGCCTCTGGGGCTACTGACGGCCCGACCGCGTCCCCGGCCGGCCCACAACACCGGCCGGGGCGTGCGTTTTGCCACCAAGCTGCGGTAACATTCGTCACTTTCCGTGCGGGCCCGCCCGCGCTTGGTGAATCCGTCAGAGGAAGTCCAATGAGCAGAAACTTCGTCTTCACCTCCGAGTCCGTCTCCGAGGGCCACCCGGACAAGATGGCCGACCAGGTGTCGGACGCCATTCTCGACGCCATCCTGGCCCAGGACCCGCACGCGCGCGTGGCCTGCGAGACACTGGTGAAGACGGGCATGGTAGTGCTGGCCGGCGAGATCACGACCTCGGCGCAGATCGAGTACGACCAGATCGCCCGCGAGGTGGTCAACGACATCGGCTACACCAGCTCGGACATCGGCTTCGATGGCAATACCTGCGCCGTGCTCAACGCGCTGGGCAAGCAGTCCCCCGACATCGCCCAGGGCGTGGACCGCGGTGAACGCGAAAACCAGGGCGCCGGCGACCAGGGCCTGATGTTTGGCTACGCCAGCAACGAGACTGACGTGCTCATGCCCGCGCCCATCACCTACGCCCATCGGCTGGTGGAACGTCAGGCCCAGGTACGCAAGCACGGCGAGCTGTCCTGGCTGCGCCCGGATGCCAAGAGCCAGATCACCTTCCGCTACGAGAACGGCAAGCCGGTGGGCATCGACGCCGTGGTGCTCTCCACCCAGCACGACCCGGAGATCTCGCAGAACGACCTGCGCGAGGCCGTGATGGAGATGATCATCCAGCACGTGCTGCCGAAAGAGTGGCTGCACAAGGACACCCAGTATCACATCAACCCCACCGGCCAGTTCATCATCGGCGGCCCGGTGGGCGACTGCGGCCTGACCGGGCGCAAGATCATCGTCGACACCTACGGCGGCATGGCCCGCCACGGCGGCGGCGCCTTCTCAGGCAAGGACCCGTCCAAGGTCGACCGCTCGGCCGCCTACGCCGGTCGCTACGTAGCCAAGAACATCGTCGCCGCCGGCCTGGCCGAACGCTGCGAGATCCAGGTGTCCTATGCCATCGGCGTGGCCCAGCCGACCTCGATCAGCGTCGACTGCTTCGGTACCGAACGCGTCAGCGAGGCCCGCATCGTCGAGCTCGTGCGTGAGCACTTCGACCTGCGCCCCTACGGCATCACCACCATGCTCGACCTGCTCAAGCCCATGTACCGGGCCACCGCCGCCTATGGCCACTTCGGCCGCGACGACCAGGGGTTCCCCTGGGAACGTACCGACAAGGCCGACGCCCTGCGCGAAGCGGCCGGTATCCGGAGCTGATCGACACGTAACACTTCGACCTCGCCCTGAGGAGCGCTGCAGCAGGAACCAACCTGTCAGGCTCAGGGCGGGACTCTTCCATCAATGAACGGCGCTCAACGGAACTTTGGAGAACAACCCAATGACCGCTGAGTTCACCGACTACAAGGTCGCCGACATCAACCTGGCCGACTGGGGCCGCAAGGAAATCTCCATCGCCGAGACGGAGATGCCGGGCCTTATGGCGCTGCGCCAGGAATACGGCGCAGCCAAGCCCCTCAAAGGCGCCCGCATCACCGGCTCCCTGCACATGACCATCCAGACCGCCGTGCTCATCGAGACCCTGGTGGACCTGGGTGCCGAGGTGCGCTGGGCCTCCTGCAACATCTTCTCCACCCAGGACCATGCCGCCGCGGCGATCGCTGCCGAGGGCATCCCGGTGTACGCCTGGAAGGGCGAGACCATCGAGGAATACTGGTGGTGCACCGAGCAGGTCCTGACCTGGCCGGACGGCAAGGGTCCGAACATGATCCTCGACGATGGCGGCGACGCCACCCTGCTGCTGCACAAGGGTGTGGAGTTCGAGGAGGCCGGCGCCGTGCCCGAGCCCAAGCCCAGTGATAACGAGGAATGGCAGGCCGTGCTGGGTGTGCTCAAGCGCACCA
>Ga0129302_1001042_pt1 | contig 20789 bp, 15 predicted proteins | sample BlaSprsedimmetaG_FD_94476 | JGI IMG/M metagenome (GOLD analysis project Ga0129302, IMG submission 94476) | Hot spring sediment bacterial and archeal communities from California, USA to study Microbial Dark Matter (Phase II) - Blank Spring... | ecosystem: Environmental > Aquatic > Thermal springs...
CAACCCGATGAAGGGTTTCTAGAAGCAGTGCAGGGTCGCAGACCCCTCTACAAACACCAGGAAGAAGCAATTCGAAGAGTGTTTAATGGGCACAACGTGGTTGTCGCCACCGGGACAGGGAGCGGCAAAACAGAGGCCTTTCTCTATCCCATCCTCCTCCATCTATATCAGGAATTCCAATCAAGCAGTTTGGGACCGGGTGTTCGCGCGCTGATCCTCTACCCGATGAATGCTCTTGCAAATGACCAACGCGAACGTCTTGGGGGAATCTGCAAACGCCTTCAGGATGAAAACTCGCCTTTCAAGTTCACTTTCGGACAGTATATCGGGGAAACGTCGGAAGATGAAAACGACTCCAGGCGTCATGCAAACGACCACAAAGCAAATAGGTTGCCTGGTGAATTGGTTTTTCGGTCGGAAATGCGGAAGACGCCACCTCACATTCTTCTCACCAACTATTCAATGCTCGAGTATCTTTTACTCCGACCTGACGACAGTCCACTCTTTGACAACGGACGGGCGAAGTGGTGGACATTTCTCGTGCTGGACGAGGCGCATCAGTATCGCGGTTCTCGTGGCATTGAGATGGCGATGCTTCTGCGCCGTCTTAAGCAGAGGGTAAGAGAAGGAGGACGATCGGAACTCTTTCGATGTATCGCCACAAGCGCCACACTCGTTGGTGGCGAAGTAGATAAAGCAGTGGTCGCAGATTTCGCTTCTGACCTATTTGGTGAGAAATTTCATCCTGAAGATATGATCCTGGGGGAAACTGAACTTATTCCCGAACCGGGTTCAGAAAGTCTGTCCGAAGGAGAATATCGTGTTCTTCGAGAGGCCCTTAATGGGAACATCGAAGCTGGAAGCCGCCTTGCAGAGCTAGCTACCCGACTTGGAGCGCCGCTTCCAGAGAGCGAAGATTTGCCGAAAACTGTAGGTACGCTGCTTCAATACGACCATCGGGCAACTCGCCTTCGCCGCCTCATCACAGGTAACCCTGCTGAAATCCAGGACATTGCCGATCAAGTCTTTGGGGACTTGCCAGAGCAAAAACGAGTATCGGTATTGTCCGAGTTAGTTGATCTTCTTTTGCAAGCAAAGAATCCATTATCCGATAACCCTCTATTATCTGCTCGTTACCATCTATTCCTCAGATCACTCGAAGGCGCTTTCGTCTCTTATTGGCCTCAGAAGAAAGTCTTCCTTGACCGCAAGGCAGGGGATGATGAGTGCACGGCCTTTGAAGTTGCACTATGTCGGGAATGCGGTCAGCATTATTTCGTAGGGCAGAAGGGTTTCAGGGGCGGCAAACTGATGGAGGCAATTCGCGATCCGAGTCATCTTGAGTTCGGAGCCACTTTCTTTCGCCCAATTGAAAACGACAAAGACGAAGGTGATGAGCAAGAAGATAACGGTGAGACTAATCGCAAGCAAGTATTTCAGCTTTGTGTCCAGTGTGGCGAAGTGCACCCAGGCAAACCACCGTGTGGGCACGAAACCCTGATCCGAGTTGTCAAGGAAGAATCCTCGGATGAAGATAGGGCAGACCAAATGAAGAAATGCGGTGCCTGCGGGTACAACGCTGCTGGTCGTGACCCTGTGCGTGAAGTGGTACATGGCACAGACGGGCCACACGCGGTGATCGCTACGACTCTCTATCAAACCCTTCCAGAAAGCCGAAAAAAAGTGCTTGCTTTTTCTGACGGCCGACAGGAAGCCGCGTTCTTTGCCTGGTATCTCGAAGACTCGTATAAAGATATTTTAAGCCGGAACTTGACTCTAAAAATAGCGCGGAGTTTCACCGATTTTCCGGCAAGGGGGATAAGTCTTTCAACGATTGCCGATCAAGCGTTTAGTAAATATCACGATGCCTTCAAGTACCGACCGACTGATGACGAGCCTACGATTCGCAAAAATATTTGGCGCGCTTTCTATCGAGAATTCCTGACCGAAGAGCAACGAATCTCACTTGAGGGTGTCGGGCTAATTCGGTGGTCAATCGAATGGCCAGACTGGTTCAAGTTCCCAGCGGAGCTTGCACATTCTCCTTGGTCGTTAACCGAACAAGAAACGCGCGATTTGATCTTCATTCTCTTGGATTCCATGAGAACAGACAGGGCTGTCGAACTTCAACCCGGGGTGGGGGTCTCATTGAATTGGAGCGACCTCAGCCTTCAAGCCTTCCAAATGCGATTCCGGATAGGCCCCCCTGCGCGCCCTAAGCGCATGAAGTATTGGCCGGTGAGAAGTTGGGACGGTAAGAAAGGTAAGCGCGCCCTATTTCTTGCCAAACTTCTCACAAGGGCTGGCAATTCAGAACAAGAAGCCCTTGAGCAGGCAGTAAATATCTTGAGATTCATATGGGATTCAATAAGACTATCGGATGAAGAAGCACCCTCATCACGAGACCTTTTACTGATCCCTGTGGATGATGCTCGGAGGCTGAATCCTGGCTGGTGGAGACTCCATCTCATCGCAAATGACGACACAATCTACCAATGTGACACCTGTGCCCGTCTCCAGTCAGTCTCCGTTCGCGGAGTGTGCCCGAGGCATCGCTGCCGTGGCACACTAAAGGAAGTATCCTGGAATGATTTAGAACCCAACCACTACCGCCTCCTTTACGAGGAGGACTTGCCAGGCTTTTTGCGTGTGGAAGAGCACACTGCACAGCTTGACAAGGAAAAAGCCAGAGAATTCCAGCGTGAATTCAAGCAAGGTAAAATCCACGTCTTGAGTTGTTCGACCACTTTCGAGCTTGGAGTGGATCTTGGTAACCTCGACACCATCTTTCTGAGAAATGTCCCCCCCGAAGCCTTCAATTATGCTCAACGAGTAGGGCGGGCCGGGCGTCGTGAACGCCCCGGATTTGCTATCACGTATTGTCGCCGGGGGCCTCATGATCTCTACCACTTCGCCGAACCTGAACGGATGCTCCGCGGCAAGGTTCGCCCCCCCGTTCTAAGCCTGCGAAATGAGAAGATTGTCACCCGCCATGTTGCTGCAACGGCATTATCGTACTTCTTCAAAACCTTTACCGAAAGGTTCAAGAATGTGGAGATGCTATTCAAAGACTTAGGGCATCCGTCTGGCGTTGCCGATTTCAAAGCCTTCCTCTACGAACACCAGGCCAAATTGGAAGAATCTCTGCGCGCCATTGTCCCATTGGATATGTTCCCTAATGTCGGATTGGACAGTGGACAGTGGATTGAAAGGATTGCTGGAAAGATCACCAAAGACATCGGCGGCAAGGTTGTGGAAGAAGAAAGTAGGTTCTCTCTTGCCGAAGCCGAGGTCTCGAGCGATTATGAGGGCGTGATAAAACTTGAGGAGGAAGCTCGCACGGGAAGGGATTACAGAACCGCTGAATGGGCTCAAAGGAGAGCTAACACTATCGCTGGTGAAGATGTCCTTTCCTTCCTTTCACGTAAAGCAATAATTCCCAAGTATGGGTTTCCGGTTGATGTCGTAGAGCTCGATACTCAAAAAAACCAACAAAACAACGAAGCGTTTGAACTCCTGCTCCAAAGAGACCTCAGTATTGCAATTTCAGAGTTTGCCCCCACCAGCAAATTGGTGGCAAATAAGAAGGTGTGGACTTCTTACGGACTCAAGAAAGTGGCCGAGAAGGAGTGGCAACGGAAGTTCTACAAACGATGTACACGGCATAATGTTTTCTTGCATTGGGAACGAGGGCAGCCTGAACCTCCGACTCCATGTGGCGATACGTTGCCGGAAGGCAAATATGTTGTTCCCCGTTTTGGGTTCGTGACAGATCGTGATAGGCCAAAAGAGCCAACATCTCGGACACCGAGAGTATTCACAACACGTCCGTATTTTGCAGGTTTACTCGGACCTGACCCTGGCACCATTACTTATTCTTTGAATTTCCCATTGATCACGCTGACGAAGGCAACCCCAGGTTTGATGGCTGTGTTGTGTGAAGGCCGACGTGGAGAGGGTTTTTATATCTGCGGGGGATGTGGCGCGGGATTCAGGAAACGCCAAAAGACGCATAAGACCCCCTATGGCCAAGATTGCCGTGGAACTTTGGAGCAGGTCTCTCTCGGCCATGAGTTCGAGACGGACGTTCTGCAACTCCAGTTTCATCCCAAATTCAATGGTGATATTGAGTCTGTTTGGTTTGCATACTCGCTCGCTTACGCTCTGGTTGAAGGAGCAGCGGAGGTCTTAGAAGTCCCCTCTAATGACCTGAGCGCAACGGTTGCTCACGGTGAACAATACCCAGTGCCTCCAATTATCCTCTACGATAATGTGCCAGGTGGAGCAGGACTTGTGGCCCGGCTTGAAAAAGAAGATATTCTCAAGATTTGTTTAGAGGCAGCATTGAAAAGGGTCGGTGGTAACTGTGGCTGCGATGAAAATACAAGTTGTTACGGATGTTTGAGGAGTTATAGAAATCAGTTTGCCCACCAGTATCTCCAACGGGGACATGTGAAGCACTATCTGGAGACGTTGCTCGCGAAATGGTAGTGATTCGACATATTCTAAAGCAGACTAAGCGGGCTAACAATCGGCTCATCGTGTCCAGTTAAACACGGGTCGTTGGGATTCCGCTTTAGGTGGATGAAATTCGACATTATTATCCAGTGGGTGCGTGCTGATCATATCCGGCGCAAGTCCCACCTAATTAAAGATTAACCATCGGATTAGTAGTGAACCTCACGTGCAAACTCAGTAATGAGCGTACGAAGCTGAGGGAATCAAGGAAACAGGCTGCGTCACTGAGCCCCGAAATATGTATAGTTGTGGTCATTAGATAATCCCCGACGAGTCGGGGGAAAGCCGACGACTTTGAGCCGTGCGGAAGGCAGTAGTCTTGCATGCGTTATGGTGAGCATGCACGACACCACCGGGGTCTGTAATTGCGAGCGGGGCATGTTTTCACAGGGATAATCCGGGAACTGGAGAGAGCCAACTGTCTCCTTGTAAATATGCGGTTGTGGGAGTTCCAATCCTGGGTAAAGGGAAAACTCCTGGCTCTTGTAGTGGTTTTGCTCTAACCACGCGGGAGAGTCCTTTCAAATGGGAATACCACGAATAAAAGGGAGCATGCAAGGTATCCGGAAGCGATAGTTAACGCGAAGCGACCGGAGATGGGCTTTTGGCAGTCTTAGTGTCTCATAGTAGCGGTGTTCAGGAATCATATCTTCTGAACGAGTAAGTGGGGAAGTATATCAAGCCCAAGCGACCCACTGTAGCCACTAAAAGAATTGTGGACAACCGTCAGCTGACGGTTGGCGAAGGTGACACCGGGTATAACGTTTCACTTTATGGAATTATGGGAAAAACACAGAATTTACCAACCATATCACCAAAACTAAAGCGAATTGCAGAGCTTGCAAAGTCAGACTCAAAGCTACAGTTTATATCGATTGCACATCTGCTGAACGTAGCGCTTCTACGAGAATCTTTCAGACGTCTGCGCAAGGATGCTGCGAGCGGGGTCTCGGGCACAACTGCGAACGACTATGCAAAGAATCTTGAAGAAAACCTGATTGACCTACATAACAGATTGCGGACGCAACGATACAAAGCGCCACCAGTCAAACGTGTATGGATCGAAAAGGATGATGGTAAGGAACGTCCGTTAGGAATCCCGGAGATAGAAGACAAGATCGTGCAGAAAGCAGTTACAATCCTGCTCGAACCGATTTATGGGAATGACTTCTATCCATTTTCACATGGATTCATTACCGGGCACAGTCAACACCTTGCTATTAAAGAAGTGCGTGAACAGTTGTATGCAAATCAGATAAACTGGATCATTGATGCAGATATTGAAGGGTTCTTTAATAATATCGACCATAAGATATTGCGTGAATTTATTCAACGCCGTATCAAAGATGGTGGAATTCTTCGCTTGATCGGTAAATGGCTGAAAGCAGGAGTGATGGAGAACAGAAAGCTCTCCTATCCGAAAAAGGGCACACCGCAAGGTGGTGTAATATCGCCACTGTTAGCCAATATTTTTCTGCATTATGTGCTTGACGAATGGTTTGTGGAAATGATTCTGCCGAGATTAAAAGGGCGTGTCTTTATCAGTCGCTTTGCCGATGATTTTATCATTGGCTTTGAATTAGAAGAAGACGCGCACCGGGTGATGGAAGTACTGCCCAAGCGATTCAACCGCTTTGGCTTAACGATTCACCCGAAAAAGACCAGGCTGGTTGACTTCCGAAAACCGTCATACAAGATCACAGCAACTAAAGGTGCGGGGACATTTGATTTTCTTGGATTCACGCACTATTGGGGAAAGTCGCGGAAGGGTTACTGGATTATAAAGCGGAAAACATCTGCAAAGAAGCTACGCCAGAAAATTACATCCATATGGGAATGGTGCAAGCACAACCGGCATATTACTGTTAAGGAACAACACGCTATGCTCAACCTGAAACTAACTGGACACTACCAATACTATGGTGTGCGTAGTAATTACAGGTCACTCCAACTGTATTATGAAGCGGTTCGTAAAGCGTGGAAACGCTGGCTTGGACGGCGATCACGTGATGGCTTCATTTCTTATGAGAAATTTAATAAGTTTCTGGTACATTATCCATTGGCTAAACCGCGAATTGTCCATGAATTCTGATATTTGTAAGTGGGCGGCAAAGTTATACGTTCCATATGTTGCATACGTGTGGAATTATATAGTTGCTGATAAGTAAAGCTTAGTGCAATTATATACCGAAGAACCGTATGTGATAATCCCACAAGTACGGATCTGTGGGGGGAGCGGCGAGTAATCGCCGCTTCTACCTGGAACTTGACGGCGGGGGCTGTGCGGTTTTTGGAATTTATAGGTTTCATCACGGTTTGTTTGCTTTATCAAGTTTGGTGCAAGACCATCCCGCCGCAAGTGAGCCAAACCGTTATGACTATATAAGGTGCACTAACGATACAGCCCCGCCCTTACCTACCCCCGACCCCATGGGAGATATTCGGTTGCGGAGCATTGATCGACAGGCTAAATCAGTGGCGGGGGCAGCGTGAAGTGCGGGGGGATAAAGTCATAACCAGCGTTTGCACCTGACCCGCTGGCTGTGGTTTTGATTGGGAGACGGCTGTTGATCAAACCATGCGGTTAGTTGATTGAGTTCAGCTAAGGCGGGCAGGTGAAACGCAGGGACGTTAGCACGCTTCCCTGACCACTGAAATACTCGCCAATTACGGCCTGTTGCGGTAGAATAGGTCCAGGCCCAAAGATACATTTGATAATCACAGATATAGACAGGCGGTTAGGATTGATGAATTTACCTCTTTTCGACACACCTAAGAAAATTGAAGACCACTTCAACCCACAAGCTGATATTGTACTCTATCAGGGAGACGTAAGTGATTTTGTTGCTACTGTTCCTGATAACTCAGTGAGTCTGATCATTACCTCGCCTCCTTACAATCTAGGTAAAGAGTACGAAGATCGTGTTTCTATAGGGGAATATCTGGATACACAAGCGCAAGTTATTGTTGAACCCTACCGTGTGCTTAGAGAAGATGGCAGTATTTGCTGGCAAGTAGGTAACTTTGTAGAAAATGGGCAAGTGTATCCTTTGGATATTCTCTACTACGATACTTTTAAAAAGCTGGGCTTGCGTTTGAGAAACCGAATTATTTGGCATTTTGGATATGGGTTGCATGCTTCCAAGCGTTTCTCAGGGCGTTATGAAACAATGCTGTGGTTTACCAAAAGTGATGATTATGTCTTCAACCTTGACGCTGTGCGTGTGCCTTCCAAATACCCAGGCAAACGGCATTACAAGGGCTCAAAAAGGGGTGAATTATCGGGCAATCCTTTGGGTAAGAATCCCTCAGACGTTTGGGAATTTCTAGCCCAGGAATGGGAAGCTGCTTTTTGGGATATTCCAAACGTGAAGTCTAATCATCCCGAAAAGACGATCCATCCTTGCCAATATCCTATTGCATTGATTGAAAGGTGTGTCTTGGCATTGACAAATGAGGGGGATTGGGTGTTTGATCCTTACGTGGGAGTAGGAACCTCACTAATTGCTGGCATAATGCACAATCGTCGCGTGATGGGTAGCGAACAAGAGAGCACGTATGTTGATATTGCCCGTGAACGTCTCCAGGCACATTTCAATGGTGTACTGCCCTATCGTCCTCTTGGTAAACCTGTCTATCAGCCTACAGGAAGGGAAAAAGTGGCACAAATGCCGGAGGAGTGGCCAAACGCAACTCAGGGGCGACTATTAGAAAGAAAAGAGAAATACGAATGAAAATCGCGGGCATATACTCATTATTATGAATATTTTGTCTGCGGCCCACAGCCCATGCAGTTAGCAGTAAAGAACGCACTGAATGAAATTGGCGTATCTTTAACAATGGTAGAATCTGAAAGTTTTAATTTTGTTTAAACGATTATAAAGGATTTGTTATGAGAGAAGTATATTCAAAACAATTGGCAATTGTCGTCGGGGTTTTAATTTTCATGGTGAATGTAATTTTTGCCCTGATACAATCACCAGAAATATTATCTGCCAGGAAGAAGCAATCTGTATCTATTCCCCATCCCATCGAAGGATATGAGCAATGTGATACCTGTCACGGGATGGAAGGCGATTGGCCTTATCCGATAAGGCATCTTGGCTGGAGCAATCAAAGTTGTACCAAATGTCATCTGCCTGCCGTTTCAAAAAACAACCAGGCTTCAACAGATATTGATGAAAAGTTGACAGAAAGAATTGTGCCCAATCCACATGCCGATAATGGCTATGACGATTGCTTATCCTGCCATGCAATCGACAGCGAAGTTGCACCTGCTCCTGAAAATCATAAAGGATGGAAAAACGAAAGGTGCGGCGATTGCCATGTACAGCGGGAATTAAAATGAAAAAACTATTATTCATCTGGGAACAGTTAATATCAAGCTTCTGGTTCATTCCAATTCTGATGCTTTCGCTGGTAATTGGTTCGGCGTTTGGTTTTATCTATTTGGATAACCAGATTGAATATGCTCCCGGCGGGCTTTTTAAATATCTTTTACCAGCCAGCGTAGAATCGGCACGCAACATACTTACAATAATAGCAGGCGCTATGATTGGTATTGCTGGTACTGTTTTTTCCATTACGTTGGTCGTACTCACCCTGGCTTCATCTCAACTGGGATCGCGTCTGGTGAGAAACTTCATGTACGATAAACTCAATCAGGTTGTTTTAGGTACTTGTGTCGCTTCTTTTGTTTATTGCCTGATAGTTTTAAGCTCGCTTAAGCAAAATGGCAACTTTCATTTTATACCCGTCATTTCCGTATTTGATGCTATGGTGGTTGCTATTGCAGGGATTATTTTGCTTATCATTTTTATTCACCATGTGTCGATAAGCATTCAATCCGACAAAGTCATTTCAGATATTTCTGATGCCATGTCAAAGAGTATCAGAAAGCTGTTTCCGGAAGAAATTGGCCATGAAGAAGAGAAACCAGCACCTGATGTAGAAGCAATAAAAAAGAAATTTGCCTTCAGGCAAGAAATTAAATCTGCAAAAGGCGGTTATCTGCAATCTGTTGACGGTGACGGATTATTGAGTATTGCTGAAGAGAATGACTGCCTCATTCTACTACATCACCGACCCGGAGATTTTTTAGTAAAAGACATGGTCATTTGTGAGGTTCTTGGCGAAGGAAAATGCAGCAAGGATATACACGAAAATATCAATGACGATTTTATTATTGGAAAAGTACGCACACCCTTGCAGGATGCTGAATTCTCAATTCATCAAATGGTTGAGGTTGCTTCAAGAGCATTGTCGCCAGGCGTAAACGATCCCTATACAGCCATCGCCTGCATCGATAATTTAACTACGGTCATGTGTTACCTTGCGAGGGTACAGTTTCCATCGCCCTATCGCTATGACCGGAGAGGTAAATTAAGAGTAATCGCAGACAGTCATACATTTTATGGTATGTTAAACGCTGCCTTTAACCAAATCAGGCAATATGCGAAGCTAATCCCTCGGTTCTGATAAGACTTTTGGAAGCAATGATTACCATTAATAGATTTGCGATAAATAAGGCGCAGAAAAAGGAGCTTGTGCAACATGCAAAGATGATCATGAATGCGGCTGAAAGAACCTTTCATGAAACCCGGGATTTGAATGATATGAAAAAACGGTTTAATATTTTGAAGTCAAATCAATAAATAATGATAACAGGACAATTAAAGCATTAATGAAAAACAGTAGTGTTGAGATCAAAAAAGCTTCCGGCGAAACAGAGCCTTTTGACGTTGCCAAGCTAAAAGCCTCAGTGCAAAATGCAGGAGCAGCGGAAAATCTCATAAACGAAATTGCTGCTGATATCGAAGAGTGGGTTTACGAAGGCGTTACCACCCAAAAAATTTATGAGCGTGCCTATAAGCTTCTTCAGCGTAAAAGTGGTTCCCGCGCCTTGCGTTATAAACTGAAAAAAGCCCTTTTTAACTTCGGTCCTACCGGGTACCCTTTCGAGCACTTTATCGGGGAGCTTTTTAAAAAACAGGGCTATGCAACAGAGGTTGCCCAGGTTGTTGATGGGCGCTGCATTACCCACGAGATGGATGTTATCGCCACAAAAGATGGTAAACAATATTTAATGGAGTGTAAGTTTGCCCATGACCAGGGCAACCGCCTCAGCATTCAGGTGCCTCTGTACGTTCGTTCACGGGTTGACGATATTATTGAAAAAAGAAAACAGATGCCTGAATACAAAGACGTTACATTTTCAGCATGGGTTGTTACCAACGCACGTTTCTCTTCCGATTCTATTGACTATAGTAAATGTAGCGGACTGAACCTGTTGGGATGGGATTATCCAAAGGGCAATGGCTTGAAGGATATCATAGAAAGGGTCAATATTTTTCCGATTACCATATTAAGCCATCTTGCAAAAAAAGAGAAACAACAATTAATGGAACAGGGCATTGTTACCTGCTCACAATTATGGAGCAATACAACATTATTAAACTCATTGGGATTGAGCAAAAAGAAGCAGCGCAATGTGCTGAAAGAGCTCGATGAAGTCACTGAAAAAAAATAAAACCTGTATTAACGAATAATCTGGATATAGTACCTTTTACATTCAACTCTGATTGGTTATTGCTAATATTAGGATTGGCTTCCACTATGGGAAATATCACAGAGGATAAATGAACAACCTTAACAAGCTGGTTGCTGATATAGAATATGCCGACTTGTCATTGGAGAAGTTTATTGCAAAAACAGCCCGAACAGGTGGCTGTCTTTAACAACTCGCTGCAGAATCAACTAATTAATTGGAATTATCGCTGTAAAAAAATATGTTTAATGACGGACTTAAAAATTTAAAGGAGGTGATGACTAATGCGAACCGTTAAGCTGGTATTGATTCTGGCGTTGACCATTGCGCTGGCCGTGTTCGTTCTGCAGAATCAAGCGCCCTGGCAGGTTCGTTTTCTTTGGATGACCGGTGAGTTACCGGGTGTTATCCTGCTGTTTTTAACTGCAGTCGCAGGCTTTATCGTAGGTTTAACTGCCGCTCTTTTGGTAAAGCGCGGCGCAAAATTAACACGATAGAAGGAGAAAATCGTAAGAAAGAATTGTATCAACAGAAGAAACAAGCTGAATTGGACGAATGGAAAGCTGAGGTTGAAAAGCTAAAGGCCAAAGCATCCGGAGCAAGTGCCGAGGCACAACAGAAACTGAACGAGCAGATCGAGGCACTGGAAAGCAAGATTGAGAAGGGTACGGCCAAGCTTGCCGAACTCGCTGACGCCGGTGAAGATGCCTGGGAATCAGTCAAAAATGGAATAGAATCTGCCTGGGGTTCGCTAAAGTCAGCAGTAAGTGACGCAATGTCAAAGTTTAAGAGCTAGAAGTTGCCGCACGACACAGGACAGCGGCGGTGCTAAAGTGATTCCTTGTACTTTGGCGAGCCGGAAAATGAAGTGATCGGGAACTTTTAAATAGAGTTCCCAGTCACTTTTCTGATTTTAATCAAAACGATGTCCCTTTAGAACAACCCACAATTCAAATCAAATCAAGTCAGGAGGTTTTATGAAAAAAATTTTATTAATAACAATTTTAGCGATTTGTTTGTTTTCATTGACTGTCATCGCTCAAGAAAAATCTTCCCTGGACGAGCAGTTGAAATCCTATCTGCACCAGGATTTTTTCAAGCTCAATATTCTGTTGCAAAGTGAGGGAAGATTTTCTTTTGAGGATGATGATTTTCAGGGGGGCAGAACTTTTAGTGCCGCCAATGCCCGAGTCAGCCTGCGCGGCAATCTTGACGGCGGATTCTTTTACCGAATTTACATCGACGCAGCACCTCAGCCGGGGTTGCTGGATGCTTATGCAGGTTATAAGGCAAATGATGGTTTCAGTTTAGCTGTCGGCGCCATGAAACCCCGGCAGACTTTGGATTACATTCCAAATCCCGCTGAACACAACTTTGTCGACCGCGCGACAATGACCGGCTTGCTCGTGGGATCTCGGGAAATCGGCGTTTCGGCAACCGGCGACATCGGCAATCTCTATTATTACGCCGGACTGTTCAATGGGAATCGGCTGAATAGCAACAATAATAACAAATTCTACGGCATCGGCAGACTCCAGTACACCATCCACGATCTGTTGCCCGGCTACGTGCAGTTAGCGGTGAGTGGCTCGCATGGCAATTCCGAAGGCACCAGAAGCGGGAGCCGTGGCCCTTGGCTGCGAGGAAATCGCACCATTGTCGGCACGGATGTGGAGATTGAATCCAATGGATTCTATTTCGCCGCCGAATATCTTCGGGGCGAGCTGGAAACGGTTGATCTGCCTGAGATCAACGAGATTATCAGCGGCTACTACCTCACCGGCGGCTATCAAATCATGCGCAACACCATGCTCTTTTGCCGCTGGCAATCGTGGTCCTACAAAGAGCAGGACACGATGGAAAGGAAAGTGACGCTGGGAATCAATATCGATTTTACCGATTATGTGGGTTTGGTGCTGAATGTTGACGCCTACATGCCCGACGAGGGAGACAACAGGCACGGGGCTTCATTTATTTTTCAGGTTCTGTTTTAGTTGAGCGCCTCACTTGAAAAATTACCGGGCAAGTCCGCCAACAAGGACTTGCCCCTACTGGCCTGCACTTTTGCTGAGTGTACACAAAACAGGTGGCGGCTTTCGAATCAAAAGCGTTCAGTTAACAACGAATGGTGGAGTTCAGGGTATCAGCGAAAATAAATTTGTAAAATTTGCTGAAGATGCGAAAGATGATTGTCAGGCTTCACAAACGTTAAAGAGTATCGAAATATCTGTTGAAGCGAAACTGGATATGGCTAAAAAATAAATAAATCAGCGTCCGCTGACATTATCAGAGACAGGAAACTGACCAGCTTTTTTGCAATAAAAGATGATTTGGTGAATGCAGGCGCATTCTGGGAAGATATGGAAGTGATAAAAGATGACAATATCATTACGTCAAGAACGCCGGATGATTTGCCTGCATTTTGTAAAACAATCATTGAAAGTTTGAAATAAAAAAGCTAAAATGCAGTGTAGCGTTTTTCGGTCAAGTTTTAATAATCATATTGGTGAAAATTAGACAACTACAGTGATATGATGAGTATTCAAGACAATACAGTAAAAATTACTCTGTAACCCATTGATTCTCAAACATTTGAAAAAGGAGAATGCTAACCAATGTCTAGCAAACAGCAAGACAAAATGCTTTTTTTTACACCGGAATGGTTTGCGAATACACAGTCCAGAAAAATGGAGTCCCCCCGAGGACGTCTGTCAATTGCTAATTGTCGTTCTGGATCAGAATTAGCAAATACGGTCGTTTTTCTGTTTTTGAGGTGTTGGCTGCTTCCAATTTAATGAGTAGTTTAATTGGCTCATGGTTAATATTCCAGAAATTATTAATGAAGTTACATTAAAACCAGATGGGTTCCCAGGCGATAAAACATGAACAACGGGCAGGCAATTTGTGTAGATAAAAGCATAGCGATGAAACCGTTGCTTCCACAAAACAATTTTTTTAAAAACGATAAATTATTTGCGATGGCTGACGTTTTAGCTTGACTTTTTTAATATCTTTTTTTATATTTTTCCTCAATTCATTCCTTTAATCTTATCACTGTTCAGAGACGGCGATGGCTGATTCTGATGAAAAAATCTTTCCGATTTCTGAACCAAAATAATTTGAACTGATACGAAAGTCATCTGCAGCGAACAGAATTATTGCAGCTGATTTTTGGGGATAATCTTCTTTGGTGGGAAAAACAAATTAAGCCTTTATAGATTAGAAAAAGCAGCTTCGTCCAACAAGATATTATCAGCCAGTAGGGTGAATCTTCTGTCATTGAGCGTTGTTAATTAACTGTATAGGAATTTCAAAGCTATAGCATTATAAAAAAATAAAACCGCAGATTTCACAGCTGACACAGATTTTTAGCTGTGAAATCTGTGGTTGCTTTTCATTAATTAATTCGCGAAGCTATGTTCTTATTAGAGCATTAAACAAAGTACGAGGTAACCTGATAGATCGTGCTTCTTTTTTGGGCTTCAACTACGGATAAAATTCTAAATGTTAGCCAGCAGTATCCGTAACTGACCAGGGAGATTTTAATTATGTCTGTTTTGAATCGAATAGCCTCTTTCCAGGGACGGCGCGATGAAGTCCCCAATCAGGAACTTGCCAGGGATCTGGCGCAGAGCAGGAATGAGCAAGGCATCCAGGAAATAGCTAAAAACTTGTGGAATGAGAACCGGGATATTCAGAGCGATTGCTTGAAAGTTCTCTATGAGATCGGTTATCTTGCGCCGGAGCTGATAGCAGACCATGTAAATGAGTTTCTGAAGCTCTTGATAAACAACAAAAACCGCAGCATAGTTTGGGGAACTATGGCTGCCTTGTCCTCAATAGCGGCGATAAAAGCCGATGAGATTTTTCCGCATGTTGAACAGATCAAGCATGCCTTAAAAGGGGGCTCAGTTATCACCCGGAACAATGGCGTCAAGATTCTGGCTGACGTCGCGGCTGCGCGCGACGATTATCGCGAAGCAATATTTCCCTATTTGCTGGAACACCTTAAAACTTGCCGTCCCAAGGAAGTTACGCAACATGCTGAAAGAATAATCATTGCAGTGAATGCCAGTACCAGCCGCCGCTTTATCCAGGTTCTGGAAAAAAGAATGAGAGAAATGAGGAGTGAGTGGACATTTCGGTTGAAGAAGGTAATAAAAGAAGCCGAAAGCCGAGCCGCTACAATGTGATAATTTTACATGGATAGCAAAGCATCGAGATGCAGCGGTTGCTTCAAAAAATAATTATTTGTGATGGTTGCTGTTTTGAATTGACTCATTTAGCGCATTATTCTATTACCAAATTAATCTTGCACTTTTTTGCAAAAACATTTTTATATAAACACTGAAAACACCGAAATCTACCGAAATATTTTTTTTCAAAAGAGTTTTTCAGGGACATTCGGTGTTTTTTCGGTGTTTAATTTTGCGGATTAGCCGCGCTGGGTATCGCAAAGGAAAGATGCGACCAAAGAACACGTGGATTCTCTATTGCCAATACACCTGTCCCATCTTTTATAACAAAAAAGTTCGACACCAGTATATTATGTGTCCACTGTTTCACCCAAAATTTCTTAATGGAAAAGGATGTAATGCTCTGATTCCACTTGAACCCAGCATCCGAGCCGAAATTGACTATGGCACTAAAAAATTCAAAGAGCTTTATAATAATCCAACCTCTGCGGAACGCATTTTCTATCGATTGCTGTCTATCGCCATGCAAAACCCAACAGTACGAGGTTATCATGCCAATCGTAATCATGTGACTATTGCACACATTGCCGTATTATTAATGGCGTTGACAGCACATAAATCAGGACAACAAGATAAAATTCGGTTCGTGAAATCGTTCGTCCCAAATTTTTTAACAGATATCAAAAACTAGTTTTGTGAAGCCCTAAAATAATAAATCAAGAATTCCAACACAGTATTTTCTAATATTGGAAAAATATTCTTTTCTAATATTGTAAAATAATTTCTAATATTAGAAAACTTTTTCTAATGTTAGAAAAAAATTTATTTAAATACCAAACTTATAAACTAATATTTGTGCCGCTATCGCAAGTCAGCAAGTTATGCATCGTTTCAGCGGTAAGGAGTCAGCCACATGGCCGAATCGAAAACAGAGTCTACTCGTAAATCTCACTACGACGTGCGCTCCGCCTCACAGACCTACTCAAACATCGCCGCAGTTCTGGCCGGTTTCGCGTTCGCGGCAGTGGTCCTTGTGGTACAAATCCCTACTCTACTGAATAACGCCAATGCGCCGATTCTTCGAGACAGGGCAACTATCGCCTTACTAATCGCTTTTTTCGGGTGCGTTGCCGCAGCGTTTACATTCGGCGTCGTTGCCGGAGAAGAAAAGCTTGCCCTCCGCTCACATGCAATTGCGCTGTGTGGTGGAACAGGCTTCTCACTATCGTCGGGCTACATCTTTTGGGGATTGGCATCTCTTATAAAACTATTCCTTTCCCCAAGTATCGCTGAACTCTCTCGCTGGATTTCTTCGGTGTCATTTCCATCGCCCCACTCTATCTTATCCTTTCAGTAATAGACCAAATTCAAGCATCCGAAGGTGTAGATTTCAGTCTCAACCTAATGGTAAAAAACGCTCTCCCCAGTTACTCGATTATCATCCCAGCCATAGTCCTCAGCGCCATCGGAGTTCCATGGTTGACTGCACTTTTGGCATCTGCATTCAAACCCATAATAATATTTTCTTTCATTGTTACAATCGTAAGCTACGTGGTAGCACTCATTGTCTCTGAGCAAAAACCAAATTATTGCATTCCTCCCATACTTAGCAACTTTTGGATATTTTTTCACTCGGTAGTTTTTGCATTGTTGGCATTATTGATTTAGGCAGTGGAGGTGAGTCTTACAACCGAAGGGCGGCACAACACGGGCGTGCAGCCGATGTTGCTCCGCTGCGCTCCGCAACGCGGCTGACTACAACCGTTCACCACGACCTTAACTCCCATGAATAATCTGCAACCATTTTTCTGCTTCTGCAACCATCTTATCCGGATTATCAATAGCCCTGGTAACTGCTGAACCGCAGAATATTCCGTCAGGGTCGAAAGCAACAACTTCCGCTAAATTATTCAATGAAATACCGCCGGTGTAAACCAGAGTCAATCCTTTAAAAGGTCCCTTCCAGCCACGAGCTAATCCGATATTGGAACCGGTTTCGGTAACTGCGGGAAATAATTTGTAACACCATTGATGTGGATATTTTTCTTTCAAGCTGTTTAAATCGCAATTGAGCGCCTTTGCCTTTTGCACCAGTTGCTTACCACAATCAGCGATCCCGCCAGGAATGCACATCACATTATCCTTCATACAAATATCCACAACTTCGGGGATATAGTCGGCGGATACGATTCCGGCGACGCCGGCTTCGATAGCCATCTCTGCTTGCTGTCTCATCATGACAGTGCCGGCAAGCAGCAGTGCATCCGGGTATTTCTTCAGCACTGCCCTGATTCCGTCAGCCGCAGCATTGGTTCGAAAGGCGATCTCCAATACCACGCCCAACGGACTCAAGGTTTCGTAAGCCTGCAGGCACTGCTCAACGCTATTTGGAGACAACAAACCGATCAAACGCTTTTGTTTCAATAATTGATATATTTTTTCCGACTTTGTCATTCGCATCCTCCTGTTCCAGGTCATTGACATTTCGTTTTTATAAATGGTGAATATTCATTCCACCGCTGACTTCGATTACCGCGCCGGTCGAATAATCAAATCCGCCGCTGACAAGTGCGGAAACAGCCTTGCCCACATCCTCCGGATAACCCCATCTTTTTTGAGGGACCAGACCTTCAGCAATCAATTTATCATATTTTTGTTTGACCACCGCCGTCATGTCGGTTAAAATGATACCCGGTCGTATCTGGTAAACATTGATCCCAAACTCAGCCAGTCTGTCCGCATAAATGGTTGCCGCTGCGCTGACGGCTGCTTTAGAAAGGCAATACTCGGCCCGGCTGGGAGAAGATACGTAGGCTGAAATAGATGAGATAAAAATGATGTACGGCATCAAATTCTGATCTTTTTGCTTTTGCTGAATCATAAAATTTGCCACTTGTTGGGTCAGAAAAAATGGTCCACGTGCATTTATGGACATCACCCGGTCGTAGCTTTCAGCCGTTGTCTCTAAAATATCGAGCCTTTGCCTGGGTGCGACGCCAGCATTGTTCACCAACAGATTAATCCGCCCAAATTTTGCCACTATCTGCTCGACTATTTTTTTGTGGCTATTCAGATCGGAAATATCCGCGCCTATCGCTAAAAATGATCCTCCCAGCTTCTCTGCCTGTTGTTTTACTTCAAACAAGCCTTTTTCCTTATTGTCCGGTTGGTAGATGATATCCACGCCGGCAACGTCAAATCCATTTTTGACCAATTCAATCACAATCCCCCTGCCGATCCCCTGACCGGCGCCTGTTACAATCGCACATTTTCTCTGTTTTACCATCAGATATCTCCATTTTTTTTATTCAGGTCAATTTGATACCATTCAAATATTTAACAAGATAACCATGATAATTCACGGTTAACTGGATCATTTTATTTTAAAATGTTAGCATTTATCAAATTATCATTCTATCAAGCGATGGCATCAGTCGAATTCTCCCGCTATGGCTGAAATACTAAAATTATTCGATATTATATTCATTCCCGGTACTGATAATATGAAAATTTGCTCAGGACAACAGCTTTCCCAAACGCGAGATGCACTGGACCATACAGCGAATGGTGTGGTAATTCACCTTCCACGAGTGGCTCAGATGGGGCCAGATCGGTTTTCCCTCCCGCGTTAGCAGAGGTAGCCATTCCCCCACTGCATGATTAATCATTTTATCAAACACAAATCGGTGCACATTTTCATAGGCGTGCAAATATTTATCTTTTCCGAATCGAAGAAAAGCTTCGAGCATACCGATCATTACTTCTGCCTGTTGCCAGAATTCCTTATCCATATCATAAACGCCGCCGCGATGCGAACCTTCCACATAAACACCGCCGAACTCGTAATCGATGCCGTTTTCAAGAGTATGGTCGAGTTGTTTTAAAATTATTTCCGAATAAGACTTCCAATCTGTATCCAGCACATCCAGCGCTTGCAGCAACAACCAACAGAACTCTATGTTATGGCCGTACGAAGTATTATCTTCCGCCTGTACCTTGCTTCCAGCTTCAGCGAATCGATCCCATCCCCAGATAATATCAAATTTTATCTGCGGAGCAACCTGCCAATCCTGCCAGAATTGCGGAATTCCGGTTTTAAATTCAGGGTGTAAAATTCTATGGATCAGGACCTGGATGATCTCGTTCAATTTCCGCTGGTGAACCTGCTTATGGCTGCACTGGTAAAGGTTTGTGAACGCCTCCATCAAGTGCATGTGCACATCCAGCGTCTTGCGATCTCCGCCCGCGCTGCCCGGTCCACACAGCGTCCAGTCGCGTTCGAACATTTCAAAATAACCGCCGTATCGCGTGTCAGCAGCATATTTTTGAATAAGATCAAATGTTCCCTCCGCATATTCAAAGCAACGCCGGTCTCTGGTCGCCATCGAATATTCACTCAACGCATAGATGGCAAAGCTCAATCCGTAAATGATTTTTTTGTCAATTTGAACATTTCCGGAGCGATCCACTGTCCAATAAAACCCGCCGTACTTTTGATCCCACATTTTTTCAATTAAAAAGTCCACCCCATGCTTTGCCAATTCAGCGCATTTCCCAGCGCCATAACCAGCCCGATGAGCTGAGGCCATCGAATAGATAGTGCGGGTCTGGGCAATCAGCGATTTCTGGTCCTCACCGCTATCGTTGCCATTTTTATCAAAATGGGTCACAAAACCGCCATGCTTTTCGTCTTTGCAGCGGTCGATCCAAAAGGGTAATAATTCTTTGATTAAATGATTTTCGGCTTCGGTTTTCACTGATTGAATTTTCTGTTTGTCCATTACCGGCGAATCCTCTGCAAATTTGTTTGATAATGAAACACAAAAAAGAGTGAATTATTTGATCGAAAAGATAATATCTCGAATCCAATAAAGCAAGGAAAAAATAAATTAAATTGTTATACCTCACTTACCGATGGGTAGGGCAAGGATCTTGCTTGCAGTCAAGATGACTGCGCTACATTCTCCACCAAGAACTGATGACTTACATTAAATTGTAAAATTTCAGTTACTGGTGGGGATTGAAACTGATGTCAACGCTTTATTTGATAAAATCGATGCAATTGCTTGCTTAATTTGTAAAAATTGGCGTTTAACAAAATGCTTCGGGACAACTCAACAATTCTCGTTTTGGCTTAACGCCTATGCGCATAAGCGGGAGAAGCAATTTTTTTAATTATAGAGACTTATGCTATCCCCTTGAAGCTGGATCGCAATGACAATGTAAGTAGCTATTTTCGGACAGGCGCTAAATAAATTTAAGCTTCCTGTAAAACATTTTTCAGCTAACTATCATGAACTGGTTTCCATCTAAATAATAAATACTTGACATTATCAGATATTCGATTATATTATCACAATAACCACAACCTGTCAATCCTTTTATTTTTTGGGGCAATTAAAAATTGTAATAAAAGCGAAGGCACCAAAAGTTGATAATTTTTTAAAATCAGATACTTTTAGACGTTATCCAAAATATTCATAGTTTGCCAATTTAGATCGTGGTAATGACTTTAGTCATTTTTTTTC
>Ga0129302_1001043_pt1 | contig 20783 bp, 18 predicted proteins | sample BlaSprsedimmetaG_FD_94476 | JGI IMG/M metagenome (GOLD analysis project Ga0129302, IMG submission 94476) | Hot spring sediment bacterial and archeal communities from California, USA to study Microbial Dark Matter (Phase II) - Blank Spring... | ecosystem: Environmental > Aquatic > Thermal springs...
GCACCTCGATGTCGGCTCATCGCATCCTGGGGCTGAAGCAGGTCCCAAGGGTTTGGCTGTTCGCCAATTAAAGCGGTACGCGAGCTGGGTTTAGAACGTCGTGAGACAGTTCGGTCCCTATCCTCCGTGGGCGGAGGAAATTTGAGAGATGCTACCCCTAGTACGAGAGGACCGGGGTGGACGGACCTCTGGTGTTCCTGTTGTCGCGCCAGCGGCATAGCAGGGTAGCTACGTTCGGTACGGATAACCGCTGAAAGCATCTAAGTGGGAAGCCGTTCTCAAGACTAGATTTCCCTCCCGTTTCGACGGGCTGAAGGCCACCTGAAGACGACAGGTTTGATAGGCTGGGTGTGTAAGCGCGGTAACGCGTTGAGCTAACCAGTACTAATAGGCCGTGAGGCTTGACCCGTTTTACTCACTCTCTTCCTCACATACTTCTTTTCTTGGCATCATAGGATTCATAGAATACGTTCCTGGTGACCATAGCAAAGGGGAAACACCCGATCCCATCCCGAACTCGGAAGTTAAGCCCTTTTACGCCGAATGTACTGCACGGGCAGCTGTGTGGGAGAATAGGTCGTTGCCAGGATCACTCGTTAAGGCCCCCGGTCGTAATCGATCGGGGGCTTTTTTCTTTGTGTGTTCACCGGTAGGCGTGCTCTGCCCGGGGCATCGGGGTACACGAATGCCGGAGAGCGGGCCACTTCTTTTGGAGGGAGAACCGCTCCCAGGTCACGTGAGACCCGGTTCCACCCTGCCACCGGTACTGGTGTCAGCCCATGCCGATGGAAGTGGCCCCTGTGACCTCAGCCGGGTCGAACGTCCGGGTGTCACGACGATTTCTCGAGCGAGGAGAAAAATTCAAGGAGCATCTCGTTGAATTGCTGAGGCTGGTCCACAGGGGTGAGGTGCCTGGAATGTTCAATGATTCCGATCCGTGCACATGGCATGGCGGAAGCGTAGGCCTGTTTCAGCTCCACCGGGGTGTAGTCATACCGGGCGGCGACTACGAGTGTGGGCGTGGTGATATCACGGATGCGATTCAGCACACTCCAGCCGAGAAGGGCCTTGAACGAAGCACGGTAAGCCCACCGGTCGTTCTCTGCCCACCGATCGATCATGGTTCTGGCAAGATCGTTCTGCCCAGGTTCAGGGAACAGTCGCCTACTCAGAAATTTCCCCATGGCGCGCATACCGAGGACACGGGAAATGAAGAGACGCTGGAACACCAAGAGTCTCTGGGGGAGGGTCTTTACGAGGAATGCCGGCCCACTGTTGACGATTACCATGCTCCTGACCAGGTCAGGATGGTCCAGAACAAGCTGAAAGGCGATCATTCCCCCCATGGAGAGACCCACGACATGGGCGGGGAAGGCCTCTCGGTCCCTGAGGAGGTGTGCGGCATCTTCAGAAAACTGTGAGACGCTGTATGGCCCCGGTGGTTTGTCTGTCCGGCCGTGCCCCCTGACGTCGTAGGCGAGCGGCCGGTAGCGTTTCGAGAAGAAATCAATCTGGGCCTGCCAGTCACGTGTACTCGATCCCAGGCCGTGGATGAAGAGGATGGGCTCTCCCTCACCTGCGTCTTCATAGTACATGGAGATCCCATTGAGGTGTTTTTTCGCCATGGGTGGGTTCTCCCGCCTCTCGTACGAACCAGGTGCTGCTAGATGTCTTCCACCAGCTTGTCGAATTCTTCCACTGAGACTGCAGGGTAGGTGGAAAGGGAGATGCCCGTGAGTTTTGTCAAACCCACGGATGCCTTCATGGCGTGCTCCGGCGTGGGAAATTCGGTGATGAACATCAGATCTTTATCCCCGAAGAGCGCGTACATGGAAACGACTTTACCCCCGAATTTTCTGATGAGTTCATCAGCCTTTGCCGTCCTGGATGAGCTGATCTTTTTCAGGGCATCGGATGAATATGTGCCAAACATCACATAGGTTGCCATGGATAACCTCCCGATCATGGATTATTCTCGCGTGGTTTGCGGTGCGGTCCTCCGTGCGAGAATGTACCTATCTATTATAATGCCCCGATGGTGAAATTCCATACGACACCCTGGCAGAAAATCACACATCCCTGCACAGGAGCATCGTTTCGATTCGGGTGAATGATTCAGGAGGAGGCGCCTCCACACTGAGACGTTCTCCCGTGGGGAGATCGAATGATATCTTGTACGAGTGCAGCATCAGTCGGCCAAAGGGCCTCTGCAGGGATCTCTGGCCATAACGAAGATCTCCCACGACGGGGTGGGAGGTGCTGTAGAGGTGTACCCTGATCTGGTGTCGTCTTCCGGTTACGGGATATGCCTCGATCAGGGTGACAGAAGCCCCTCGGCAAAGGACACGAACCTCCGTGGAGCTGTACCGTCCCTTTTCAGCGTCTATGCCCATCCGTCCGGAGCCGAAGGGGCGCACCTTTGCATCGATGACGAAGCAATCCTTTTCAATGGTTCCATGAACCAGGGCACGATAGGTCTTTTCCACCCTGCGGTGTTCAAACGCCGCGTTGAGGAACCGGTGTGCGGCTGCATTTCGAGCAAAGATCATGACCCCGCTCACCTCTTTATCCAGGCGGTGTACCACGAAGAGTTTATCGGGGCACTGTCGGGACATGATATCCAGCAGGCAGGGCCGGGAAGGGCGTCTTTCGGGGATGGAAGAAATTCCCTCGGGCTTGTCGACAACAAGAACGTGGTCATTTTCAAAGAGTACCGTGATCATGCAATCCTTCTCTCCCAAGGAGTCTCTCCACCCCGGAATCCCCTTTCCCTCTCTCCCGAAGAATCTCTTCGCCCCGGGATCCGCGCTCCCCTTGCAGTGATGATGGGGGAAGAGATCTCCGGCAAACTTCTCCGGTGTGTACGTGCATGGAACGCTCACCCAAACGTGACTGTCTCGATGCGCCGGTGATCCGCGGGCAGGTATTCTCGTACAGGGAACGCCTGCATGCGCTCCAGGGATATATCACGGTGGTTTCTGGCCATCAATGCCCTTCATGCCCCACAGGATTTCCGTGCCCCGGGTGGAGAGATCACCGGAACGAGGGGGAAACCATGTCTCAGGCTCTTAGTTACAGGGATTCTTGTCAGATTCTTTCCACTGTGTTACATGACATCAGCAGGTGAATTCGTAGAGCACAGGAGGGTGCCGATGTCCGGTCACAATAAATGGAGCACTATCAAGCACAAGAAAGGCGCTGCTGATGCGAAGCGGGGCAAGCTTTTCTCGAAGCTGATCAAGGAGATTACCGTGGCCGCACGGATGGGCGGGGGTGATATAGAAGGGAATGCACGGCTGCGCAGCGCCGTCTACACGGCAAAGACAGCGAACATGCCGAAGGAGAACATTGAACGGGCTATCAAGAAAGGGACGGGAGAACTCGAAGGATATTCTCTGGAAGAGCAGACCTATGAGGGCTATGGTCCTGGCGGCGTGGCTGTTCTGGTCAAGGTGCTCACGGACAACAGGAACCGTGCCGTTGCCGACATCAGACACCTCTTCTCGAAATACAACGGCAACCTCGGAGAGACCGGGTGCGTGAACTGGATGTTCGATAGAAAGGGATACGTGTCCATCGACAAGGAGATCGTCGATGAAGAAGCCCTCTATGAGATAGCCCTGGGTGCCGGGGCGGATGACATCTCCGATGGTGGTGATGTCTGGGAGATTATCACGGATCCCGATGAACTTGAAAACATGCGGTCCATCCTTGAGGAGAAAGAGATCGCGTATAATGATCTCGAGGTACAGATGATTCCTCAGTCCAACGTCAAGCTCACCGGCAAGCCTGCACAGCAGGTGCTCAAACTTTTAGAAGCCCTGGAAGAACTCGATGACGTGCAGTCTCTTTCCTCAAACTTTGACATCGATGACGAGGAAATGGAAAAGCTGCAGCAGGCCTAATGATTATCTGCGGGATTGATCCAGGAACCAGGTGCATGGGCTATGGAGTCATTGATATCCATGCAGTCCCCGGCAGTCCCGCCTATGTCGCGCACGGGACCATCACACCCAGGGCGAACGACCTTCCGTCGAGACTCAGGGAGATTTTCATCAAAACATCAGAGCTCTTTCAGGCGTTTCTTCCAGGTGAGGTGGCCGTTGAATCGTCCTTCCATGCCTTGAATGCCCAGAGTGCCCTGAAGCTGGGACAGTCGCGGGGAGTGGTGATCCTCGCGGCAACGCTGCTCGACATTCCCGTGTTCGAGTATACCCCCACAGAGATCAAGAAAGCGACCTGCGGGTTTGGACATGCACACAAGGATCAGATCAGCCTGATGGTGAACACCCTCCTCCACCTGCCTCAAGACCTGGTAACCTCGAGGGATGCGAGCGACGCCCTGGCCATCGGGCTGTGCCATTTTTCTTCACGTCGCTATCGGAGACTCACACAATGATCAGCATGCTGAAGGGAGAAGTCATCCAGGCAACCACCGGGTCCGTTACCGTCATGGTGTCGGGGGTCGGGTATCATGTCCATGTGCCGGCCGGCCTGGACCAGTCGACCCCGGTTGGAGAGGAACTCACCCTGTACACCATGCTTCTCTTTCGCCAGGATTCCCTCACCCTCTATGGCTTTAGTGACCCCAGGCAGCGCGAGATTTTCTCCCTGCTGCTCGAGGTGTCGGGGATAGGGCCCAAGACTGCCATGACGATCCTCTCGTCTATTGAACCCAGAAGGTTCCTCGAAGAGGTGGTGAGCGAAAACAGTGCGTATCTCATGGGGCTCCCCGGCATTGGAAAGAAGAGTGCCCAGCGCATCGTCCTCGAACTAAAGGAGAGGATCTCCCGGCAGTTGAAGATCATGCCCAGGGTGAAAACAGGTGATTTTGGCGAAGATGCTGTTGCGGCGCTCATGACATTGGGATACTCTGAGGCCCAGGCACGCAAGGCCGTGGGGAGCGTTGCGGCAGACAGTGTTGAAGAGCTTGTGAGGCGTTCGCTTCGGGAACTGATCTGATATGACACGAGAGATGGAAGGCACGACAACGAGCAGGGAGGAAGTGGAGTTCGAGGCCCATATCAGGCCGCGGACCATGCAGGAGTACGTGGGTCAGGACGCACTGAAGGACAACCTGGAAGTGTTCATCAGGGCTGCGAAGGCACGCCGGGAAGCCCTCGATCACTGCCTGTTCTATGGCCCCCCCGGCCTTGGAAAGACAACGTTGGCCTATATCATCGCCAACGAGATCGGCGTGGGCCTGCGAGTAACGAGCGGACCGGCCATCGAGAAGTCTGGAGACCTCGCCGCCATCCTCACGAATCTCGAGAGCGGGGAAGTTCTCTTCATCGACGAGATCCACCGACTCGGGTCAGCCGTGGAGGAGATCCTCTATCCTGCCATGGAGGAGTTCAAGCTGGATATCATCATCGGGCAGGGACCCTCGGCGCGTTCCATCCGGATAGACCTCAACCCCTTCACCCTGGTGGGAGCCACGACCAGGGCAGGAATGATCACCTCGCCACTCAGAGACAGGTTCGGCATCATCGGACACCTCGAATTCTACTCCGTCGAAGAACTCGCAAGGATTCTCCGGAGAACCTCCAGCATCCTCGAGATTACCGCCCGAGACGAGGGCCTCTTTGAGATCGCCAGGCGTTCCCGCGGCACACCGAGGATCGCCAACCGTCTCCTGCGACGTGTCAGGGATTTTGCCGAGGTCCTCGGTGATGGAACGATTGACCCCGACATCGCTGATCTCGCCCTGAAAAGGCTGGATATCGATACCTCCGGACTTGACCGCATGGACCGAAGAATCCTTTCCACCATGATCTCATTTTTCTCAGGCGGTCCCGTGGGCATTGAGTCTCTGGCAGCATCCATCGGAGAAGACAAGGACACCATCGAGGATGTCTACGAACCGTACCTCATTCAGAACGGGTACATCAAGCGCACGCCCAGAGGCAGACAGGTTTGTGAAAAGGGTTACCGCATACTCGATATGAAGACCGGCCCCAGACAGGGTGAGATTTTTGGTGAGGAGTAGGGTTTTTGTCCGCGTTCCCCGGGTTGTTCGTGGTCATGAGGCGGCGTTCTTCAAGAATCCTTCATGCACGGGAAGCAGGGCCAGGCCACGCGTGGGGGAAGGATACCGGCCCTCTTTAAGCGCGAGACAGAGGTGAGGGTGATAACTGCTGGAAACAGGTCCTGGTCCAGTAGGATACAGACAGGGATGTTCTGGCGAGGGTGTGTTCATCAAGGGCATGCAATGAGTGTTGAGGCCAAGCTGGAAAGAGCATGATGGCAGAACCGAGAACACAGGAGAACAGTATGCTCCTCCTCGATGTCGACGATACCCTCTATCCCAGGGGGACGGGGCCTTTCAATATGGTGAACGAGCGCATCGACCACTATGTGATGCGGCACTGTTCCCTTGGTCCCGAACAGGCAAAGATTCTCCGCAGGACCTATATCTCCACGTACGGATCGACCCTCAGAGGTCTCATGCGGCACTTCAATGTTGATCCCGGCCACTACCTGATGGATGTTCACGATGTGCCCGTTCATGACATGCTTCACGAGGACATCCGGCTGCGGGAGACACTGCAGGCCATCCCCTGCGAGATGATCGTGTTCTCCAACGGTTCCGTGGAATACGTACGTCGCGTGCTCACTGCCCTCGGGGTAGACGATCTCCTGTGTTCGCTGTTCACGATCGAGTATATGGATTACATCCCCAAGCCCCTCGCCTATCCTTACCACAAGCTCATGGCGCTGTATGAAAGGAAACCGGAAGACTGCATCGTGGTGGACGACAGACCCTCCAATATCAAAACCGCGGAGGAGCTCGGTATGGCCGGTATCCTGGTGGGGGATGCGGATCCTCCTGAATCCGTGGTTTCAGTGCGCGAAATCTACGATGTTCACCGGGTTCTGAATGTGGTCCGAAGTACCTGATATCCGCAAAACGAGGAGAGAGCAATGCATGTGCTGGTAACCGGGGCAGCGGGATTCATCGGGTTCCACCTCGCCCTCAGACTTCTCGAACAGGGAACAAGGGTGGTTGGAATTGACAACCTGAACGAGTATTACGATCCGGTCCTAAAGAAGGACAGACTTACCCTCCTTGAAAAGGACAGGAACTTTTCCTTCCTGAAGCTCGATTGCGCTGATAGAGAGGGCATGGCTTCACTGTTTTCGCGTGAATCCTTTGACATCGTCGTGCACCTCGCTGCCCAGGCTGGTGTACGGTACAGTGTCCACAATCCGTTTGTCTACGCAGATGCGAACATTCTGGGATTCCTCTCCATCCTCGAGGGGTGCAGGTATGGGGGGCTTCCCCACCTTGTCTTTGCGTCAACCTCGTCTGTCTATGGAGCGAACACGAAACTTCCTTTTTCCGTGCATGACAGTGTGGATCACCCCATCTCCCTCTATGCAGCGACAAAGAAGGCCAATGAACTCATGGCGCACTCCTATGCAAGCCTGTACAACCTCCCGTGTACCGGGTTGCGTTTCTTCACCGTGTATGGTCCCTGGGGAAGGCCAGACATGGCGCTCTTCAAGTTCACGAAGGCGATCCTTGAAGATACGCCCATCGATATCTACAACTACGGAAAGATGAAACGAGACTTCACCTTCATCGACGACATTATCGAGGGGATCTGTCGCATCATGATGATTCAGCCGAAACCGAACTTCTCCTGGGATGGTGATAATCCTGACCCGGCAACGAGCACCGCCCCCTACAGGATATACAATATCGGAGGCTCGAATCCTGTGGAACTCATGCACTTCATCGACGTGCTTGAAAAGACGCTTGCGAAGAAGGCAAAGAAGAACCTGTTACCACTGCAGATGGGTGATGTGGTTGCAACGAGTGCGGATGCCCGGGATCTTGAAACCGTTACGGGATTCCTCCCTGCGATCCCCATTGAGGAGGGAATCCAGCGCTTCGTGGAATGGTACCGCTCCTACTACAGGGTCTAGGGAAGAGCCCTCATGATGGTCTCGGGTGGGAGGTCCATATCGAGGACGTACTGGAGGATGTGCTCCTGGTAGTGTTTTGAACCGCCGGTGAATTCTATGCCAACCTGCGTCTTGTCGAGGACGGTGTCCCGGCGTACTGATCTCACGATGCCTCTCGTGTCCACAGACCCACCGGGGAGGTTGATCCTGATGGCGGCCAGCGTCATCCCCTCAATTAAGGGCGATTTCTCGATGAGGAGTTCCGCCCCCATCCCCTCGATACTGATGTCCCACACCAGCAGCCGGATCTTTTCGGCGCTGATGGGGTGGGTGATGGAAGCTGTCACCGGTTCTTCTCCCCTGACAAAGTATCTCAGGACACTGCGTCTGCTGATATAGTGGAGTGAGTCCGGCCAGCTTGTTTCAACGATGGTCTTGATCATGTTCAGGATCTTCGTGCTGAACTGCATCACGTGGACACCTTTGAAGAGGTAAAAGGGGTAGGTTTTCCCTACCTCGGGCAGAAAGGGGAGACGGAATTCGGAGATCCTGACAATTCTCAAAACCATGTTGTCATCATGTGGCCTGAGCAGGAAAAACTCGGCAGGAATTGCCTTGTGTCTGTCGATCATGAGCATGTCCCCGAAGCCCCTCGACCGGTTCTTCACCTCAGTGAAAACCTTCATGATTTCATCTTTGTCTAAGAGAAGACCCCCCTGTGCATCCTCTCGTTCCGTCAGGTTCGCATATGCCTCGATGGGCGTTTCAGTCGGGCAGAATTCAATCCCCACCCGAGTGGGAACACCTCCGCCGAGATGGGCTATCCGTCCCCGGATGTCGGTGGCGACGATCGCCCCTTTTTTCTCCAGGGTTTGGATGAGAATGGGCTTGCCCACATGGAGATGAGAAAATCCATTGGTTACCAGGATGCCGATACCCCCGATGGAGATATCCAGTACAGGACATTTCAGCGTATGGGTTTCGATGAGTGCCTGTGCATAGAGATCCTCCCAGGCACGGGTCTGTTTCCGTTTGCTCTCTCTCTTTTCCATCTAAGCCACTCATCGGAAAGCCGCATCGAAAAACTTAAGGGTTCCTGGAGGAGGAACCTCGTCCGTGGTAGATGGGAACCGAGTGGTGGGGATGTCACGGAGATGAGCCTCGGGGAAAGGGGCATGGCTCTGGAAAGGAGCAGGATAACACCGGGGACTCCAGTTTATTTTGGTGCCCCGCACGGTGACATCCTGGTGTCAGGCTCAGCAGTCCGTTGCTATCGTCCCCTATATGAAGGAGCTCTCTTTTCCATGAATGCGGCCATGGTTTCGGCCAGGTCTTCGGACGGGAGAATCATGGCACTTCGTGCCGCGACATACTCGAGGCCGTCGGCGATGCTCTTGCCCCTGCAGAAATTCAGGACTTCTTTTGCGCCCTGCACCGCCAGCGGTGCCATCTGGGAGATCTCGTTCGCAAAGCTTTCAGCGCCCTTGAGGAGACTCTCCCTGTCCGGGTAGACTTCGTTGACCAGGTTCACCTCTTTTGCACGGGAGGCATCGATGAATTTCGCCGTGAAGGCCAGTTCCCGGGTTATGCCCTGACCCACAATGTGCGGCAGCCGCTGAAGTACCCCGACATCAGCGATGATGGACACGGCGGATTCTCTCAAGGAGATTTGTGCATCCTGGGATGCGAGCCTGATATCACAGGCAGATCCGAGGTCGAGGGCTGCTCCGATACAGTACCCGTGGAAACAGCAGATCACAGGCTTGGAACACCTTTCCACACAGGTCATTGAATCCTGAAGAGGGAAGATGTCGTGAAAGAGCTTGATCTTTCCCCGTGCGGAGAGATCCCAGTTCTTCAGGGTTTCTATCATCGGGGCCATGCCCATGAGGTCGATGCCGGCACTCAGGTCTCTTCCTTCTCCTGCGATGATGGCGACCCTGATGGAATCGTCGGTTTCGATGTCAGCGAAAATGGGAATAATCTCAGTCCAGGCATCGGGTCCCATGGCGTTCTTCTTGTCCGGTCTGTTCAGAAAAACCCATGCGATGTGATCTTTCTTCTCAATTTTGTAAAAGGAATAACTCGTTGTCATGACATGCCTCCTCTTCTCTCTGTCAACACGTACGCTCTATGTGTAAAACTAAAGGGTTCCCGTGATCTTGTCAAAGGATTCTTATTCTTGAAGATACCGTGCGCTGCGTTCCAGGCCAGGAGGGGCGGAAGATTCCTGATTTCCCTCCCGCAGCAGCGTGCTTCAGGGGGAATCCCCTCGACTTGACAATTCCCCTGATGAGTACTATGTAAGGCACAGACATAGATGTTTCCACAGAGGTGAAGGAATGCCAATTTATGAGTATGTCTGCCAGGACTGCGGCAATGAATTCGAGACGCTGGTGTCACTGAGTGCGAAAAAGAATCCACCCTGTCCGAACTGTAAGAGTATCCGCCTCAGGAAGAAGATATCCCTGGTTGCAACGGAAAAGGGCGGCTGTGGAACCTGTACATCGAGATCGAGTGCCTGCTCTTCAGGCGGATTCACCTGAGGCTGATCGGGAAGGCCCGGTCAGGGCCTTAGAATAGTTTCGTGCGTACGATGGTTTCTTCCCGTTTGGGACCCACAGAGATGATCGCAGCTTTCACTTGGAGCTTGTCTTCAATATAGGATATATAGGCTTTGCAGTTCCGGGGAAGATCTTCATGCCGTCTCAGGGACGAGATATCTTCTTCCCACCCCGGGAGTTCATCGTAGACAGGGGTAAGTTTTTTAAACACATCGAGGTCTGCGGGCATGTGTTCGATACTGGTTTTTCCCGCCTTGTAGGCAGTAGCGACCTTGATCTTCTTGAATCCCATGAGCACGTCGAGCTTGGTAATGGCGAGGTGAGAAATGCCGCTCAACCGCACGGAGTGCCTCAGCGCCACGAGGTCGAGCCATCCGCACCGCCGTGGTCTTCCGGTCGTTGCCCCGTATTCTCCGCCGAAGGCCCTGAGACGTTCACCGGTTGTATTATTCAGTTCTGTGGGGAAGGGGCCTCCTCCCACCCGGGTGGTGTATGCCTTGCAGATGCCGATCACCCGGGTAATCTTTGTCGGGCCGATCCCTGCGCCGACACAGGACTGGCCAGCCACGGTGTTGGAAGAGGTCACGTAGGGATAGGTGCCATAGTCCAGATCGAGATTCGTGCCCTGGGCACCCTCGAGGAGGAGGTGCTTGCCGTCTCGTATCGCGGATTCAATGATGACGGTCGTGTTGGTGACATAGGGCTTGAGCTTCCTGCCCATCTTCACAAATTTCTCGACGAACCCTTCCTTTTCCAGGGGCTTGAGTTTGAGGATCTTCGTGACGTATTCCTGCTTTTCTTCGAATACAATGTCGAGTTTCTTTCTGAAGATCTCCTCGTGGATAAGGTCGATCATCCTGATACCGATACGACGGGCTTTATCCTCGTATGCCGGACCGATTCCCCTGCCGGTGGTTCCGATCCCCTGGGTGGAGTCCCTCGCGTGGTCGATGATCTTGTGGTAGGGCATGATTATGTGCGCACGTTCGCTGATGGCAACGTTCTCCGGGGATACCTTGTACCCCTTGTGCTTCAGCGAATCGATTTCCCCGATGAGAATCTCGGGATCGATTACCAGCCCTGATCCAATGATGCAGAGCTTTCCCGGGTGGAGGATTCCGGAGGGAATGAGGTGGAGAATCACTTTCTTGTCACCCACCATGAGCGTGTGGCCCGCATTGTTGCCCCCCTGGAAGCGGATGATCAGATCAGAATCTTCCGTGAGCAGATCGACGATCTTGCCCTTGCCTTCATCACCCCACTGGGTTCCAACAATGATGATGTTTGCCATACGCCTTTTCCTCCCCCCTTCAGTGATGCAGATCTAGATGACCACCTCCTGGACAGAAATCGCATTGGGGACCTTTTTGAGCTTTTCGAGAACCCTTCTCGGGATTTCTTCATCGAGGTTGATAATGATGAGGGCCGTTCCCTGCTGGCGATCTCTTCCCAGGAAGAGCCGTGCGATGTTGACGTTCGCCTGACCGAGGATGGTGCCGAATTTTCCCACCGTGCCCGGAAGGTCCTTGTTGTAGATTACCAGCATGTAGCCGCTGGGGATCACTTCTATCGAGTAATTGTCGATCTTTACGATCCTGATGTCTGATGATTTGAAGACTGACCCCGTGAGAGAACGAATGCCGGAGTCAAACTCAAGGCTCAACTCGATGCTGTTGGTGTAGATCTCTTCCTTGCTGGTGAGGGATTCCACCAGTTCGATTCCCCGATCTTTGATCAGAACAGGGGCATTCACGTAGTTGACGTCGTCCGCTATCCGGGAAAAGAAGCCTTTGAGCGCTGTCATGGTAATGGGCTGGGTATCGAGATTCGCCGCATCTCCATTGTAGGTGATGGAAATCTTCTTGAGTCTGTCGGAGATCATTGAACCGATGATCTGCCCCATGAACAGCCCCATGGTTTCGGCAAGTTCCGTGTAGGGCTTCATCTTGGGCATCATCTCTGGGGCTATGGATGGTGCATTGACGGCGTTCCTGATGATCCCGTTTTTCAGATAGTCCACAATCTGATCCGCAACGGCCAGGGCGACATTTTCCTGGGCCTCGTGGGTGGAAGCACCTAAATGTGGGGTGCAGATGACCCTGGGGTGTTTTGCAAGAGACCAGTCCTCGGGTGGCTCTTTTGAAAAGACGTCCAGCGCGGCACCTGAAACTTTGCCGGATTCAAGAGCCTCAAGCAGCGCCTTCTCATCGATGATGCCGCCTCGAGCACAGTTGATAATCATCACACCCTTCTTCATCTTCGCAAAGGTTTCCTTGCCGATGAGTCCGCGGGTTTCCGTCGAGAGGGGGGTGTGCACCGATATGTAGTCTGACCGGGCATAGAGTTCATCAAGGCTCACAAGCTCGATGCCTTGACGCTCAGCAATCTCTTCAGTGATGAAGGGGTCGCACACGATGACGTTCATTTTAAGGCCCACAGCCCGTGAAGCAACCACGGATCCGACCCTGCCCATCCCGATGATGCCGAGGGTTTTATTGAAGACCTCTCTTCCCTCGAGGGCTTTCTTTTCCCACTTGCCTTCTTTCATGGAGGCAGTTGCCTGGGGGATGTTTCTTGTGAGTGCCATCATCATGGCTATGGCATGCTCTCCGGTGGTGACGGTATTTCCACCCGGTGTATTCATGACCACGACACCCTGCTTTGTGGCAGCTGAGGTGTCGATATTGTCAACGCCGGCACCGGCACGCCCGATGACCTTGAGCCTTTTCCCCGCCGAAATGATGTCTGCCGTGGCCTTGGTAGCGGATCGCACAACGAGAGCATCGTAGTCACCGATGATTTCTTTGAGTTCGTCGGGTTTCAACCCTGTTTTGACGTCTACATCGAAGCCTGCCTGCTTGAGGATTTCGACCCCCTTCTCGGACAACTTGTCGCTCACGAGCACCTTCAATGCCTTGTACCTCCTCCCCCTGTAGTTACAGATTCGCTGCACTTGTAACAAATGGATATCGGAGTGTCAACATCAGACAGAGTTCGTTGTGACAGGATCGGCAGTCCCGGGACAAAGCGTCACGAAGGTCGTTTCCCGGTGTATTCCACTGCGCTGCCCTGTTGTCTCATGCAGGCCGCGACTCTGCCAGGTGTTCCAGGAGCGCAGTGAGGAAATCCCACATACTTCCGACAGATGAGATCTCCACCATCTCCGATGGGGAATGGGCATGCATGATCCTCGGTCCGAATGAAATCATGTCGAGCTCCGTGAAGTGTTCTTTGAAGTAGGAGCACTCGAGTCCAGCATGGATCACCCGGATCCGTGGATTCTCTCCATGCCGTGTTCTATAGAGTTCTGAGCATCGCATGAGAAGCTCGGAGTTGTAGTCCGGCATCCACGCAGGGTAGCCATGTTCGTGGATCACCTCTGCTCCAGCAAGGGTTCCCACGGCCTTGACCTGTGAGGCGATTTCGTTGATGGCACTGGGGATGATGCTGCGGTGGCTCGTGACGATGGTGCAGGATGAATCTTCCTGTGTGCAGATGGCAAGATTCGTGGAGGATATGACCGCGCCCTCCCGTCCCGGGCCGATCCTCAGGGCACCATGGGGAATGGCCGTGAGCAGGTCAAGGTACCTTGCTGCATCCGGGGCGGCGATAACCCTGACTGGTTCTGTATCTTCCCTGAAAGCCTGGATTGAAAGCGCCTCCTCTCTCTGAGAGTACTCATCTCTCAGGAGGGTGGTCATGCCCCGGCATGCTGCTTCCATCTCTCCAAAGAGGTCCGGGTTCAGGAGGATCAGCGCTTCTGCCTCCCGGGGTATGGCGTTGTGCTTGCTGCCACCGGAGAGACGCACGAGCTGAAAAGGGATGGTGCTGCCTGCAGTCTTCAGGAAGCGAACAAGGAATTTAATGGCGTTTCCGCGATCCTCGTGGATATTTACCCCGGAGTGTCCGCCTGCGAGCCCTGTTACGCTGATACACACGGTCAGAGTATTGTCCCAGGGGTCGACCAGGTTCAGATCGAGAATGAGTCTCGAATCGAGCCCTCCCGCACATCCTATGGTGAAGGTCCCCATCTCTTCTGAATCGAGATTGATGAGGAGCTCTGCGGTGAAAGATTCCCGTCCGAGATGCCGAGCACCTGTCATGCCGGTTTCCTCATCCACGGTAAAAAGGAGTTCCAGGGGGGGGAGACGATGCGCGGAGTCTGCCATGAGTGCGAGCATGGCTGCAACTCCGATCCCGTTATCGGCCCCCAGGGTGGTACCTTCTGCCATTACCCAGTCCCCCCGGCGCACCAGAGAGATGGGGTCCTCGTCGAAGTCATGGACAGTTCCGGTGTTCTTTTCGCACACCATGTCCAGATGAGCCTGAAGGGCCACGGTGCGTGCTTCTTTTCGACCCTCTTTTTTCACGATCACATTGCCCGAAGTGTCGGTATCTACCGCACAATCGAAGGAGCGTGCCGTGGATATGACATAGTTCCTGATTTGTTCCTCTTTTCCCGAGGCCCTGGGTATCTGGGAGATCTCCCAGAAAAATCTCCACAGGGTCTCAGGCTTGAGTTCCTCGAGCCTGTTCATGTCTTTTCTCCCTTGATTTCATCGGATTGCGTCTTATTTCCATGCAGTTGGAACCAGGAGGTTCTCCTCAGGGAATGCATAGCAGTGAAGGACGGCTCCTTCAAGGGATATTTCTCCCTGAGAGATCCTGCAGGATCCTCAGGGAGATCCCGGGTTGCCCCAGAGAAAATCACCAGGGTATGAAAGCCCGTATCCGGGGAAAACAGGAGCTGAATTTTTCTAATAGCGCTTGACAGGCCTGATTTTTGTGCTTATATCCACAAGGTAACTGGAACAAGGAATTATCATGCTAACCCGCGGTGAAACCCTCTGTAAGTTTTTCCCAGGTTTTCAGGTAATCCTGATTTTCCAGTGTATTTCAACACAGGAACCCTTTCTCCGCCATGGAAAGGTGTCCTGAAGATGGAGGTAGACTTAATGGCTACTGGAACAGTTAAATGGTTCAACGAAAAGAAAGGGTTTGGTTTCATTACTGAAGATGGTGGATCAGACGTATTTGTCCACTACTCTGCAATTCAGGGCGATGGGTTTAAAACACTTACAGAGGGAGACAAGGTCGCCTTTGAGGTGGTCCAGGGACCAAAGGGGCCTCAAGCGTCAAAAGTAGAAAAGCAGTAATCGATGTGAGGGCGGTCTGAGCCGCCCGGTGATGACGTGGTTTGCTGCGCGCGTTCAGAGCGCGTGTTGATTGGATAGTGTATCCTTTCAGCGGAAAATTCTGCATGGGCATGGGGATGCAGAACATCACGTAAACCGGGAGAGCTCTTTTCTTGGGCGCTCATGTCGTCATCACCCGAGCACCCTCGTGCAGTGCTCTGTAAGAGAAGTCATTCTCTTGGATGCTTCCACGTTTCAGGAGCAGCTCATCCCGTTCGCATTCAAGCCTGATCATTCATGATGGGTTTCGTTCGTGGTTCACAGTGTCTTCAGCCAGCGGGCAAATTCTCTCCTCTCGTGATCAAAACGGGCCTTATCCCGGTCCCTGCGTGAGACCTCGGGGCAGGACATGATTCCGAAGTTTATGTTCATGGGTTGAAATGTGCCGCGCGTGGCGCGTGTGATGTACGAGACCAGGGCGCCAAGGGCCGTTCCCTTCTCTGGCGGGGTGAAGTGCTGCCCGAGAAGTCTTTTGAAAAGCGACAGGCCTGCAAGGATGCCTGTTGCCGCTGATTCCATGTATCCTTCCACTCCCGTGAGCTGCCCTGCAAGAAAGGTTTTCGGAAATGCCCTGAGGCTCAGGTCTTCAGAGAGCACCCTCGGGGAATCGAGGAAGGTGTTCCTGTGGATGCTGCCGTGCCGGAGCAGCACCACCCGGGAAAGGGCAGGGATCATTCTCAGCACCCGCTCCTGTTCCGGATAGGTAAGCCTGGTCTGGAACCCCACCAGGTTGTACGCCTGACCCGTGAGATTCTCTCTGCGGAGCTGAATCAGGGCATGAGGCCTTTTCCCTGTTGCGGGGTCATGAAACCCGACCGGTCTCATGGGCCCGTATCGCGGTGCGTCTCTGCCGCGTGCCGCTATCACCTCAATTGGCAGGCATGCGTCGAAGTAGCGGGTGTTCTCGAAGGAGTGAGGTTGCACTGTTTCAGCATGCAGCAGCGCGTCGATAAACCGTTTGTAGAGCTCCTCATCCAGGGGAATATTGAGATAGTCCGTGCTCTGGGGGTCCCAGCGAGACCCGAAAAACGCCTTCGTCATGTCGACGGATGTCGCGTCGACGATGGGAGAGATTGCATCGTAGAAGAACAGGCTCTCGGATCCGGTTTTCTCTGCAAGATCGCGCGCAAGAACATCCGAGGTCAGGGGACCAGTGGCAACGATGGTGTACTGCTCCGGGTCGATCTGCTGCACCTCCTGACGGACGAGGGTGATGTGATCCAGTGAGCTGATCCGTTGTGTGAGAGAGGTTGCAAAGGCGTTCCTGTCCACGGCAAGGGCTTTACCTGCAGGAACCTGCGTCTGGAAGGCCACTTGGATCACGAGAGACCCGAGACCCGTCATCTCCTGTTTCAGCATACCATGAGCCGTGATAGGGTCTGTTCCCTTGAATGAATTGCTGCATACGAGTTCAGCGAGGAGACCGGTCTGATGAGCCGGGGTCATCCGTTCCGGTCTCATCTCGTAGAGGCTGACGGGGATGCCCTTTCCGGCCAGAAAGTGTGCGGCCTCGACTCCGGCGAGTCCCGCCCCGATTACCCGGACAGGTTCAGAGTGCTTCCTCATGATCGCAGTCCGGGTTCGGGCACAGAGCCCGGGAGTCCTTTCTCACCAGGAAGTCGGCAGAACACTTCGGACACTGCCTGGCTATGGGTTTTGTCCAGCTGATGAAGCCGCATTCCTTTTTCGAGCATGCGTAGAAGATCTTTCCCCGCTTCGACCGCTGGCGGACGATCTCTCCGTCACAGGTCCTGATGGGACACTTCAGCCCCAGGGGGTAGGGCAGAATGTTTTTGCATTTCGGATAATTGCTGCATGCGAGAAAGGGCCCGTATCTTCCCTGCTTGATCAACAGAGGTGATCCGCACTTGTCACAGGTCCGTTCGGTCTTTTCGGCCTTGGTTGTGGCTTGCGTGTTTTTGCATGCGGGGTAATTGCTGCATGCGAGAAACTCACCGAATTTCCCGTGCTTCAGAACCATGGGCGCGCCGCACTTCTCGCATGGTATCTCTGTAACTTCCGGCTCTTTTTGTTCTTTGAGGAGGATTCTGCCTGTTTCGTCACGGGTGTATTCCCTGGTGTTCATACACTCCGGATACCCCGAGCATCCCAGAAAGTAGCCGTTCTTGCCAAGCTTGATGAGCAGGTCCCTGCCGCACTTCTCACAGGTCAACCCCGATGGCCGTCGTTCTGCTCGGAGGTTCTCCATCTGCTCCTTGGCACGTTCATGCTCATGGCTGTAGGTCTCGTAAAAACCCGTCATCACTGAATCATAGGCATCCGTGCCTTCCTCGATCCTGTCGAGGGAATCCTCCATCCGGGCCGTAAACCCGATATCGAGAATGTTGGGATAGTGTTTCACCAGCAGGTGGTTCACATCCCTGCCGAGTTCTGTGGGAACAAGGGCGCGCCCGTCCATCTGTACATAGCCCCGATCCAGAATCGTCGAGATGGTGGGGGCATAGGTGCTCGGTCTCCCGATACCCTTGTCTTCCAGCTCCTTGATGAGCGAGGCTTCGGTGTACCTTGGCGGCGGCTGGGTGAAGTGCTGTTTCTTTTCGAGCTTTTCAAGACTGAGTACGTTACCTTCCTGCAGGTTCTCGGGGAGCAGCGTGTCTCCTTCCTCCGGCAGGTCGTATACCTTCAGGAACCCTTCGAACTTCATCACAGAACCGTTCGCTCTCAGCCCGACCTCATCTGCCGAGATATCGATAGTGGTCTGTTCGAACTCGGCACTCTTCATCTGGGATGCGATGAAGCGTTTCCAGATCAGTTCATAGAGCGCTTGCTGATCCCTGTTCAGGTGGGGCTTGAGGAGTTCCGGCGTATTGGCGAGGCTCGTGGGCCTGATGGCCTCGTGGGCCTCCTGGGCACTCTTCTTTGCCTTGTAAAAGCGCGGTTTCTCTGGCAGGTACTGCGACCCGTAGATCGAGGGGATGAAGTCTCTGAGACCCTGCAGCGCTTCATTGGATATGGTGGGAGAATCGGTGCGCATATAGGTGATGAGTCCGGTGATCTCGTTGCCTCCAATGGGAACACCCTCGTAGAGCTGCTGGGCGATGGTCATGGTCTTTTTCGCGGAAAACTTCAGCCGCCCTGAGGATGCCTGCTGCAGGGTCGAGGTGATGAAGGGGGGCAGAGGATGTTTGAGCCTGCGCTGTTTCTTGGCCTTCGTTATCCTGATCTGCTGCGCGTTCCTGATCTGCTCCTCGATCTGTGCTGCACGGAGTTCGTCGGGAATCTCCTTCGGGTCGGATACCCGTGCGGAAAATGTCTCCCCTGACCGGGTTTTCAGGAGGGTTTCAATAGTCCAGTACTCCTGTGAAACGAACGTCTCGATCTCCTCCTGGCGCAGGCAGATGAGCTTGAGTGCGACGGACTGCACCCTGCCTCCCGAGAGGCCTCGTTTGACCTTCCTCCACAAAAGAGGGCTCATGGTGTATCCCACGATTCTGTCCATGGCACGTCGTGCCATCTGGGCATCGTAGAGGGCCCTGTTGAGTTCCTTGGGCGCATTGATGGCTTCTTCGATGGCTTTTTTCGTGATTTCATGGAAGATGATGCGGCGGATATGGGTCAAGGGTTTCTTGATCTCCTCTGCTATGTGCCAGGCGATGGCCTCACCCTCACGATCAGGGTCCGACGCCAGGAAGACCACATCGGATGATGCCGCATGCTGTCTCAGCTTCTTTACGATATCCTTTTTCTCGGGCTTGATCTTGTAGCTGGGCTGAAATGCATGTTCCAGGTCGATTCCCAGCACGGTTTTGGGCAGGTCCTTGATGTGGCCCATGGATGCCTCGACCTCGTAGTTTTTTCCAAGATATCTCTTGATGGTGCGGGCTTTTGCGGGCGATTCAACGATCACGAGGGACTTATGCATGCTCTCTCCTTACCGAAAATCTATTTCCTTCTCCTTTGGTGATTGCCCCGGCAAGCTCGAGCCGGCTTACCCGGGAAGTGATTTCAGGGATGTCCTTATTGAGCACCTGGGCAATTTCCTCGATGCTCAGTGGATCTGCCACGAGCAGATCGACGATATCATCGTGATGATCGGGGAGTGCAGCGGAACTCCTGATCAGTGATTTCACCTGGGGTGCGATCTCTTCCATGACCTCGTCAGCGTTCTGGATCAGTGTTGCACCCTGACGTATCAGGAGGTGAGGGCCCTGGGTGCGGACGTTGGTTATTGATCCGGGCAGGGCCATAACAAGCCTGCCGTATTCAGACGCCATGCGGGCGGTGATCAGCGCCCCGGATCGAAGCGTTGCCTCGATCACAACAGTGCCCACGGACAGGCCGGAAAGGATCCTGTTCCTCCTGGGAAAGTTTTTCGCATCAGGGGATGTTCCGGGGGGGAATTCCGTAATGACGGCTCCGCGTTGGGCAATCCGTTCCGCAAGGGAGGTGTTTTCCGGTGGATAGAGTACATCGAGGCCCGAACCGAGAACTGCCACTGTTGATCCGATTCCTTCCAGGGCACCGGTATGGGCCTGGGTGTCGATACCCCGGGCAAGGCCTGAGACAATGCACACCCCTTTCATGCTGAGATCTCTCGAGAGCGTGTACGCGTGTTCCCTTCCGGTGTGCGAGGGCGCCCGCGTTCCCACGACCGCGATTGCGGGTTCGATGGATTCAAGAGAACCCATGCAGTACAAGACCACAGGCGGATCTGTGAGATCTTTCAGGAGGCGCGGATAGAGGGCATCATCAAGACACACGGCATGGGCATTGAGTGTGCGCAGGCTCTCGAGTATCCCTGATACCCGTTTCTCATCAGGACCTGCAGCAAGGGACGCGAGCTGCGTTTTCTTCAGGATGCCGAGTTCCCTGAGTTCACGTGTCGGGGCCGCGAGAATGCTTTCCGGTTTTCCGTAGACCTCAAGCAGTTTCAGGATGCTCCTTGGGCCGATGGTGCCCATGAGATCCAACGCTATCCATGCCTCTTTCCCTTGCATAGAAATCTTCCCGCCTTCAGGATTTGGCAGGCTAACGGAGATCAACAGCTCCTGTCAAGATTGATTATGGGGGAGTCGCAATCCCCTTCACGCTAACAACGGTGGATGTGCGGGACCTGGAGAACAACTCCAGGAAAGAGAGAGACCCTCTCGAC
>Ga0129302_1001048_pt1 | contig 20748 bp, 14 predicted proteins | sample BlaSprsedimmetaG_FD_94476 | JGI IMG/M metagenome (GOLD analysis project Ga0129302, IMG submission 94476) | Hot spring sediment bacterial and archeal communities from California, USA to study Microbial Dark Matter (Phase II) - Blank Spring... | ecosystem: Environmental > Aquatic > Thermal springs...
GACATCCGGAGTGCCACATGACACCCGGGGTGGAGACAACCACCGGTCCCCTCGGACAGGGAATCAGCACTGCCGTGGGAATGGCGATAGCCGAGGCACATCTTGGTGCACGCTTCAACAGGCCCGGACACATGGTCATCGATCACTTCACCTACGTGCTTGCCAGCGATGGCGATCTCATGGAAGGTGTTTGCGCTGAGGCTTGTTCCCTTGCTGGCCACCTCGGTCTCGGCAAGCTCATCGTGCTCTTCGACAGCAACAGGATCTCGCTGGCCGGATCTACTGAGCTGTGTTTCACCGAGGATGTCGAAAAACGCTTCGAAGCCTACGGGTGGCACACGCTGAGAGTTCCGGATGGAAACGATCCTGCCTCTGTCGACATTGCTCTGATCTCAGCCGAGGAAGAAACTGAACGGCCATCCCTTCTTCTCATCGAAACACACATAGGGTTCGGTTCGCCCGGAAAGCAGGGATCCTTCAAGGCTCATGGATCGCCCCTGGGGACTGAGGAAGTCACGGCCACGAAAAAACGTCTCGGGTGGCCGGAAACTGCTGCATTCAGTGTTCCCGAAGATGTGCGTGATCATTTTCGGGAAGCCCTCGGACGGGGAAAAGATCTTGAATCCCAGTGGCAGCAGTCATTCTATCGTTACACCAGGTCACACCCCGAACTCGCCGAAGAATTCAGGCGCGTCATGAGCGGAAATCTTCCCCAGAACTGGGACCATGCTTTCGCAGAATTCATCCCTGAGAAAAAACCTCAATCCACACGAAAGACATCCGAGATCGTGCTCCAACTCCTGGCTCAGAGGGTACCCGAACTTATGGGAGGCTCGGCAGATCTCAATCCCTCGACCCTGACCTGGATCAAGGAGGGAGGAGATTTTCAGAACCCGTCGTCCCACCACAAAGCAATCCAGGGGGCGGTCGGTGGTCCCTGGGGATATGAGGGCAGAAATATTCACTTCGGTGTGCGAGAGCACGCCATGGCCGCCATTTCATCGGGCATGGCACATCATGGTGGAATTATCCCGTATGCTTCAACTTTCCTCATGTTCTCCGACTACATGCGTCCCTCGATACGCCTGGCGTGCCTTTCAGGACTCCACGTCATTTACGTGTTTACCCACGACAGCATCGGAGTGGGAGAGGATGGTCCCACACACCAGCCCATCGAGCAGGTCATGAGCCTGAGGACCATTCCCAACCTCACGGTCATCAGGCCGTGCGATGCTGCAGAAACCGCTCAGGCATGGAACGTTGCCCTCACGCACACCCGGGGTCCTACGGCTTTGATTCTGACCAGACAGGATGTCCCGCCCATCTCCCGCGAACCATATGCCCCGGCGAGCCTGCTTGAAAAGGGAGGGTATATCCTCTGGGAGTCTTCTTCCGTGGTACCGGATGCGATCCTGATTTCCACAGGATCAGAGGTGCACGCCGTACTTGAAGCAGGTCGGGCTCTCTCAAAGAAAGGCCATGCCATCCGTGTCGTCTCCCTGCCGAGCTGGGAACTCTTCGAAAAACAGAGCAGCGAATACCGTGAGCAGGTGCTTCCATCTCAGGTAAAGGTGCGGGTTGCCGTGGAGGCTGGGATCACCCTCGGCTGGGAGCGGTATGTTGGGCTCCATGGGGCGGTTGTGGGTATGAAGGGCTTCGGGTCAAGCGCCCCTGCACAGCTCCTCTTCGAACAGTTCGGCATTACCCGCGAGCACGTCGTATCCTCCGCCCTGGCGCTTCTTAACAAGAAAAAATCCACCTAAGGTACTCGATGGAGTTATAAACGACGGCACAGTGTGCTCTATCCAAGAAGCGTTTCACTGTCTGCTGAGTGCATGCACATGTCCCGTGTAGTAACCCTTGACAAGACAAAGGCTCTTGTGAATATCTCCGTAGATCCTGTAAGGTATGGGGTGTTCTCATCCTCAGAAACAACTGATCACAGGGAGCGGTTACGATGACTAAACTTCACGAGTTGGCCAATTTGGGGCAGGCGGCCTGGTTCGACTACATCCGCAGGTCTCTCATCACCTCAGGAGAGCTGACATCTCTCATAGATCAGGGCATCCGAGGGGTGACATCCAACCCAACCATCTTCGAAAAGGCGATTGCCGGGAGCATCGACTACGATGAGGATCTTAAAAATCTGGTCGCAGCGGGCAAAACTATCCGAGAAATCTATGAAACCCTTGTCCTGTGGGACATTGCACACACCGCCGATCTGTTCAGAACCCTGTACGAATCAACCGATGGACTCGACGGCTATGTCAGTATAGAGGTCAGCCCAACCCTGGCGTACGATACTGAGAAAACCATTCAGGAAGCCAGACGGCTCTTCAGGACCCTTGACCGCCCGAACGTCATGATCAAGGTTCCTGCCACAAAACAGGGTATCCCAGCCATTGAGACACTCATTGCAGAGGGAATCAACGTAAATGTTACCCTGCTCTTTTCCGTGAAGAGATATGAAGAAGCGGCATGGGCATACATCTCGGGTCTGGAAAAACACCTGCACTCTGGAAAGGACCTATCGTCGATTGCTTCGGTTGCATCGTTTTTTGTGAGCAGGGTGGATACGTCCCTTGATTCAGCCCTGGAATCGATCGGAAATACAGAGCTGCAGGGGAAGATCGCGATCGCCAATGCCAAGATCGCGTATGAATTCTTCACGAGGATATTCTCGTCAACTCGCTGGAAGACGCTTGCGCAAAGAGGTGCACGGGTGCAGAGGCTCCTGTGGGCGAGCACGGGGACAAAAGATCCCACCTATCCAGACACGCTCTACGTGGATGAGCTCATAGGTCCCCACACCATCAACACGGTTCCACCGGCAACCCTTCAGGCCTTTCTCGACCATGGTACTGCTCAGTCAACCCTCGCAAATGATCTGAGCTCCGCACATAGCCAGGTCAACAGGTTGGGGGCCCTTGGCATAGACCTCGATGCCGTCACCGACAACCTCGAACGAGAGGGAGTGAAGTCATTTGCCGCCTCCTTTGAGTCTTTGATGATGAGTATCAGGAATAAACGCAGGGAACTCATCTCGAAGTGGCATCAGATGAGCGAGAACCTTGGACGCTACCAGCCGAACATCAGTGACGCCCTGGAAAGGCTCAAGGAACAGACCATCATGGCCCGGATCTGGGCGCATGATCACTCGGTGTGGAAACCGGATCCGGACGAGATCACAAACCGGCTCGGCTGGCTCCAGATCCCCGAGATCATGACAGGAGCCGGAGAAGAGCTCGAGGAGTTCGCACGTGATCTTTCCTCGCAGGGGTACACTCATGCCCTGCTCATGGGGATGGGGGGGTCCTCCCTCGCCCCCGAGATTCTGCGTTCGATCTTCGGGGTGAGTCCAGGACACATCGATCTCCATGTCCTCGACAGTACCGACCCGGGGGCCGTGAGGTCCTTTTCCGAAATGCTTGACCCGGAAAAAACGCTGTTCATCGTTTCGACGAAATCAGGCACCACCACTGAGACCCTTTCGTTCTTCAGGTATTTTTACAACCGGACACGGGACGTACTGGGTTCGGGAAAAGCTGGAGAGCACTTCATCGCCATTACCGATCCGGACACGCCCCTCGTGGCAATTGCCGAGAAGTACCGGTTCAGAAAAACATTCCTGAACGATCCCTCCATCGGTGGCAGGTTCTCTGCACTGTCATACTTCGGGCTCGTTCCCGCAGCCTTGATCGGCATGGATCTCGAACGCCTCCTCGATCGGACACTGATCATGGCTGAAAACTGCGAATCGAGCACTTGCCCGGTACAGGGCAACAATTACGGTGCACGGCTCGGGGTCATCCTGGGTGAGATGGCAAAGGCCGGCAGGGACAAGGTAACTTTCGTGTTTTCCAAACAGATCGAGGCGTTTGGAGACTGGGTCGAACAGCTCATAGCCGAGAGCACCGGGAAAGAGAGGAAAGGCATCGTCCCCATCGTGCACGAACAACTCGGTTTCCCCGGTCAGTACGGTGACGACCGCCTCTTTGTCCTGCTGAGAATCAACGGGGATGATACCTATGACAACAAGATCCGGGCCCTGATTAGAGAAGGGTTTCCCGTTGTCCAGATCAGTCTCCATGACCCCTATGACCTGGGCGGACAGTTCTTCCTGTGGGAGATGGCAGTCGCTGTTGCAGGTCATGTCCTGGAAATCAACCCTTTTGACCAACCCAATGTAGAATCTGCGAAAACGCTTTCACGCACCGCCATGAATACCTACCGGGAAACAGGTTCATTGCCGGAGCTCGCTCCCATACTGAGCGAGAAGAACATTTCTGTCTACGGTGAACTGCAGGCCGAAACCCTGGAACAGGCGCTCTCTGGACTTCTTGGAGCAATTACAAAGGGTTCTTATGTGGCCATCCAGGCATACGTGATGCCATCCGAGCAAATCGATTCTGAACTCGACAACCTACGCATGATAATTCGCGACCGCTACCATGTGGCCACCACGCTCGGGTATGGTCCTCGGTTTCTCCACTCAACTGGACAGCTCCATAAAGGAGATGCGGGAAACGGTCTGTTTATCCAGATCACGTGCGAGAATTCAGAAGAAATTCCGATCCCGGACGAAGCTGGTTCCAGAGAATCATCCATCAGTTTCGGTATTCTGAAGACAAGCCAGGCCCTGGGGGACTGGCAGGCCCTCAAGGATGCCGGTCGGACTGTTCTCAGGCTCCATGTCGGAGATGAAGACATCTCTGGAGCAATCAGGACAGTAGCGGAACTCCTCGGGTAAAGGGAGGTCCGTGTGATCAGCCTCACTTCCCCATGAGCATGTAAAGGAGCGAACGATGGCGCAGTATGATTACGATCTGGGCATCATTGGCGGTGGGGCCGCCGGTCTCACTGCTGCGGCCGGAGGGGCTCAATTCGGGGCAAAGACCATGCTTATCGAGAAAGCAGGTACACTGGGCGGTGACTGTCTGCACTTCGGGTGTGTGCCATCAAAGACCCTACTCCGCACTGCAGGAATTTGGGCTCAGGCACGCCGGACAAGCGAGTTCGGTCTTCCTGTGCTCTCCCTTCCGCCTGTCGATCTGGGACACGTCATGGACAGAGTCCATTCCGTGATCGAAAAAATCCAGCTTCATGATTCTCCAGAGCAGTTCTGCGGGCTCGGGGCAGAAATTCGTTTCGGCAGCCCTGTATTCAGGGGGGATCATGTTGTGGAGCTCAATGGGGAACGGATATCATCCAGATCATGGATCATTGCCACGGGATCCAGCCCGACCCTGCCTTCCGTAGAGGGCATCGGGGGCGTACCATACTGGACAAACGAAACCGTGTTTTCACAGCACATCCTCCCGAAACGCCTGCTGGTTCTTGGTGGAGGACCCATCGGTCTCGAGCTGTCCCAGGCATTCTGCAGGCTCGGGACAAAAGTCATTGTCATCGAGTTCCTGGACCAGATCCTGGGCCCTGAAGATCCGGACATTGCAAAGATCCTCGAAAAACGCCTGCTGTACGAAGGAGTCGAAATCCGCACAAACACACTGGCTGTCAAGGCCCAGAAGGTAGATGGATCGATCAGGCTCTCGGTATCTCCATCACGCGGGGAAGGAACCGAGACAGTACTCGAGGCTGATGCCCTGCTGGTTGCTGCGGGGAGAAAACCGAATATCGACGGCCTCCAGCTCGAAGCAGCCGGAATTCTTTCAACACCCAAAGGAATTACGACGGATGCACGGATGAGAACGAACATATCCCACGTCTACGCATGTGGAGATGTGAACGGTCAGATGCCGTTCACGCACGTTGCAGGCTACGAAGGTGGCATCGCACTGACCAATGCGGTTCTCAGGCTTCCCCGTAAGGCTGACTACACCAAGGTCGGCTGGTGTACTTTCACAGATCCTGAAGTGGCGAGCATCGGGCTCAATGAAAAACGGGCCCGGCAGCAGAATATCGACTACCACACGATAGAGGAACACTTCTGCGAGAATGACAGGGCCCTAGCAGAGGGTGAACATATCGGAAAGATCAAGATACTGGTGAGTCCGAAGGGAAAGCTCCTGGGGTGCCAGATCATCGGTGCCCATGCCGGGGAACTCATTCACGAATGGATCCTGACCATGAACGCCGGAGTAAAGCTCTCATCCATAGCTTCGGCTGTTCACGTCTACCCCACCCTCTCTGAGATCTCGAAACGGGCTGCCGGAGGTCTTTTTTCATCAAAGATCTTTTCCGACAGAACCAGGAGCGTGCTGAGGCTGCTGTTTAACCTCAAAGGAAGGGCCTGCAGCCTCCCGGAGGAGTCCTAGCGACGTGACGCACCCTGTTGATGCTCGGGACTGCATCAGCGGTTCATTCGCCCCATCGTGGCCTTTCCCGACCATCTTCACCCGCTCCCGCGATAAGGACCCATCCATGCATGTGTGTTCTTACATGATCGCCCTCGGCTCATGGCGGTCCCTCCCCCTCTCCTTCCGGTGGATCTCCGAGAGGGACCTGCTTCACTGATCTCACTCTTTTGTAGATTACAGGGACCAGGGCGAACATCCCAAGGAGGGCGAAGGACAGGAGGACTCTGGGGCTCGCTATCTGGCCCAGGGTGTCTATGGAGGCAAGGCTCGCCCCCCGCGTTTGCATACACGAAGCTTCCCGGAAGAATCCCCACCATGGTACCAATGATGTATGTTCGCAGGGATAGGTTTGTGACCCCGCAGGCAAGATTGATAAGGAAAAAAGGAACCAGGGGGACGAATCTGAGAAACAGAAGATACGAAAGTCCGCTCTCCTGGAGTCCCTCATCCAGGGTCTTCATCTGCCTCCCGAACTTTTTCACAACCCAGTCTCTCAGAATGGTTCTCGCAAGGAGAAAGGCAAGAACTGCCCCGGTTGTGGCACCGATGTTCACCCAGGCGGTTCCCATGATCGCGCCGAAGATTGCGCCGGCTGTCAGGGTTAAAATCGCGGCACCCGGAAGTGCGAGGGTTGTCTGAACCACGTAGATGAGAATGAACGTGAGTATGAAGGCGGCCCTGTGTGCAGAGTAGTACGCATGCAGGGCATCCCTGTTAACCTTGAGATTTTCCAGGGTGAGGAACCTTCCGAGATCCAAGGCGAAGAAGACTATGATCGCCGCCCCCACTATTGTGAGAAGGAGTAATTTTTTCTTCACCTTTTCTCCTGTTGAAAATTCCTTTCCTGCTCCCGGCCCGTTGTCGATGATGAGGCTCAGGATCATTCCTCAAAAACCAACTCTCTACAATTATAGGATTGAGGACGAGCTTTTACAATACACCCTGATCTGGAAGGCTCTCGACAGGAGGTGTCCCTGCAGTCTCATGAAAGCTGCTCTACAGCTTCTTGCTCCTGGATGGACACCTTGCTGGGTGATGGAGTACGGCACATATGGTGAGAACGATGACGACACAAGGACGTTTCTCCCCCCTTCAGAAGAGAGAAACGTCCGTTTTCACAACCTCGGACAGAATACCAGCCCGAGAAAAATGTAGTGATGTACTGTCTGATGAAATCCCAGGCGTGCTATTTGCCCTTGTTTACAGCTTCCTTCAGGGCTTTGCCTGCCTTGAAACGGGGAACTTTGCTGGCCTTGATCTTGATCTTTTTGCCGGTGCGAGGATTGACGCCGTCACGGGCTGCCCGTTTTGCCACTTCGAACGTCCCGAAGCCCACGAGGGTGACCTTCTCACCTTTTTTGAGCGAATCCTTGATGGCGTCGAGAATGGAGTCAACGACCACTGCCGACGTGCTCTTGGGTTTGCCCGTTTTTGCCGCAATTAAACTGACCAATTCCATCTTTGTCATAGATACCCCCTCTTATGTATACTCTAGTGTTCCTTCCCATGACTGCATCCCGGACAGAGGGTCACTCCTCTCGATCTTCCTGTTTTCCCTACCCGGGCATGCTGTTGCCGCACATCTTAATACAGATCGCAAAGAATGTGTAACTATTTTTTTCATAGAGCTGCACATTTTTTATGCCCGGGATCATGGACTTTCTTTTGTGAATCAAAGGCAGGCCTTTTCATGCCTGATCACACGCATGAGTACCTGATACCAATTCGCGTAAATCGTATAGTTTTTCAGATAGATACGGCATGGAATGAATTTATTGCCTTGACAGTATGCACAGGGAAAAGGATGTGGTATTCATCATGAAGCTGCATGATACATGCGGCAAAGCAGCTACGCCTGGCTCTTTTCGCACGGTGCTGACTGCACGACACAGGAGGTCTCAACCATGGCTGTACAGGAAAATACCCAGAACATGGCGCTGTTCTGTGATTTTGAAAACATCGCACTGGGAGTGCGGGATGCCAAGTATACCCAGTTTGATGTGAAGAAGGTGCTCGAACGTCTGCTCCTGAAGGGCAGCATCATCGTGAAAAAGGCCTACTGCGACTGGGAGCGGTACAAGGACTACAAGCCCATCATGCACGAAGCTTCCTTCGAGCTCATCGAGATCCCCCATGTTCGCCAATCAGGAAAGAACTCGGCTGACATCCGCATGGTGGTCGATGCCCTCGACCTCTGCTACACCAAACTGCACGTGGACACCTTTGTGATCATAAGCGGAGATTCGGATTTTTCTCCGCTGGTGAGCAAGCTCAGGGAGAACAACAAGGTCGTCATCGGGGTTGGGGTGAAAAACTCATCTTCCGACCTTCTCATTGCAAACTGCGACGAGTTCATCTTTTATGATGACCTGGTCCGTAAAAGCGAAGCCAAGAAACCCAAAGCGAGAAAACCAACGCCCTCTCCCAAAAGTGCTCCCGGCACTCCATCCAAGGCTGAGACCAAAGAAAATGCCGAGGAAGACAAGAAGCACAAGGCCCTGGAACTGGTCCTGGAAACCGTGGAGGCCCTGTTCGACGAACGCGGCGAAGAAGACAAGCTCTGGGGTTCCATGGTGAAACAGGCCCTCAGGCGGCGGATGCCGGGGTTCAACGAGAGCTACTACGGGTTCCGCTCATTCAGCCGTCTTCTTGAAGAAGCCCGGGACAAAAAACTCCTGGAGCTCGAGCTCGACGAAAAATCAGGCAGCTACATCATCAAGAACGTGCTCCACGAGGATTGAGAGCAGAAAAAACCACGATCCAGGCTCTTTTGGCTGAGATGCTCCCGCACGCGCACGTCAAGGGACCATCGTGCATTGAGCCTTGAACATCTCTCCTACATCGGGTATCATGTACTTTAGGTGTTCGATATTTCATCCTGTGACGCGCCGAAAACCTGTTCCATGCTGGTGCGCTCTACAGAGTTCAGTGCGGAGGGAAATCATGCTGACAGTTAACCTTGATAAGGATCTGTGCCTGAAGTGCACGACCATCGACTGCCTGGTGAGGTGCCGATACCTCGGCCTTGACCTCGAACAGGCAACGCAGGAGCGGGACCGGCTCATGGCGGAGGAGAACTCACAGGTCCTGGAAGACTGCGTTACGTGCTATGCCTGTGAAGAATACTGCCCCTACGGCAATCACCCGTTCTACCTCATCGTGGAACTCCAGGAGCGCCACGGGATTCATCCCGTTCCGAAAGAGATAGAGGAACACCAGGTCGCATCCCTTGCACCCAAGGGAAAGATCCAGTATCGCGAAATGCACGCCCCGGTGATCGACCTGTGCACCTTCCCCATGCTGAAAGACTCCATCACGGGGCCTCTGTTCGAGAACGCCTCGTTTTTCTGGGGGACGGACGTCTTCTGCAACCTCATGTACCTTCACTTCGGCAAGACATCACTCATCAATGAACGGCTCCAGAAGAACATCGACAACATCTGGAACTTCTACCTGAAGCCCAACAACCTCGATACACTCGTCTGTTACCACGACGAGTGCTACGCGACCTTTACCTCCTATGCTCAGGCCTACGGCATCGAGGTTCCCTTCACGCCTGTCCACCTCTTCGATTTTATCATAGAACGGCTCACGGAACTCAAAGACCGCATCATCCCCCTGAACATCAGGGCCGCCTATCACCGGAACTGCTCTAACCGGCTCATCCCCGAGACACATGACCGCGTGGACGAGATATTCCAGATGATCGGGGTCGAGCGGGTCGAGCGTCAGTACGAAGACGACAACACCCTGTGCTGCGGATTGAGCTTCGATGCCCAGCAGAGGAAAGACCTCGCCAGGGACACCCAGAAGAAAATCCTGGACGATATCCAGACCAGCGGGGCGACTTACTGCGTCTACAATTGTCCCATGTGTCTCTTCACTCTGCAGGACAAGGTCCGCTCGATCAATGTCACGCCGATCCTCATGCCGGACCTCTGCCAGAAAGCCCTTGGAGCATGATCGCTGTCGAGGGTTTCGGACAGTACTGAACCCGCGGTGAGACTGTTCTCCCCACTGTGAACATGCATAGCTTCGTGCACGCCCGGCAAGGTTTTTTCGCGTGCGCACCACTGGCGGGCTCCGATCACACCTGCAGAACACCCTGGTTGTAAGGAAGAATCAGTTCTTTCTCAACTGCCAGGTCCCGTTTACCACGGCACAGACCTCGCCCTGATCATCCATCAACTTCAGGTCAAGCCCATAGTCTGCCTTTCCTTTTTCGTCCGCCTCGCGGGTGATCTGCTCGACCTGCTCCTTGGTCAGCTCCAGTTCAAGGTGCATGTCGGTCTTGGCAAGCCTGAGGAATCGGATTGAGACCTCCTTCACGATGGGAAAAAACCGGGTGAGATCGAAGGATGCGGCATAGATCACGCCGCCGGAGAATTCTCCCAGGGTAAAGAGCGACCCGGCATACATGGTACCGATGTGATTGATGTTGGGTTCCAGGGGCATCATGATCCTGGCGTAGCGGTCTCTCATGCCGACGATCTTGACGCCCATCTTCTGGGCAATGGGGATCGTGGCTTCGATGATGCCGACAATGTCCTTGAATTTCTCATCGATCATTGCTGGTTCTCCTTCCCTCCCAGGAATCATCTCCACCCAACCTGCCATGCTCGAGGACGATCTTGATGGCCTGTTTCTTGCCCTTGGCAAGAAATGTTTCTATGGCATCGCGGTAGCTCTCTAGAGGAAACCGGTGGGTGATGATGCCATCGATGGAAACGTGGTTCTCTACAAGCAGGTCAGCGGCAATGTCAAAGGACGAACGCCCCCCTCATCCAGGGAGTGGCAGTTGATCCCGGTCACCTCTATCTCCTGGTGCCATATGGGAGAATAATCGATCTTTCCAGGTTTGAAATTGATACCGATGATTACCACGCACCCCCTGCTCCGCACCCACCTGAGCGAATGATTGATGCTGCTGTCGTTTCCGATGGAATCGTAAATGATATCGAATCCCCCGAGAAGTATCCTGTTTCCGAAATATCCCTCAAAGTACGTTGCTCCGGTCCTCTCTGCCATGCGCTTGTAGGGATTCTTCTCTTCGACGATTACCCCATCGGCACCCATGCTTCGGGCAATCTCCGCCTGGAAAGGATACCGTGCCAAGGCAGTCACCTCTGAGTCCTTCTGCATGGCCTTTGCCACGGCAATGGTCAGCAGGCCGATGGTACCACACCCGAGAACCAGGATGCGGTCACCCTTTTCAGGGGCATGCTTTCTGACGCCATGAACCGCACAGGCCAGGGGTTCGATGAGGACCGCCTCATCGTCACTGAGCTCGGTTGGCACTTTGAACGGCTGCGTCCGATGCATCACCATATAGGGAGAAAACCCCCCGCCCACATCTACCAGGGGAAGGTCTCGAGCCCCGAGGTTCTGGCACATCATGTACTCGCCTCTCTGACACTGCGGGCACATGGGTTCGATCTCCATCTGGTAACAGGACGGCCAGTCGATGCGCAGACATACTCTGTCTCCCCTCGTAACATGAGTGACTTCATCTCCTGTTTCCATCACCTCACCAATGAGTTCATGTCTGAGATATTTTCTCGAGATACCGGGTGTTGCCGCCGGGAAGCTCTTCGGGTCCATCTCCATGAAAATGAAGTGAATGTCGGTGCCGCAAAGTCCGCACGCACGATTTTTCACTTTGAGCCACCGGGAATTGGGAATTTCCGGTTCAGGGACCTCGGCGTACCGTGTCGGTGAAATGGGTGTAAGGGCTGCCTTGCGATACAGGAGCGATGCGGTCTGCAGCATCACAATTTTCACGAGGCTGTTGTCAAAATAGAGCGCCTTCATGTATTTCCCCCAGTCAAAACAACCAGATATGATGCCATGATACGAATCACTCCCTGAAAGTCAAGGGCAGAGCGATTGGTGCCCTTCTGACAACCCCTTAAACAACACCAGTTCCTTGCTCCTGATTCCACGGGATGGAGCACATCCTCGATTCCTGGATGGAATATGACCTCGGCCTGGAACAGATGGTGATGTTCATGCCCCTGATGCACTCCCTCGGACCGGTCAACAAGCTGGGGCAGAATGACATCCCGGCTGGCATATCAAAAAAGAAGTTACCACGTCATGCCTGGTTAAAGCCGCACGCGAAGAGACTCATGTAGGGCATATCGTTGTTGAAGATTTACACCGGGATAGGTACAATGAAACGTCACCTTCTGCGAGGGTGATGTAGTACACTCGTGTGTCGGGTGGATGCTATCCGGGAGAGATGTTGCGTTCCTGTATGGGAAACGAAATCTGATAAAACCATCTCCCGTGATAAATGAGGTGGTGGAACAGCACCAGAAATGCCCAGTTCGGCATCCTGCCCTCTTCCCGGGAGCAGCAGCTGGTGCCTGAAGCAGAAGGGAGGAGCTGTCTGCAATGAGTCTCCTACCAACCTATGTTGTGGACGCCTTTGGAAAGTCTCTGGAGGGGTTTGTTAACGCACGAGGAGGAAGATATCTCATGGGGATATACTCGGACACGATTCACGAATTCTTCGGCCGCATAACAGGTGCACTTCCCTATGGGAGGAGAAAGGGCGAGAGCTTCTCATCCGGTCTGGCCCCGGGAAACGGGTTTGACAGAAACGGTCCCACGGCCCTCATCAATTCCCTCAACCGCTTCGATTTCAGGACGATACCGAATGGAATCAATTTCAACCTGAAATTTTACCCCCACACGTTACAAGGCGAGAAAGGCCCAATGGTCCTGTCCGTCCTTTTGAACTCCTATTTCAAGAGAGGCGGCATGCAGACCCAGATCAATGTACTCGATCCCGAGGAACTCAAACGAGCGCGGGACAATCCTGATCTCTATCCCAACCTGGTCGTCAGGGTTTCCGGTTATACCGTGTACTTCAATGACCTGAGTCCGGTCATGAAGGATGAGATCATACAGAGGAGTACCCTCATCGTCTGAGGAGATTGCGAACATGAAGTATCGAGTGATTCAGTGGGCAACAGGATCCATGGGCAAGACTTGTCTGCGGGCCGTGATCGACCACCCCGACCTGGAGCTGGTGGGTCTGTTCGTGTACAGCGAACAGAAGGCCGGTCGAGACGCCGGCGACATCGCCCGGCGGTCTCCCACCGGGGTGATCGCCACCAGAAACAGGGAAGAAATCCTGGCCCTGGAGGCCGACGTGGTCATCCATGCCCCGAGGATCCAACCCCCCTACCACCATCACAACCGGGACATGTGTCGCCTGCTGGCCTCGGGCAAGAATCTCATCTCCATCAACGGGCATGTCTATCCGACCTATCACGGTTCTGCCTATGCCGCTGCCTTTGAGCAAGCCTGCCGGCAGGGCAATGCCACCCTGTTCGGCACCGGCCTCAACCCGGGCTTTGTGGCAGAAAAGATCGCCAGTGCGGCGAGCGGGATCTGCACGCAGCTCGAATCGATCACGATCCGGGAGGTATTCGATGTCAGCGGCGCCCCCGATCATGATTATGTCTTCAACGTCTGCGGTATGGGCTCCGACCCCGAGCGCATGGACCTGAGCACCTCCGGACCGGTTGCGGAACTTATGACCGGGATGTATGCAGAGGTGGTCGCTCTCCTTGCATACCGTCTGGGCATGGAACTCGAGCGCGTGGAGTCCGATCACCGCGTGGTGCCTGCGCCGCACGACATCCAGGCCCGTGCCGGGTTCGTGCCCAGGGGCCGCGTGGCGGCCACGGAGTGGTGCTGGCACGGCATCATCAACGGACAGCGCCTCATCACCCTCTCCGTCAACTGGATCATGGGAACCACCCTGCCCGGGTATTCGACCTACGATCACTGGAAAATTTCCGTGCGGGGCCGACCCGGCATCGACATCACCATGAACCTCGTGGAACCGGAAAACACGCAGGCGCTCACCCGTTCCGAGCAGTATGCTGTCGCAGGTTCGGTGATCAACGCCATCCCGGAGGTGTGTGCAGCGCCGGCCGGAATCTACATTCCTCCACTCTGTGCGCCCTTCCGCCCGCGCTTCTCCTAGGCGGAAGGGACAGTTCATGAAGATCTCGCGATCGTTGCGGAAAACAGCTCAGGACGTTATCCAGGGGCGTATCAGTCTGGACCGGCATGAATGTATTGAAAAAACCATGAGAACAGGCTGATCCATTCTTTGAACACATGCCGTCACTGGTATGAACCCCTCTGCTGGTGGGTGAGCCGGCAGCGATGATGGGGAGTCTCAGGACGAGGGGTTCGTGCCTGTCCCCGTATGGTTTATACGGCTGCCTTTTTTCTGGCCACACTCAGGCCGTGCCTTTTCTGCGCTGAGAGTTCGGTCTTTCGCAGCCTGACGGATTTCGGGGTCACTTCCACCATCTCGTCTTCACGGATGAACTGAAGGGCCTTCTCCAGGCTCATGGGCGAAGGCGGCGAGAGCAGAATGTTGTCGTCCCTGCCTGCTGCGCGCATGTTGGTGAGCTTCTTCATCTTGGTCGGATTCACGTCGATGTCATTCTCCCTGCTGTGCTCTCCCACGATCATGCCTTCATAGACCTGGTCTCCCGGTTTGATGAAAAGCCTGCCCCTGGGTTCGAGGTTGAACAGGGAATAGGCAACGGCAGTTCCCCTGCGGTCTGCCACAATGGATCCGGTGAAGCGACTGGGAAACTCTCCCCGGAACTCCTCGTACCCCAGGAGATAGGAACTCATGATGCCCGTTCCCTTGGTATCGGTGAGAAACTCGTCGCGGTAGCCGATGAGACCGCGCGAAGGGATGCTGAACTCCATCCTGATCCTGCCGGAGGTGTAATTGACAAAGTTGATCATCCTGCCCTTTCTCATGGCGAGTTTGCGGGTGACGACGCCATGGTACTCTTCATCACAGTCGATATAGAGATTCTCCACGGGTTCCATCACCTTGTCGCCGGTGTATTCCAGAATCACCTCGGGCCTGCTCACGCACAGCTCGAAGCCTTCGCGCCGCATGGTCTCGACGAGGATAGCGAGTTGAAACTCACCCCTGCCCTGGATGATGAAACTGTCGTTTTCAGGAGGTACCTCCAGCCTGATTGATACGTTCCGCAGGGTCTCCTTTTTCAGTCGTTCATGAATCCTGGTCGCCTGCACATACATGCCCTCTGTCCCGGCGATCGGCGATGTATTTGCCATCACGCGCATGGACACCGTGGGCTCATCCACCGTGATGCGCTTCAATGCCCTGGGAAAGTCCTGGGTGCAGATCGTATCCCCAATCTTCACGTCTTCGATACCGGCAAGAACCACGATGTCACCCGGTTCGGCGTTTTCGACTTCCCGCACGGAAATCCCCTGGTAGGTCTGCAGCTTGGTTACTTTCAAAGGGACATGCTCTCCAGAAACGTTGATGCACATGAGAGCGTCCCGTGACGACACGTTGCCGTGGAAAATCCGCCCCACGGCAAGCCTGCCCACATAGTCTGAATAGTCCAGGTCCGCGACCAGCATCTGGAATGGCTCACGACTGTCGTAGGCCGGGGCGGGTATGTTCGACAGAATGGTCTCGAACAAGACACGCAGGTCACGGGCGTTTTCTCCCGGGGCCCTCATGGCGATTCCGTCCCGGCCAACGGCATACAGGCAGGGAAAATCGATCTGGCTGTCGTCGGCCCCGAGGTCGATGAACAGGTCGTAGATCTCATTGACCACCTGACTGATCCGCGCGTCTTTGCGATCGATCTTGTTGATCACCACGATCACCTTGAGCCCTGCTTCCAGCGTTTTTTTCAACACGAAGCGCGTCTGTGGCAGCGGTCCTTCCGATGCATCCACCAGGAGAATGGCCCCGTCGGCCATGGAAAGCGCACGCTCGACCTCCCCACCGAAATCTGCATGACCGGGGGTGTCGATTATATTGATCTTGACACCGTCTACGAACACGGAACAGTTCTTGGCAGCGATCGTAATGCCGCGCTCGCGCTCGAGTTCAAGCTTGTCCATGATCCTTGCTTCGACGCCCTGCCCTTCTCGGAACACCCCGCTCTGGCGGAACATGGCATCCACCAGTGTTGTCTTCCCGTGATCGACATGGGCGATAATGGCGACATTCCTGATCGTTTCATTTCTCCGGTTGTGTTTCATGGTGATCCTCTCTCTGCTGCACGGGGCTCTCTGCCTGTGCATTGTGCGCATATACCGTGCGTGTGGCCTTTGCAATAGAATTATGAAGCGACAACGCCGTATTTGTTTCCTTGACATCCACGGGACAAACTCATTACAAAAACACCATGTCTGCTCAGAGCAGCGAATGTGCCATCCTGTTTGCAGATATTTCCGGCAGCACGAACCTCTACGACCTCCTGGGTGACGAGCGAGCCCACAAGGTGGTGAGTTCCTCCCTCTTGGTGCTTTCCGAGGTGATCGACAGGCACAAGGGCACTCTCGTCAAGACCATCGGCGATGAAGTGATGTGCACCTTTGTTTCCGCTTCCCAGGCCGTCTACGCCGCCATCGAGATGCATAAAGCCCTTGACTCTCTTCCATCCCTCATTTCTGAAAAACGCATCAAGCCCAACATCAGAGTCGGCATTCACTCAGGCCCGGTGATCAGGCAGAAAGGAGATGTGTTCGGTGATGCGGTGAATGTGGCTGCCCGGATGGTCGAGCTGGCAAAACCCCGGCAGATCATCGCGACCCAGCAGGTCATCGATGCCCTGCCCCGTCGCACCGGCATGGACATCAAGTGCGTGGACAAAACCACCATCAAAGGAAAACCCGGAGAACACTCCCTCTATGAGATCATCTGGGAAGAAGACACCCTGACGGTTCTCTCCACGAAGGATACGAGCACAAAACCCCGGGAAACAAGGCTCCAGCTCAAGCTCGGGAGCAAAGAGATAACCGTGGACAGCGCGTTGCCGACCATCACCCTGGGCAGGCAGGCGCAGAACGACCTCGTGGTAAGTGACATCACTGCATCGAGGACCCATGCCCAGATCGAATACCGCAGGGGAAAATTCATCCTGATAGATCAGAGCACCAATGGGACGTATATCTCCATCGAGGGAGAGGAGCCGGTGTTCATCCACCACGATGAGTCCGTCCTGAAGGGATGCGGTTTCATCGGCCTGGGCCGGACTCCCGAACCTGACATGCCCGATGCTGTTTCCTTCTCCACCGAGGATCAATGAGATCCCCGTGCTCATCATTATAACACCCAGATCCCGCAACCCTTTTCACACGATTCCCGGGAAAAATGCGTTGCACGCAGACAGACGTGGTGCTATACAGTGCCACCAAAACACATACTCCCATGAAGATAGGCATCGTTGGACTCAAACAATCAGGCAAGACCACCATATTCAATGCGCTCACCCGTATGGAGGCGGCAACCGGGGAATATTCGTCCGCAAGAAACGATCCGAATATTGCGATCGTCACAGTGACGGATCCACGTGTAGCACGGCTCAGTGACCTGTATCACCCGAAAAAGACCACATACGCCACCCTCGAGTGCATGGATTTCTGCGGTATTCACTCTACCAATGGGGGTGAGAGAAAGGAAGTATTCTCAACCGCTGATCACGCCCTGATGAAAAGCGCAGATGCCCTTGCGCTGGTCGTGAGGAATTTCCACGATCCCATCGTCAGTGCCACTCGTGGAGAACCCGACCCCCTCGCGGACCTCTCCGGCATCGTCTCTGAGCTCATCCTCTCGGACATGATCCTGGTCGAGACAAGGCTCGAACGTATCGAGCACCAGATGAACAGGGGGATGAAGTCCCTGGAGCTTGACATCGAGCGCCGCGCCCTGGAAAAAGTCAGTGCTTTCCTCGACGAGGGGGATCTCAATACCCCTCCTGCCCTCACCCCTGAAGAACAAAAGGCCATCAGGGGGTTGAGATTGCTCTCCCTCAAACCCCTGCTCGTTGTACTCAACTCCGATGAGGAAACCTTCGGCAGGAACTCCGAGATCATCGCGAACATCATGAGAACCTTTCCCTGTGTTGAATTTGCGGGACAATTCGAGATGGAGCTTGCCCGTCTCGAAGACAGTGATGCCGCTGCCTTCATGGAAGACATGGGTATCACCGCATCAGCCAGAAACAGGCTCACCATGGCATCGTATGCCCTGCTCGGCTGCATCTCCTTTTTCACGGTGGGCCCGGACGAAGTTCGTGCCTGGACCATCCACAAGGGCGACAGCGCTGTGGATGCCGCGGCTGCCATCCACTCGGACATAGCACGAGGATTCATCCGGGCAGAGTGCTTTGCCTACGACGACCTCGTGGACCATGGCTCGGAGAGGGCGCTCAAGGATAAGGGCCTCATCCGGCTCGAGGGGAAGTCATATAGAATCACCGACGGCGACATTCTCACCATCCGATTCAATGTCTGAGCCGCGTGCATCATTCGATCCGGTGCCAGGGGGCCCTTCGTGTTCCGGGACATGAACATTTCCTCCTTTCTTTTCTCTGAACTCCCTTGATTTGTAAGCAGAAACAGGCAATAACGATCCTGGCGGTTTTCAGAGACGTCGTATCACCAGGGGTGCATTGTTGAATAAATGTGTTCTGTGTGTTCGGAGACGCCTTGTTCGTGATTATCTTTCCATGAAGGCTCGTCCGCTCACGGATGCCCTTCAGGCGGCATGTAAGAACGTTGAGATTGCCCGAAATGGAGTATTCCGGGCATGATGAACCGCCTTGCCCCGTACCTGTACCAGTTCAGAATTCCCCTGTTCGCTCTCGTGGTTATCGTCACGGTCCTGTTGGCTTCCCAGATCAGGTTCACCATGAACACTCGGATCGATGCGTGGTTTACCGAGGACGATCCGGTCCTGCTCGACTACCAGTTTTTCAGTGATTCCTTCGAAGGGGGATACTCCCTCGTCGTTGCCATAGAGGCCGAGGATATTTTTTCCCGCGACGTGCTCGTGTACCTTATCGAAAAGACCTCCGAACTCGAACAGATGGATTCCGTTAGAAGAGTCACCAGCCTCGCCAACGCCAACCACGTCATCGGAACAAGGGATGGACTGGAAATCCGCCCCCTCCTGAACGACATCGAAAACGCGGACCTCGGGATGATCAAGCGCATGGCCCTGGATAACGAGATCTTCCGGGGATACCTGGTGTCCAATGATGCTCGGATGGCCGCTATTCTCATCGTCTTCCGCGATCTCACCACCGACCAGATCGATGACATCCTCACAGAGGTCCGGTCACGGATTCACCGGGACAAGCCCCCAGAAATACACACATTCCTGGGCGGCGGGCTCATGGTCAGCAATGAGTTCATCAAGACCACCAGGCAGAATCAGACGATCCTCCCCGCCATGGGGGTGATCATGGGCATGATCATCATCTACGTGCTCTTCAGGTCTGTTCAGAAAAACCTCATCCTCATGGTCCAGATCGGCATGAGTCTTGTCTGTGCCCTTGGTGTTCACTCGCTCCTGGGATTTACCTACAATCCGGTCAGCGGTATGATCATCCCCCTGATCGTCGTGCTCTCGCTGTCCAACAGCATCCACATGATCGAATACTTCGACGAGATGAGCAGCACACGTCACGCCCGGGCATCTTTCATCTCCACGGTCAGCTACATCTCCATTGCGTGTTTCATTGCGAGCATCACCACCGCATGCGGACTGCTTTCTCTCTCCATAAGCCCCATCAAGGCGGTCAAAGAGTTCGGCATCACCGCCGGAATCGGCATTGTGTTTTCGTTTTTCATCGCTCTTTTCACCGTGCCGTTCCTGCTCAGCCAGCTTCCGGCAAGCAGGCGCTCGCCAAAGAAGGCCTGGGGGCACCTTCTCTCGAGGGTTTCGGCGCTGTCCGAAGCCCGATACAAGCTCATCATCGCATTGTCGTGCGTGGCAATTGTCTTTGCCTTGATCGGTCTCAAGCAGATACGGATCGACTCCAACGAACTGGACTGGTTCCCCAGGGACAGTGAACTCTATGTCAACTCCATGAAGCTGGACACTCACCTCGCGGGTATCGGCAACATCGAGCTTGTGCTCCAGGGAGAAGAAGAGATGCTCATGGACCCCGAGGTGCTGAACAGGATCGACACCCTCTCCCGGAACATCGAAAGGTTGCCGCACATACGAAAGGTGATCTCCCTGGCAGACTACATCAAGATGGTAAACCGCGCCCTGAACGAAGACGATCCCCTTGCATATCGGGTACCTGATACCCGCGAACTCATTGCCCAGGAGGTGCTCCTCTTCAGCCTCTCGGAAACCGGAACCGAGGAACTGGAGAAGTACGCCTCCTTCGATTATTCCCTCGGCAGGGTCTCCACCCACCTCGCGTATACCAGCTCTCAAGAGGTCCGGAGCCTCGTCAGGCAAATCCAGGACTTGAGAGCCAATTGCAAAACGTTTCAGCCGATGGTGATGAAACAAGCGTACCCCCTATGGGTGACTCTACTTTGATTTTATCAAGCTCCTGTAGGCGGCAGAGTTATTCCCCAGAGCCTCTTTCCC
>Ga0129302_1001049_pt1 | contig 20738 bp, 17 predicted proteins | sample BlaSprsedimmetaG_FD_94476 | JGI IMG/M metagenome (GOLD analysis project Ga0129302, IMG submission 94476) | Hot spring sediment bacterial and archeal communities from California, USA to study Microbial Dark Matter (Phase II) - Blank Spring... | ecosystem: Environmental > Aquatic > Thermal springs...
CTTAGCCTGGGGACTCATATAAAAACCTCCGTTTCCGATTCTCTTCTCGGTAACATCGGTTTTTGAGGCAACGAACCTCTTTTATCAACCCCTTCGGTAACATTTTATTTGAGGCAATTCGCACCTGTTTTTTCTATTGAATATTTTATTATTATTGTGTAATCTGTGACAAAATATAGTTTTTGAGTCAGCCGGTTTTAAAATATTTGCGAAGCAGATTGCAACGCAAGGAGGGCGTTTTATGAAAGTCTTTTGTCGGATATTTATTTTTCTCTTGATAAGTATGTTCTTATTTGGATGCGCCAAAAAAGAAGGTCTTGTGGAAGGAACGGTTGTGGACGGTCAAAACGAGCCATTATCGGGAGTAACCGTTATTTTTAACCCTGTTTCTCCGGCTCCGGGGGCAGCGCTGCCGCAAGCCAGAACAAATGCTAACGGAACATTCAAAATCGCCGGACTCGCACCTGGTTCCGAATTCATCATTACTTTGGAATCCGATACATGGACAACACTGGCGACAAGAAAAATCAAGACGCCGAGCGGAGGAAAAGCACTTACCCTGGACACTCCGATAGCCGTCCGTTTTCAATTATTGGCCAACGGCACTGTTGCCGATACGAAAACCGGTTTGCAGTGGCTTATTTACGCGGCAACAGACATAAGCGCCGGCAATGTGATAAATACGGTGAAAAAACTTGACACGGGCGGTTATAACGACTGGCGCCTGCCCACAAAAACGGAAATCCAGAGTTTGCGGGATCCGACAACCTCTGCCTACACGGAAGAACCAAAAATATCCTTAAACGCCTGCTGTGTGTGGACAGCCGAAATAAATTCAGACATAATTGAATGGGACTTTTTCATTGACGACGGCAATGATTTGTGGAAATCAAGCCAAATGCCGGTGAATGACAGAGTCGTGGTAGTAAGAACTTTCGGCGCTCCTCCTGCAGCGCAGGCAGCTACCATAGTGGTTCCCTCATCACCTACATCACCCTAGCCAAACACTCTAGGGCATGCACATCTGAACTTGCCTGCTGACCTATACCCCAACGCTCCCGGCGCTTTCTCGCCGGGAGCGCACAAAAATTATATTATTCGTTATCTGGATATAAAAGCAACGCGAGCGGAAAATAATCTGTAAGAGAAAAATCAATTCAGCCTGTCTACTTTGATGCTGCCCTTTTGTTTTTGAAAAGATATTTAATGTCATCTTGCAGAAGATACCAGATAATCACCAAGTCAATTCCTATACTGACAACAGTTAGTAAAACCGTACCTGATGTTATTTCTTCTCCAGGAAGCTTTAAAGAGATGAGATTAAGCGGTATTGCTATCGCGCATATAACAATGGCAAGCTTTCTCCCCCAATCAATTAACACGAACAGGCCATAACAGGCAACAAACGAGACAACACTGAGAAACAAAGTTACGGCTGCCATTAATGTTAGCCACTCCGGCATTATTAAACCCGGCGCGAATAATATAATAATACTTATTAAGAAGGCCAGCAACCCGTTCACAACACCGAAATATATAGCAGTAAGTGTTATTCCCGGCGGTTTTGTCTGTTTTGCTCGATTTTCAATTTGATTTATCACTTACTAATTTCCGTTTTTAGGCTTGTTCATATTTACGCGATGGGTAATACGTATTCTCATGACATAACTGGTCGGGGCGGCAGGATTTGAACCTGCGACATCCTGCTCCCAAAGCAGGCGCGCTACCAGGCTGCGCTACGCCCCGTCATTATTTTTTTTCTAATTCTATTTTCAGTCCTTTTCTGAGCAGAGCAAACGCCTGTCCCCGGTGGCTTATTTCATTCTTGATTTCCGGCGGCAGTTCGGCCGCCGTCATCTGCAAATCAGGCACCATAAATATCGGGTCATAACCGAACCCGTTTTCCCCGCGCGGCGCGTCAACAATTACGCCTCGCCAGGATGCTTCATAATGCTTATATTTCCCATCCGGATCACACAACACCAGCGCGCAGAAGAAAGACGCTTTTCTTTTCTGGGGAGGAATGCCCTTTAATTTTACCAGCAACTTGCGGTTATTGTCATCATCAGTGGCGTTTATTCCGGCATAACGCGCGGACTTTATACCTGGCTCGCCCCCTAGTATGTCCACCTGCAAACCGGAATCATCAGCCAGTACTTTTTCTTTTGTGAATACGGATATTGTCCGGGCTTTTTTCAGCGCGTTTTCCAGAAAAGTAGCGCCGTCTTCGACAATTTCCGGCACATTATCATAATCGCTCAAAGAAAAGAGCTCAACATCAATGCCCTGCAGCATTTCTTTTACTTCTTTTACCTTTCCTTTGTTTCGCGTGGCGAATACAATTTTCATCAGCGTAATTCACCGATAATTTCTTTTTGCTTATCAATCAGCGAAGCTATGCCTTTTTCCGCCAATCCGGCCATGCCCTCCATTTGTTCTTTAGTGAAGGGAAAACGCTCGGCGGTACCCTGAACTTCGACAAACAGTCCGGAGCCGGTCATAACATAATTCATATCGACATCGGCTCTGGCATCCTCTTCGTATTCCAAATCCAGCAGTATTTGCCCATCAATAATTCCCACACTAATGGCCGAAACAAAGTCTCCTGCGGGAATTCTGTCAATCACTCCTTCCCGCTTTAATTTCTTGAACAATTCAACCAGCGCGACAAATCCTCCGGTTATGGAAGCAGTCCTGGTTCCGCCATCTGCCTGAATGACATCGCAGTCCACATAAATCGTTTTCTCGCCGAAAGAAGACATATCACAAACGGCGCGCAATGACCTGCCGATTAATCTTTGGATTTCGTGCGTCCTTCCGCCAACTCTTCCCCGCGTGGATTCTCTGGGCGTTCTCGTCTGTGTGGAAGCAGGCAGCATTGAATATTCCGCCGTAATCCATCCTTGTCCGGTATTCTTCAGGAAAGGTGCGGGTTTGTCTTCCAAAGAAGCCGAACAGAGAACCTTTGTGTTTCCGAACTCGACCAGTGCAGAACCGGCGGCGCTTTTCAGATAATTTACCCTTATACTGATAGGTCTGAGTTCATCGTATTTTCTGCCTGAAACTCTTTCTACCATCGGTCACCTGAAATACGTAATAATGCTTTTTGACAAAGCTTGGGCAATTTCCGCCTGTGATTTTGATGACAGCAACTTCCTTCTGTCGGCGCGATTGGAGCCGAAACCGATTTCTACAACCAAAGCCGGAGTGTGCAACCCATCGAACATCGGCAATTCGGCTTCTCTGAGCCCTCTGCCTTTACGGGGAAATATCGCATCAAGGTTTCTTTGAATAAGATGAGACATTTTTACGGATTCATTAAGACTTCTTATTTTTCGCTGATCGGAGTTTTTTAAATCCTCACCAAAACCCGGATAATACAGTTCAAAGCCGGAGGCATTTCTTCCAAATCCGGAATTGATGTGAATAATCAACACGAAATCAGCTTTAACTTCATTTGCAATTTTTTTCCGGCTTTCCTTTGATAAATCCGAGTCATCATCCCTTGTTAAAACAGTTTTTATATTACTTTCCTTGGATAGTTCTTCTTTAATGGCCAGCGCCAATTCCAGAGTTATATCTTTTTCACTGATTTTTTCAGTTATTTTAACGCCTTTATCGCTACCACCATGCGCGGCATCAATAACCAGCGTATATTTTTTATCCGCCGCCTCCAACGAGCTTACGTGACAGATAAAAAAAACAAGCGCCAAAGGCGCGACGATCATTATTAATTTTTTTATCTTACGAATCATAAATTCACCTGATTAAATTTTGCATGCTTATAGCAGAGTAATAAGGTTTGTCAATAAGCAAAGTGAATTAGCCAGCCTAATGTTTCTATTTCTTCAGACGCTCAACGGATTTGACAAACTTCAATTTTCTTATAGTCGCCAATATCTGGCTGAGTTGTTTCAAGCCGCTTACATCAATTATGAAATTACAGCTGGCAAGCATCTCCGTCGTATCAACCACAGCATGTCTTATATTTACGTCAAAAGAAGAAATAACAGAGCTAACCTCTGTCAAAACTCCTTTTTTGTCATCGCAAACAACCTTGATATGTGCGGGATAAGCATTTTTCTCGCTCATGTTCCAGTCGACATCAACAATTCTATCCGCGTCCAGCCTCTCAAGATGAACACAGCTGTTTGCATGAACGGTAATGCCTCTTCCACGTGAAATATAACCGGATATATCATCCCCCGGAATAGGATTGCAGCATTTGGCAAATTTAACCATCACATTGTCAATTCCCGGCAGAACTATGCCCAGTGAAGGGTCAGCAGTGGTCTTTTTCTTTTTTGCCGGCTGGCTCACCTGCTCTGATATTTCCGCTGATTCCACAGCCAGAAAATGATTAACTATTTGCCTCGGCGAAACCCTGCCGAAACCAACCTGAGATATCAAATCTTCCAGATTGTTTACGGAATATTCCTTGAAGATTTTTTTTATTTCGTCGGATTTAACGTAACTTGCAAACTTCAAATTATGCCTTTTGAATTCCTTTTCCAGCAAATCACGTCCCAGAGCCAGACTGCTTTTTTTCTCTTCCGTGTTAATCCAGTTTCTGATTTTAGAAATGGCTCTGCTTGTCACAACATATTTGAGCCAATCCTTGCTGGGATGATGGCCCGCCTGCGTTATTATTTCCACCCGGTCGCCGTTTTGTAATTTGTACTTTAATGGAACTATATTTCTATTGACTTTCGCACCTATGCACTGATGTCCGATATCCGTATGAATACTATAGGCGAAATCGATAGGAGTGGCGCCTTTGGGAAAGGACTTTACGTCCCCGTGCGGCGTGAAAACATAAACCTCTTCCGGAAACAGTGCCAGCTTCAAATTGGACATGAATGCTTTTGGATTTTTTATATCCTGTTGAAATTCTAGCACTTCTCTCAGTCTTTTTATCTGGTTTTCTTCATCATCCTTATAAGCACGTCCTTCTTTATAGCGCCAGTGGGCGGCAATGCCCTTTTCCGCCCATTCGTGCATCGCCCTTGTACGGATTTGCACCTCCAGTCTTTCGCCGTAGGGACCGATGACCGTAGTGTGCAATGATTGATAATTATTGGCTTTGGGCATCGCGATATAATCCTTGAATCTTCCGGGAACAGGCTTCCACAGAGAATGCACGACGCTGAGAGTTTCGTAACAGCTTTTTTCCTGATCCGATTTAAGGATAATGCGAAAGGCGATTAAATCATAAACCTCGTCAAAATTAAGATGCTGTTCATGCATTTTTTTATAAATTCCGTAAAGATGTTTCGCCCGTCCTTCGACTACGCCCTCAATGCCAAACTTCCTGAGTTCGTCGGATATAACTTTTTTCACTTCTTCAGTGTACTTGTTACGCGATTCATTCGATTTAACCACGCGCATGGACAGTTCATTATAAGCGTCAGGGGAAAGATATTGAAAAGACAAATCCTCTAATTCCGTTTTCATCCAATTGATTCCCAGCCTGTTGGCGAGGGGCGCGTAAACATCTATGGTTTCACGGGCTATGTAAACTCTCTTTTCCGGAGGATGATACTGCAATGTTCTCATATTGTGAATACGGTCAGCCAAACGTACTAGCAAAATACGTATATCATTGGACATCGCCAAAATCATTTTGCGGAAATTCTCCGCCTGTCTTTCTTCCTGGGAGCGAAAGGAAATCCGGCTTAGCTTGGTCAACCCGTTGACCAAAAAGGCCACATCCTTACCGAATTCTTCTTCTACCTGCTGGGCGGTACTTAAAGTGTCTTCGACGGTGTCATGAAGCAATCCGCTGATAACCGTGGCCGCATCCATTTTCATACCCGCCAATATCCCCGCTACTTCCATCGGATGCGTCAGATAAGGCTCACCGGATAACCTTACCTGTCCCTGATGCACTGTAGCCGAAAAAACGTAGGCTTTCTTAATCATCTCCTGTTCTTCCGATGACAGGTAGGATTGTGTTTTATCAAGTATGTCTGTGATGCGCAGCATTATTAGTCCCGATTAAGCTGAATTGCTTAAACTAATTTTTTTCATTTAAAGCATGGCTGACGTATTTTTTTACTTCGTCGGTTATTTTGTCTATATCAATTAATTTATTTTCCGCGGTTTTCCTGACTTTAAGTTCCACCTTATTTTGAACCAGATTCTTTTGACCGACGACCATACGCAATGGAATTCCGATTAAATCCGCATCATTGAACTTGACGCCGGCTCTTTCGTCACGGTCATCGAAAATAACTTCCACTTTCTCGGCCAGCATTTGCCGGTAAATCTTTTCTGCCGCGTCGGAAATGTTTTTATCATTTATGTTTACCGGCGTGATAATTACATGAAAAGGCGCCAACGGCACGGGCCAAATAATCCCATATTCATCATAATTTTGCTCGATACAGGCGGCGACTGTTCTTCCAATACCTATCCCGTAACAGCCCATTATCATGGTTTTTTCCTGGCCGTCTTTATCCAGGTAAACCGCCTTCATCGTCTTGCTGTATTTTGTGCCCAGCTTGAATACATGCCCAACTTCTATCCCCCGGGCAAAGTTAATCTTACCGCCGCAGCGCGGACAATTGTCATTTTTTTCCACAATGCGCAAATCGGCAAACACTTTTACTTCAAAATCCCTGTCAAGGTTCACATTCTTCAGATGGTAATCTTCCTTATTCGCGCCGGTGACAAAATTTGTCATATTCATAATTGAATAATCCGCAATAACTCTTACCTTAATATTTACGGCCCCGGCGAAACCCCGCGGCGCGCCGGTGGCTTTCGCAATCATCTCATCGTCGGCCAGCTCCAGTTCGTCCGCTTCCAGATGGTTTTTCACCTTAACTTCATTGACTTCATGATCACCACGAATTAAAACAGCGCACGGCTTCCCATCAGCGTTAAATATCAATGTCTTAACGATATTTTCCGGTTTAACATTGAGAAATGCGCTGACTTCTTCTATTGTGCGCATGTTGGGCGTATGCACTTCTTCCATGGGCAGCATACTTTTTGCAGTGATTTCCTTTTTTCCCGGAGATACGACTTCCGCTTTTTCCAGATTTGCCGCGTAAGAACACTTTTCGCAGAAAACCATCGCGTCTTCACCGGTTTCAGCCATGACCATAAACTCGTGTGAATATTTACCGCCGATGCTTCCGGAATCCGCCTCCACCGGACGAAAACGCAAACCACAGCGACGAAATATGTTATTGTAAGCCGTAAACATTTTTTCATAACTTTTTTGAGCGCCTGCTTCATCCGCGTCAAAACTGTACGCATCTTTCATACTGAATTCGCGGCAGCGCATTACACCGAAGCGCGGGCGCACTTCATCGCGAAATTTCGTCTGAATCTGGTAGAGATTTAGTGGCAGTTGACGGTATGTTTTTACATCATTTCGCACGAGATCCGTGATTACTTCTTCATGGGTCGGTCCCAGGCAATACTCCCTTTCATGCCGGTCGCGTAGTCTCAGAAGTTCTTTCCCGTAATGCTCCCAGCGGCCGGATTCCTGCCAAAGCTCCGCTGGCTGCACCATCGGCATATAAACCTCCTGTGCGCCCGCTTTATTCATTTCTTCGCGTACAATCTGTTCCACCTTGCGAATTACGCGATAACCCATGGGCAGGTATGAATAAATACCGCTGGTTAATTTTCTAATCATCCCCGCCTTGATCATCAACTGATGGCTTATCACCTCTGCGTCGGAAGGGATTTCCCTTACCGTGGGCAAGTGCATCTGGGAGTAACGCATTAATCCTCCTTCTTCCGTTCAAACATCGTATTAATTTCCGCCAGCAATACCGGCACAAAATCTTTTTCTTTAACTCTTTTTATCGCTTTGCCTTTTTTAAACAGCATCCCTGATCCCCTGCCTCCGGCAATACCGATGTCCGCTTCTGCGGCCTCACCAGGCCCGTTAACCACGCAGCCCATTAGAGCAATTTTCAGATAGTTTTTCTCTCCGGCAAGAGCCTTCTGTACCTTCGCCGTTAATTGCATCAAATTAATTTCGCAGCGTCCGCATGTTGGACAGGAAACAATTTCCGGGCCGACCATTCTAACTTTCAATGATTTTAAAATTCCGTAAGCGATAGGAATTTCCCAAACCGGATTGCCTGTAACGGAAACACGTATTGTGTCGCCGATTCCTTCATAAAGAAGCGTTCCGATGCCCAAGGCTGATTTGACGGCTGCATCTACCAGCGTCCCGGCTTCCGTTACCCCCAGATGCAGGGGATAATCCGTACAGGCGGCAATTTTGCGATACGCTTCAATCATGGTCGGAACGTCCGATGATTTCAACGATAGCTTAACGGCTTCAAAGCCTTCATCCTCAATAATAGAGATATTTTTCAGCGCGCTTTCCACCAGAGCTTCTGCTGTTGCTCCTTCGTACTTGCGCGCCACATCCTTTTGCAGAGAACCTGAATTTATTCCCAGCCTGATAACTACCTCCCGCTCCTTCGCCGCTTTTATAATCTCTTTAATTTCAGAGGCGGAAATATTACCGGGATTTATTCTGATCCCGTCCGCGCCGTTTTTAATGGCGGCCATCGCCAGACGGTGGTTAAAATGAACATCGGCAATCAGAGGAATTTTTATTTTCTTCTTAATTTCCGGTATCGCACGTGCGGCGGTCGCATCAGGAATGGCAACGCGGATAATTTCACACCCGGCTTTGGTTAGCCTATGTATTTGCGCCACCGTTGATTTAACATCGCTCGTGTCCGTGTTCGCCATTGATTGCACGACCACAGGCGCGCCGCTTCCTATCGGCACTCCCCCCAGATTAATTTGTTTTGTTTTTCTTCTCTTAATTTCCTGTTCTTTCTTCACAAATGCATGCTTCCTCGCAACTTTTTTTAGTGCGAATTTATAACATGCTGATTAATCTTCAGCAATGACTAATTTCAGCAGCAAGACATTCAGAAAAAATTTATTGAACAAAGCGAAAGATTTACCAGCCAATTATTTTATCTTTCTAAAAGCTGCCGGGCGAAATTATTTACCCAGCCAGCAGTGCAGGCATAACTGATTCGCAGGAAGTCCGATGGCGGAAATCATGTCATCAATTGTTATATACTGGAGCGAAGTCACATCAAGATCGCGCCGAATCCAATCAATCATCCGGGCGTAATTTGAAGAACCGGAATCTAAATAGGTCTCGACATTTTGCGCTTCCTTGCCTTCCAGCGAACGGATTGCTTTTCGTCCGGCCAGTTCTGCGGTTGTTCTTGTGGAGGATGAATAGATGCACGGGAACATTAACGGTGGGCAAGCGGAACGAATGTGAATTTCTTTGGCTCCATTTTCCCATAATTTCTTTATCGTGTAATTTTTCAATTGCGTTCCGCGAACTATGGAGTCATCACAAATAATCATGCGGCTTCCCTTGATGACATCTCGTATCGCAATGAGTTTCATGGTGGCCACAAGGTCTCTTATTTCCTGTGCCGGCGGAGTATAGCTGCGGCCATAGCCGGGCGTGTATTTAACCAGGGGTCGCCGGTAGGGAATGCCTGATTCCATGGCGTATCCGATGGCATGCCCCACTCCGGAATCAGGAACACCGGAAACAAAATCAGCTTCCACGTTATCACGCCGCGCCAGATAACGTCCGCAGCGTTCTCTGGTGCTTTCCACCGCAATGCCTTCATACATTGAAGAAGGCGAACCGGTATAAATCCAAAGAAAGGCGCATATTTTCTTTTCGGTGCCTTCGGGCTTCATTTGCTTTACGCCGCCGGGCGACAATAAAACAATTTCTCCAGGACCTAAAAAACTCGCCGACTCATAGCCGAGATTTTCAAAAGCGCTTACCTCCGTGGCTACAACGTATGATTTATTTTTTTTATCTTTGCTTTCCCCCATGGCCAGAGGAAATCTCCCCAGCTTGTCTCTGGCTGCGTAAATTCCTTCTTCCGTCATTATCAGCGCGCAAAGAGAGCCTTCAATTGCCGCGCGCATGGAAGCAATGCCTTCAACGATATTATCGCCGCGGTTAATCAAATACGCGGCAATCTCCGCGTTGTTGACGGTACCTCCTGATGACTCGCCAAAAGACGCGCCATCATTAAGGAGATCGTTGACCAGTTTTGTTTTGTTGGTAATCAGTCCGGACACGGCGAGGGCGTAAACGCCGAACTTAGAACGGAATATCAAAGGCTGTGGCGTCTCGTCGTCTATGGCGCCGATACCGAAGTTGCCTTCCATTCTTTTGTAATCATCAATAAAACGGGATTTGAATTGAGCCTGAGATATACTGTGAATAGCTTTTTCAAAACCTTTTGGCCCCCATATGGCCATTCCACCATTTTCCGTTCCGAGGTGAGAATGATAGTCCGTGCCGTAAAAAAGGGTCTGCACGCAATCAGTTGTCGATACTACTCCAAAAAGACCGCCCATTTTCTTTTAGCCTCACCCTGACTTAATGCCCGAATTTTTCACGCGTTTTATTTCTTCTTCGCTATTTTTCCTGGAATTGGCGCAAGAGCAAAGAACCGGATCATTATAGTCAAATCTCTTATCTCTTGTGGTTATTGTTGTTACGCGCAGTTACGTTGTACTTTTCCAGTAATTTTTGATGGACATTATCCGGCACCAACGCCTTTACTGAACCTCCCAAGCTTACCACTTCCTTTATAATCCTGGAGCTTGTATAGAACCATTTAAATCCGCTCATGAGAAAGACAGTTTCAATTTCTCTTGTCTGCCGTCTGTTCATCAGCGCCATCTGAAATTCATACTCGAAATCGGAAAGCGCGCGCATTCCGCGCAGGATGATATTTGCCCCGGAAGTTTTCAGGTAATCCACGAGCAGCCCTGCATGACAATCCACCGTAACACCTTTTATTTCACGCAACGCATCCTGAATCATTTCCATTCTTTCTTCTACTGTAAACAAAGCTGCTTTATCGGGATTATAGGCGACAAGAACAATGATATTGTCAAAAATCCTGATTCCCCTTTTTATAATGTCAATATGGCCGTTCGTGATTGGGTCAAAAGTACCCGGGTAGATTGCTGTCTTGCTCATAAACTTATCCTGTGTCATTCCCACTCCTCTTAAAAAAAGTCAAAGCGTTTTCGCCGTATTTTCTTTGCTGAACCTGATAAATGTTATCAGGTAAAAATTCAATATATTTTTCATTGATAGAATGTTGAATAACAATAATACTTTCTTCGGAAAGCGCTTTGTATTTCCCCAGGCAATTGAGCGTGGTTGCTACCAGCCCCCGGTTATACGGCGGATCGGCAAACACAAAATCCGCGCGGCATTTTTCTTGAGCAAGCTCTTTTAAGCCTATTTTGACATCTGCGGCAATAACGAAACATTTCGTCTCTAAAGATAAAGACCGCAAATTCTTTTTAATTATATCTGCAAGTTTTTTATTTTTTTCCACCAGATAAACCTGCCGTGCTCCCCGGCTTGCCGCCTCCAAGCCCACGCCGCCGGAACCGGCAAAAAGGTCGATAAATATTGTTTTTTCAACCGGACCGAGTAAATTAAAAATGGTTTCTCTTAAAAAATCAGAAGTCGGTCTTTCTTTTATGCCCGGAGGAAAGTAATAAGCCCTGCCTCCCAGATCACCTCCTGTAATACGCATAATATCGGATACTCGTTAACAAATATTTCAGATGCCTTGGTCGATTTCCTTTGCGCGCAATTTTCTTTCCCTCGAGTTCTGATGCTTCTGCCTGCTGAATCTGAACATCCACCAGATTGGTCCGGAAATCGCGTAACTGAACATGGCCACAAATGCCATGACAACCGGCTGTGCCAGCACTATTATCAGCGCCAAAACCAAAAGAAAAAAAGTCATAAAAGGCTTGCGGGCAAAAAGCCCCAAATCCTTAAAGCTGTAATATTTAATGTTACTGACCATCAAAACAGAAAGAAGCGGGACAAAAACAAGCATGGAGGGATCATGAAGCTTACCTTGTACGCCGGCAACCTGGTCGAAAAAAAGCACCGTTGTAGCCACAACTGCGGCCGCTGCCGGTATGGGCAACCCGTTGAATACCCTGCTTTCCACAATGCCTGTTTGAATGTTGTAGCGGGCCAGGCGCAAAGCGCCGCAGAGAACGAATAGAAACGCGGCCAACCATCCCCATTTGCCGTAAAAAGACATCGCCCAGTTGTAGGCTAAAATAGCCGGCGCCAGGCCAAAGGCAATAACATCGGAAAGCGAATCATACTCCGCCCCGAATTTACTGGCGGTATTGGTAAACCGGGCGATACGTCCATCCAAGCCGTCGAATACGGCAGCGCCTAAAATGGCAACAGCTGCAAGGAAAAAATCATCTTTCAGTGAAGCGATAATAGAAAAAAAACCGCAAAAAAGGCCTGCCGTGGTAATCAGGTTGGGCAGAACATAGATGCCTCTTCTTATGCGTATTTTTTTAAGGCGGTTTTCCTGCTTCTTCATTTAAGATAACCCAGCGGTGTCCGGCCGGCTTTTACTTTTTGCTTCAGAGCCACGACAATACGCGTATCCTGCGGCAAATAAATATCGACGCGTGAGCCAAAACAAATTATGCCAAAACGTTCACCCGTATTGATTGACATGCCCTTGTTCACCCAGCAGACTATCCTACGGGCAATAAGGCCGGCAATTTGCACCACCCAGATTTCACGTTCATCTTCACAGCGAATCATAACTTCATTGCGCTCATTATCCTCGGAAGCCTTATCCAGATTGGCAGCTATAAATTTACCCTCATGATAATTAATCGCTTCGATTTTCCCGCTGCACGGAGCACGGTTAACATGAACATCGAAAATATTCATGAAGATGCTTATCTTTTTAAATTTACCGGAGAAGCTGCCTTTGACTTCAATGTCTTCTATTTTAATAACTTTGCCGTCCGCGGGAGAAATCAGGATTTTTTCCTCTTGAGGGAAATGCCTTTCCGGGTTGCGGAAAAACCAGATAATAAAAAGAGTGAAGAGGGACAGCAGCAATGTCAGCCAGACTATGTCCAAAAAAGCCACAAAAATGGTGACGACCAGTGAAAAAATAATGAAGGGGTAGCCTTCATGAGCGATAATACTTGCGTGTTTCATTGAATATTACATTTCTCCTTAAAGGGAGATAACCTTGATATATTAATTAAATGCGCTTGTCAATAAATCTTTAATCTACTATATTGCAAGAGTTCATAGAACATTGGTTTCTCAGCGCCTTACAAAATTAATTTATCCGGTAAAAAACCGGTGTCTTTTTGTGCCGGTTGAAGTTAATTTTCTTGACACGTTTTATGCTCCCCCATATACTCGTAACGTCATAAAGTTTATCAAATTTGCTGGAATTTGGATATCAGTATCAAAAAAAAGAGTATGTTCGAAAATAAATTTGTTTCACCGGAAAAGATGCTTGCCAACATTGAACCGGGCATGAGCATTTTTATCGGCACCGGAATGGCCGAACCACGCACGCTGGTTAAACACCTGATGGAATCAAACGCGTCCAATTTGCAGGACCTGGAACTCATCCAACTGGTAAGTCTCGGGGACACTGTCGCCATTGACGAACGCTACGCGCGCAAGTTTCGTCTTAAAACTTTTTTTTCCGGCTGGCTAGCGTCAGAAGCCATCACCCAGGGACGCGTGGACCTCATACCCAGCAGATTCTCGCGCATACCGTGGCTTTTTAAAACCGGCGCCATTCACATCGATGTAGCTTTTATTCAGATTACGCCTTTCGGTGATGACGGCTACGCTTACCTGGCGGGGGTGGATGTGGAAAGACAGGCAATGGAATCCGCCAAAATTGTCGTGGGGGAAATAAGTAATAAAGCCCCCCGGACAATGGGAGACACTCTCGTGCACATTTCCGAGTTTCACTATTTGGTCGAAGCCACGGAGGAACCTATTTATGTGGCACGCTGGCCACTGGACGAATTGTTCATTAAAATCGCCCAGAATATCGCATCCGTAGTGGAAGATGGCAGTTGCATTTCCTATGGTATTGGTCCTCTTTATGAAGCCCTGGCCAAAACCTTGAACTCAAAGAAAAATCTCGGCGTGCATTCGCCGTTTTTCACCGATGCCCTGATGGACCTGGTAAAGAGCGGCGCCGTGACTAACCGTTACAAGAGGGTCTTTCGCGGTAAATGCGCGGCTTCTTACATCATCGGCACAAAAGAACTTATGTCCTGGCTTGATTTAAATCCCCTGGTTGAATTTCAGTCACAGGACTACATCATGGATCCCCAGACAATCGGACTTAACGATCACATGACGGCAATTCTTCCAGCGCGCAAGGTTGACCTTACCGGCAATGTAGCCCTGCACACAGGCAGGGGCAATGTTACCGCGGGACCGGGCAACGTTCAGGAGCTTTTCATGGGCAGTGCTCTTTCCAGCAATGGGCGTACGATTTTCGCCCTGCCCAGCCGTAATCGTAAAAGTGAACCCAATATACTCATATCAGTGGACAAATATCCTTTTCAATTTACCAATCTTGAATCGATGGATATCGTTGTAACCGAATTCGGCGTGGCTTACCTTATGGGGAAAACTCTCCGTGAACGCGCGCAGGCTCTTATTGAGCTTGCTCATCCGGATGACCGCGAAGCACTGGTCAGGCAGGCTAAAGAAAAGAAAATGATTTACCATGACCAGATATATTTCGCCCAGTCCGGACATCTTTATCCGCATAAAATTGCCTGTGCTCACACATTCAAGGAAAACCTCACGGTCCGTTTCCGCGCCATTAAACCGTCCGATGAAGAAGAAATGCGCAGGTTGTTCTACCGCTTTTCCGACCAGGCGGTGTATTACCGTTACTTCAGCCCGATTAAGGCCATGCCCCACAATAAAATGCAGGAATATGTAAATATCGATTACCATTTAACCATGTCAGTTGTCGGAGTGATTAATGAATCAGGGGGCGAACAAATTATTGCCGAAGGCCGCTACGCGCGCCAACAGGACGAAAGTTATGCGGATACGGCTTTTATTATTGATGAAGAATACCAGGGGGTGGGTATCGCGTCATATCTTTTTGAAATTTTGATTCGCCTGGCCAGGGAAGAAGGAATCGCCGGATTCAAAGCCGATGTACTGGCCAGCAACGAAGCAATGCTCAAAGTTTATGAAAAATCTCCTTTCCCTGTAAAGAAAGTTTTGTCCAATAATATCTTTCATGTAACTATACCTTTCCAAACATCTTAATTTGAATGCCCGCCGCCGTTTATTGACTCTTGTGGTCTTGGTCTATATAATATTTAAATGTTATCGATAAACAGGCTGTCAATCAATGCTAAAATTTAAACCGTCAATTATCTGGGGAGTTTTTGTTTTTTTCACTTTTCTGGTTCTTCTGGCTGTCCGCCTGGAACTTTTCACAGACAATTCCCAGCAAAGGTCTTTCATCCCTTCTCCGTTATCAATACACAGGTCCGCTGAAACAACATGGATGAACATATATCAGAAAAACAGGAAAATAGGTGTTATTCAGAGGGAATTTATCGGCCTGGAAACCGGAGGGTTTCAAACAAAGGAAAATATAACAATGCAAATCAATACACTGGGCACCACACAGCTTCTGCACATAGAGAACGAAACCTATTTAAATGAAGACATGAGCCTTTCATCTTTTGAGTTTAATCTGGGTTCAAGCCTGTTTCGCTTTAACGCCCGTGGCCTGGTTACCGGGGACAAGCTTGTTGTTCTATCGGGAATACCTTCGTCACAGCACAGAAGTGAAATACCCATTGAAGACATACCCTTTATCAGTGGAAATATTTACGAGGCTGCTTTTGTTTTTGGACTGGAAAAAGATTCAGCGCGCGACTTTAACATTTTCGACCCTTCCACTTTAGGTATCCGCTCCGTCAAAGTTTTCAGAGAAGCGGACGAAGTTATCCCGATAATGGGCAGGCGTGTTCTGACGCAGAAATTCTGTGTGGATTTCATGGGAATAAAGAACTGCGCCTGGCTGAGCACTGACGGGGAAGTGTTAAAGGAAACAGGTTTTATGGGTTTGTCCATGGAAAAAGTAAGCGCGGAAAAAGCCAAAGAGGGCATCAGTGTGGACGCCAGCGTCGATTTTGCCCGCCTTGCTTCCATTCCATCCAATACGCGGCTTGACCGCCCTGAAAAACTGACCCAATTAAAAATTAAAATTGACGGCATAAGCGAACAGCATTTTGCGTTGCACGGCGGACGGCAACGTTTCAGTGAAGGAATCCTTACTGTTACCAAGGAAAAATTGCCGCCGGATGAATCCGTCCAGGAGGCGTCCGGCGCTATAAAACATTTTTTGCTCTCTTCGCCACTGGTCCAGTCAGACCATGCGCTAATAAAAGCGCAGGCAAATAAAATAATCCATCCCGGCGATACCCCTCGACAAAAAATGCAGAAGGTTGTTGCCTGGGTTTATAAAAACATTGAAAAAATACCAGTAATATCAGTCCCCAACGCTTTGGAAGTTCTGCGCAACAAGGTCGGCGACTGCAATGAACACGCGGTTTTAACGGCGGCGTTGCTGCGGGCGGCCGGAATCCCCGCGCAAATTGAAACCGGTCTTGTTTATCAGGACGGCCGTTTTTATTATCATGCCTGGAACACGGCTTATGCAGGAAAATGGGTTTCCGCCGATTCCGTTTTCAATCAAATTCCCGCCGATGTAACTCATCTGCGCCTCGTCCGCGGTGAAGGTTCCGAACAACTTGATCTGCTGGGGGTGATCGGCCGAATAGAATTGGAGGTTCTTTCCACCAAATATGATTGATTTAATAAACTTAACCAAGGATTTCAAAACGACGCTCGCCATTAATAACCTTACCCTGCGCGTTCGTGCCGGAGAAATTTACGGTTTTATCGGCCCCAATGGCGCGGGAAAAACCACTACCATTCGCATGATGGGCGGCATTATTGAGCCCACTTCCGGCAGTATTATTATCGGCGGTATCGACATGAAAAAAAATCCTGTTGCCGCGAAAAAGATTATCGGTTTCGTGCCGGATAGACCGTTTCTTTACGAAAAACTTACCGGGATGGAATTTCTTAAATTTATTTCCGATTTATATGAGGTTGAATCATCCGGCATGGCGCGCCGGGCGCAGGAATTATTGACGCGGTTCGGCCTGTGGGACTGGGCTCATGAAATAATCGAAGCCTATTCACACGGCATGAAGCAAAGACTTATTATTGCCGCGGCACTGATGCATGAACCTAAAGTTCTGGTTATTGACGAACCCATGGTTGGCCTTGATCCGGCGGCCGTGCGCATGGTCAAGGATATTTTAAAAGATCTCGCCGCGCAGAATGTCACTGTGTTTGTTTCCACCCACACATTGAGCATTGCCGAGGATTTATGCGACACAATAGGCGTCATCCATAAGGGAACCCTGCTCGCGCAGGGAACTTTGGCCGAGCTAAATTCCGCCGCTCAGACAGGCCAGGCGAGGCTGGAAGAAGTCTTTTTAACTTTAGTGCAAGAAATGTAGCTATGCGAAACGACCTGCTGACACTATTGAGGCCGCGTCTGCTGTCCGTATTCAAAAGCCTGAAACCTTCCAAAACCGGAAAATCATGGGCAAAAGTTTTCATTTTTTCTTTCATCGGCCTGCTTTTCTGGTCAGGTTCCTTTTTCATTTTTTTCCGCGTACTCACTTATTTTCAGAGCGTTGAGGATTTCGGAAATATTCTGGCCCTAAAGCTTCTTTCGATGATGATGATAATATTCTTCGCTCTTCTGATCTTCAGCAGCATCATTAACAGCCTTTCGCAATTGTACCTGAGCCACGATCTGCCGCTGTTACATTCTTTGCCGGTAAGTTCAAAGGACATTTACCTTTCACGCTGGTTTAGCGGCACACTTGACTCTTCCTGGATGGTTGTCGCGTTCAGCTTGCCGGTTTTTCTTTCATACGGCATGATTTATTCCGTCGGTATTGGTTTTTATCTGGTTGCCTTCGCTGCGATAATCATTCTGTGCCTGATCGCCTCTTCTCTGAGCAGCGCTGTGGTTATGGCAGGCACGATCATTCTGCCCGCGGGAAAAATCCGTACACTGTTTGTAATTCTGGGAGTCGCGCTGGCGATTCTTCTGGTCGTTGTTTTAAGAATGATCAGGCCCGAACAACTGGTAAACCCGGAAACTTTCGCTTCTGTAGTAATATATATGAATTCCCTGCAGGCGCTAGACGAACCGTGGCTGCCCACAACCTGGCTTACCGACGCGGTAGGCTCCGCCCTGAACGGCAAGTGGAAACATTCTTTTTTCAACCTGGCGCTGGCCGCCAGCTTGTCCTTTACGTTAATTTATATCAACCAGATATTGGCCGGAGCTTTTTATTTTCGCGGATTTTCGCGCGCGCAAACAACAGCCAAACGGCTTTTCCAGCCGCTGAATTTCCGCGGGCGCAGCTGGGAAGGCCTGCTCAGTTTCCTTTCGCGCCCGGCAAGGGCTTTTGCCGTCAAGGAAATACGCACCTTTTTCCGTGATTCCACACAATGGCCGCAGCTTTTTTTAATCAGCGCCTTAATCATTATTTATCTGTATAATTTTTCCGTTTTGCCTCTGGATAAATCACCTGTGGGAACAATTTACATGCAGAATGTTTTTTCCTTTCTGAACATGGGACTTGCCGCTTTTGTTCTTTCCGCCATTGCCGCCCGTTTTGTTTATCCCGCCGTAAGCATAGAAGGAGAAGCCTTTTGGATAATCAAAGCCGCCCCGGTATCGGTTAAAACGTTCCTCTGGATAAAATTTTTCATATATTACATCCCTTTGTTAATTCTTTCGGAAATACTTATTGTCGCATCAAACATTCTGCTGGGAGTTACGCCATTCATCATGGTTTTATCCATTGTAACCATTTTTTTTCTGGTTCCCTCAATTGTTGCGCTGGCTTTGGGCATGGGCGCCATTTACCCTGATTTCAAATCGGAGAACCCGGCTATGGCCGTGACGAGTTTCGGCGGCCTTCTTTTCATGCTGCTGAGCTTCGGTCTGATTGCGCTGGTCATCATTCTGGAAGCGCGCCCCGTTTACCAGCTTTTTATGGCTGATCTTCATGGCAGAAATCTGTCAGTCATACAGATTTACCACACGATTTTCTCATTTTCTGCCGCCTTCCTTCTGTGCGCTGCTTCAGTTTACATCCCCCTTCGGCTTGCCGAGAAAAAACTACGGCGGCTATAGCAGCTTTCCTATTTAATATCAGCTTTGTTCGTCGCTATCCGAAGCGTAAAAACAATAATAGTAAAACGAAAATTGTCTTGATTTTACCGGCTGGATACGTTAAACATGCGCCCATTCAAAAGAAATTGACATTTTCTCATTAGCCGCAGGCACACGGAAAGGAGTTTTCATGGCAAAATATGATTCCAAATCCCTGAGAAATTTAGCAATAGTCGGCCACGGAGGAACCGGCAAAACTTCCCTTTGCGAATCCTTACTGTTCATATCCGGGAAAAATGAAAGGCTGGGCAGAGTAGATGACGCAACTTCCACCATGGACTATGAACCCGAAGAACAAAAAAGGCGCGTGTCCATCAGTTCCGCGGCTAATTTCATCGAATGGGAAAAACATAAAATCAATCTTATCGACGCTCCGGGAGATTCCAATTTTGCCTATGACATCTCTTGCTCCATGAGTGTTGTGGAAAACGCTATTGTCGTTATTGATGCTGTAAGCGGTGTCGAATTTCAGACACAAAAAGTCTGGGAACTCGCCGACGGTTTTAATCTTTCCCGCATCATATTCATCAATCGCATGGACCGTGAACGCGCCGATTTCGGCAAAGCGCTGGAAAGTATAAAAAGCAATTTCGACAAAAAAATTACTCCCGTCTGCCTTCCCATTGGGGCCGAAGACAAATTCAACGGCATCGTCGATTTAATAGGCAACAAGGCCTATATTTTCAGCGACGATAAAGGAACGGGCAAAGCCGCGGACATTCCCGCAGATATAAAGGAAATGGTAAAAACTTTCCGCAACACGATGGTGGAGGATATTGCCGAAACAGATGATGAACTAATGAACAAATACCTGGAAGCGGGCGAGCTTTCTACTGAGGAAATAAAAAAAGGTTTAAAAAAGGGTGTTTCTTCGGGAGAAATTATTCCCGTCGTTTGCGGCTCCGCTATAAAAGGCATTGGCGTGTCTTTCCTCGCGGATTTGATTGCGGACACATTGGCTTCTCCCGCGGAACGCGGCCCGGTAAAAGGCAAAAAGCCGGGAACGGACAGCGTGGAAGAAAGAAAACCGTCCGAAGAAGAACCTTTTTCCGCCATTGTCTTCAAAACTATTACTGATCCCTACGCTGGCAGATTGACTCTTTTCAGGGTATATTCCGGCACACTCAAACCGGATTCCAGCATTCATAATTCCACAAGAAAGATAAATGAGAAATTCGGCAATATCTTTTTCCCGGAGGGAAAAAACCAAAAACAGGCCCAGGAGCTGATTCCTGGAGATATCGCAGGCGTCGCCAAGTTAAAAGAAACGGTGACAGGAGACACTCTGAGCAGTGAAAAATCTCCCATCATTTTTGAAAAAGTCGCCGTGCCGCCGCCAATTATGTCTTTCGCCATAGAGCCGAAATCGCGGGGAGACGAAGACAAGATAGCTTCTTCTATTCACCGGTTGACGGAAGAAGACCCGACAATCGTGCTTTCACGCGATCCGCAGACAAAGGAAATGATTCTTTCCGGAATGGGACAGGTGCATATTGAAGTCAATATCGAAAAGATGAAAAGGAAATTCAGCGTGGAAGTAAACTTAAACAC